>JAEEGL011830589.1_pt1 | contig 15035 bp, 11 predicted proteins | sample 9134231 | NCBI WGS metagenome assembly JAEEGL01 (sample SAMN16246548, study PRJNA631951) | gut metagenome | biome: gut microbiome; feature: rumen; material: fiber-attached | host: Bos | place: Iran: Karaj | collected 2018-10 | reverse complement strand
GCACGAAGGGTTACTTCTATGCCGCCACCGTGCTTGACGACTGCCGTCAGGATATGGATATCATCCACGAAGAGACCTTTGGCCCCGTGATTCCGCTGATTGAGTTTGACACCATCGACGAGGTGATCGCAATGGCCAACGACTGCGAGTACGGTCTGGCATCGAGCATCTTCACCAAAGACCTGAACGTGGCCGTGAAGGCTTGCCGCGAACTGGAGTTTGGCGAGACCTATATCAACCGCGAGCACTTCGAAGCCATCCAAGGCTTCCATGCAGGCGTGAAGAAGAGTGGTATCGGCGGTGCCGATGGCAAGCATGGCGTAGAGGAATACCTCGTGACCCATGTCACCTATCTGGACACTTACGAAGATATGTAATCAATGAAGATTGGATTGTTTGTTCCCTGCTATGTCGATGCACTCTACCCCGAGATAGGTGTATCGACATACAGATTATTGAAGTCGCTGGGTATAGAGGTGGAATACCCCGAGCGCCAGACCTGCTGCGGCCAGCCCATGGGCAATGCGGGTTTCGAGCGCATGGCCGTACCCCTGGCCAAGAAATTCGACGAGTTGTTCAGGGGCTATGACTATGTAGTGGCTCCGTCGGCCAGTTGTGCGGCCTATGTGCGTGTGTTCCACCCCAACCTGCTGGGCAAGAAAGCCGAAAACTGTGAGGCTGTAGGCAAGACCGTCGATCTGGTCGAGTTTCTGCACGACATCATTCAGGTGAAAAGCCTGTCGGCACGATTCCCTCATAAGGTGAGCGTTCACAACTCGTGTCACGGTGTGAGAGAGTTGGGCCTATCGTCGCCCTCAGAGCGCAACATCCCCCGATTCAACAAGATCATCGACCTGCTGAAACTGGTCGAAGGCATAGAGGTGGTTGAGCCGGAGCGCCCTGACGAGTGTTGCGGTTTCGGCGGCATGTTCTCTGTGGAGGAGCAGGCGGTATCGGCCCGCATGGGACTGGAAAAGCTCCGCCGTCACATCGCCACCGGAGCCGAATATATCACAGGCCCAGACTCCTCCTGCATGATGCACATGCAGGGTGTGGCCCTGAAACAGGGCATCACCGACATCAAGTTCATTCATATCGCACAAATACTCTCTACAGGCCTATGAGCACGAGACATTCAATAGCGGCTGAACAATATTTAGAGAACGAGGCGGTGGTCACCCGTCACGACCAGACCTTCTTCGGCGTAAGACAGAAGCGCGACCGCATGTCGCAAGCCCTGCCCGAATGGGAAGACCTGCGCGAGGCTGCCAGCCTCATCAAGAAGCACACAGTGAGCCATCTGGCCGACTATCTGGAACAGTTTGAACAGAATGCCGTCAGAAACGGCGTACACGTACACTGGGCAAAGGATGCCGAGGAATACAACCGCATCGTGAAAGAAATCCTGACCTCGCACGGGGTGAAGAAAGTAGTGAAGAGCAAGAGCATGCTCACCGAGGAGTGCCACTTGAACGAGCATCTGGAACAGGAGGGCATCGAAGTAGTGGAGACCGACCTGGGCGAGCGCATCCTGCAAATGATGAAGCTGGCACCCAGCCATATCGTGATGCCCGCCCTGCACGTGCACCGTGAAGAGATAGGCGACACCTTCCGCAAGCTGATACCCGACTTCGACGAGATAGCCAAGGGCTATACAGCGGTGAGTGGTTCCACCACCGACAAGAACGACCCCACCTTCCTGACGTTTGTGGCCAGGATGCACCTGCGCCGTCAGTTTGCCGAGGCCGATGCGGGCATGACGGGTGCCAACTTCGGCATAGCCGAGACGGGCGATGTGGTGGTGTGTACCAATGAGGGCAATGCCGACATGTCCACTTCCATCCCCAAGCTGCATATCGTGTCGATGGGTATAGAAAAGCTGATCCCGAACTACAAGGCCATGGGGGTGTTCCAACGACTGCTGGCCCGCTGCGGTACTGGTCAGGAGACAACCGTCTATACCAGTCACTTCCGCGGCCCGCGTCCTGGTGGCGAGATGCACATCGTGCTCGTAGATAACGGACGCAGTGCCATCCTGGGCAACGGGGAGCACTGGCAGACCCTGAAATGCATGCGGTGCGGTGCCTGTATGAACACCTGCCCCGTTTACCGCCGTTCGGCCGGCTACAGCTACACTTACTTCATTCCAGGCCCTATCGGAGTGAACCTGGGCATGCTGCGCGACCCGCATCAGTACTACGACAACGTGTCAGCCTGTACGCTGTGCTGTTCGTGCGAGAACGTGTGCCCTGTCAAAGTGGACCTCTCCACACAGATCTACCGCTGGCGACAGCAACTGGAATCGCTGGGCCATGCAAATGCCTCGAAGAAAATGATGTCGCAGGGCATGAGCTATCTATTCAACCATCCTGCCGTCTATACCGGAGTGCTGCGCCTGTCGCCGATGGCCAACTGTATACCCGCACCCCTCATGAACCTGAAGTTGAACCCGTGGGCCTATGGACACCAGATGATGAAGTTCCCCCCGAAATCATTCCACCAACTATGGAAGGAGAAAAAACTATGAGCACAAGAGAAGAAATACTGAAACTGCTGCGCCAGAACGCCCGCGAGACCTATGACATGCCACAGCTTGACCACCTCAAGCCCATCAGCTATGCCGACCCCATCGCCGAGTTCATTCAGAAGACCACCACTACGGCTGGTGCCAAAGTGGTTGAGCTGAAAGAGGGCGAGCAGCTGAACGATGTCATACAGGCAATTGCAAACGCCCTACCCTTCTGCGGAGGGAAAGGTGCTCCCATCATTGCCAGCAACCTGCCCGGCGTGGAGGCTCAGATAAATCCAGACACGGTGGCCGAAGCACAGGAGTTGATGAAAGTGGACGTGGGCGTGATTGAAGGACACATCGGCGTAGCCGAGAATGCCTGTATCTGGATTCCCCAGACGATGAAGGAGAAGGCCATCTGCTTCGCCTCCGAGCAACTGATCATCGTGCTGCGACGCGATGCCATTGTCAACAATATGCATGAGGCCTACGAGCGCATCGCCGCCTCTAAAGAGTACTTCCAGCAGTACAAGTTCGGCACCTTCATCAGCGGCCCCAGCAAGACCGCCGACATCGAGTCGGCCCTGGTCTATGGTGCTCAGGCTGCCCGTGGTGTGACCGTTCTACTGCGATCATCTATTGACAATTTGCGTTAAATCGTATTAATTAGGCAAGATTTTGCAAAAAGTGGAGGCGTAGGTGCAGAAAAATGCGTATCTTTGCACGCAATAAAATTAAAACAGGTACCTATTATGTCATCATTTATTGCAGACAAAATTGTAATGGACGGCCTTACTTTCGACGACGTCCTGTTGATTCCCGCTTATTCAGAAGTACTGCCCAAGACAGTGGAACTGAAGACACGCTTCTCTCGTAACATCGAACTGAACGTGCCTTTCGTCACCGCTGCTATGGACACTGTGACCGAGAGCCAGATGGCCATTGCCATCGCCCGCGAGGGTGGCATCGGTGTGATCCACAAGAACATGTCGATAGAGAACCAGGCGCGTGAGGTGGCTATCGTGAAGCGTGCCGAGAATGGTATGATCTACGACCCTGTGACCATTCAGCGCGGCTCTACCGTGGGACAGGCACTTGACATCATGTCGGAATATCACATCGGCGGCATTCCCGTGGTGGACGATGAGAACCACTTGGTGGGCATCGTGACCAACCGCGACCTGCGCTTCGAGCGCCGTCTGGACCGCCCCGTGGATGAGGTGATGTCGAAAGAGCATCTGGTGACCACTCACCAGCAGACTGACCTGATGGCCGCAGCACAGATTTTGCAGGAGAACAAGATAGAGAAGTTGCCCGTGGTGGATAAGGACAACCACCTGGTGGGCCTTATCACTTATAAAGACATCACCAAGGCCAAGGACAAGCCGATGGCTTGCAAAGACGAGAAAGGCCGACTGAGGGTGGCCGCTGGCGTGGGCGTGACCTTTGACACGCTCGACCGCATGCAGGCATTGGTGAACGCCGGTGCCGATGCCATTGTCATCGATACGGCTCACGGACACTCAAAGGGTGTGATTGACAAACTGCGCGAAGCAAAGAATGCCTTTAAGAACATAGACATCGTGGTGGGTAACATCGCAACAGGCGCTGCCGCCAGGATGCTTATGGAAAACGGTGCTGACGCCGTGAAAGTGGGTATCGGCCCAGGCTCCATCTGTACCACACGCGTGGTGGCTGGCGTGGGCGTGCCCCAGCTGTCGGCCGTCTATGACGTCTATGACGCCCTGAAAGGTACGGGCGTGCCCTTGATTGCCGACGGTGGACTGCGCTACTCAGGCGACATCGTGAAGGCACTGGCCGCCGGCGGTTCCTGCGTCATGATCGGTTCGCTTGTGGCAGGCACAGAGGAGAGTCCCGGCGACACCATTATCTATAACGGACGTAAGTTCAAGAGCTACCGAGGCATGGGTTCGCTGGAGGCGATGGAGCACGGTTCGAAGGACCGCTACTTCCAGGCCGACACGAAGGACGTGAAGAAGCTGGTGCCCGAGGGTATCGCTGGCCGCGTGCCTTACAAGGGAACGGTGCAGGAGGTGATCTATCAGCTCACGGGCGGTCTGCGTTCGGGCATGGGCTACTGCGGTGCTGCCTCTATCGACAAGTTACATGAGGCTAAGTTCACCCGCATCACCAACGCCGGTGTGCTGGAGAGCCATCCGCACGATATCACCATCACCAGTGAGGCTCCAAACTATTCGAGACCTAACGATTGATTTATTATAAACGTAAATTGTTTTCTTAACAACGAACTAAAAAGATTTCCACGAATTATATCCATGAAACTGAAGATGCTTTTTGCGGCCATGACCATGAGCGCCGCAGCAATGGCACAGACAGCCATCGACCCTGTGATCATGACCGTCAATGGTGAACCCGTGCTCCGTTCCGAATTTGAGTATTCTTACAACAAAAACAATTCGGAGGGCGTGATTGACAAGAAGACCATCGAGGAATATGTAGATCTTTTCATTAACTATAAGCTCAAGGTGTGTGCCGCTATCGACGCACACTACGACACGCTCCAGTCGTTTAAGGACGAGTTTGCACAGTATCGCGACCAGCAGGTGCTGCCCATGCTCGTGACCAATGACGACATTGAGAAAGAAGCACACAAGATCTACGACCAGACGGTGAAGCAGATAGGCCCCGACGGACTGGTGAAGACCGCTCACATCCTGATTCAGGTGAACCAGCAGGCCACACCCGCAGAAGCACAGGCTGCCAAGCTGCGCGCCGACTCAGTATATAAGGCACTGAAGGCTGGTGCCGACTTTGCCGAACTGGCCAAGAAGGTGTCGCAAGACCCAGGCTCAGCCCGTCAGGGAGGCGAGCTGCCTTTCGTACAGCGCGGACAGCTGGTGAAGGAATATGAGGACGTGGCTTTCAGCCTGCAGCCCGGACAGATGTCGGAGGTGGTGCAGTCGGCCTACGGCTACCATATCATCCTCGTGAAAGAGAAGAAGATGTTGGAGCCCTTCGACTTCCATCACGATGCCATCGTGAAGTTCATCGAGCAGCGCAACCTGCGCGACCGCATCGCCACCCAGAAGGTGGACGATATGGTGGCTGCCTCAGAAGGTAAGGTCACCAAGGCTCAGTACATGGAGCAGAAGGCCAACGAACTGGCTGCGAACGACACGGAACTGAAATACCTGATTCGCGAGTATCACGATGGTCTGCTGCTCTATGAGATCAGCAACAAACTGGTGTGGGACTATGCTGCCAAGGACGAAGAGGGACTGGCTAAGTTCTTCAAGAAGAACAAGAAAAAATACGGCTGGACTGACGGTCCCCGCTTCAAGGGCATGGCCTTCCACGTGAAGAACCAGGAGGACGTGTTGGCCGTGAAGAACTGCGTGAAGAAGCTGAAGTTTGACAAATGGGCCGAGGCGCTGCGCACCACATTCAATGCCGACTCCGTGATTCGCATCCGCGTGGAGAAGGGCATTTTCAAGGAGGGTGACAACGCCGTCATCGACAGTGCCGTCTTCAAGAAGGACACCGTGGTCACGAAAGTCAAGGACTACCCCATCGATGCCCACTACGGCAAGATGCTGAAGAAGGGTCCTGAGGACTATACCGACGTGCGCGGACTGGTAGTGGCAGACTACCAGGAAGCACTGGAGAAGGAATGGGTGGCCGACCTGCGCAGGAAGTACCCCTTCACGGTGAACAAGGAAGTGTTAGAAACAGTAAACAAGCACTAAGCGGCCTGCAGCCTAAATGAGAATTTACAGATGACACATGATAATTGCGAAATAGCTATGCACGCGAATGTTAAGTGGAGATGGATGATAATTTTCATTTTATCATTGATCATTTATCATTTATCATTTAGCTCCGCGCATGCACAGAGCGTCATAGACGAAGTCATCTGGGTGGTGGGCGATGAACCTATCCTCAAAAGTGATGTCGAGATGATGCGCATTCAGGCTGCCATGGAGGGCATGCGCTGGGAGCGCGACCCCGACTGTGCCATTCCTGAACAGATTGCACTGCAGAAGCTGTTTCTGCATCAGGCCGTCATCGACAGTATCGACAAAGACGTGACGGAAGCCGATATCTCCGCGGAAGTGGAGCGCCGCATAGAATACATGATCAGCCAGATTGGTTCGCGCGAAAAGCTGGAGGAATATCGCAAGCAGAGCCTGAGCGAGATTCGTGAAGCGCTTCACGATGACTTTCGCGACCAGATGATGATTCAGCGCATGAAGCAGAAGTTGGCCAAGGACGTGATCGTGACACCTGCTGAGGTGCGTCGCTACTTTAAGGACATGCCTGCCGACAGTCTGCCCTTCGTACCGACGGAGGTGGAAGTACAGATCATCACGCAGTCGCCACGCATCGCTCCAGAGGAGATCAACCGCGTGAAAGACAAACTGCGCGACTATACGGACCGTGTGACACGCGGTGAAACCAGTTTCCAGACGCTGGCCCGCCTCTATTCCGAGGATGAGGGCTCTGCCCGCCGTGGTGGCGAACTGGGCTTTACCGGACGGGCAGGATTTGTGACGGAGTTCTCAAACGTGGCCTTCAACCTGAGTGACCCGAAGAAAATCTCAAAGATTGTGGAGACAGAATTTGGCTTTCACATCATCCAACTCATAGAGAAGCGCGGCGACAAGGTGAACGTGCGCCATATCCTACTGAAACCAGAAGTGAGCGACTCTGCCATCATGAAGGCTACGAGCACGCTCGACTCCATCGCAACGGACATCCGTGACGGCAAGTTCACCTTCGAGGATGCCGCCTCCTATCTCTCTGACGACAAGAACACCCGTAACAACAAGGGACTGATGGGCACCAGTCTGGACAAAACCGGACGTAACACCTCGAAGTTCCGCTTGGAGGAACTGCCTCCAGAGATTGCCAAGACGGTGGACACGATGGCCGTGGGCCAGATCTCTGCCCCCTTCACCATGATTAACGATCGCGGCAAGACGGTCTGCGTCATTGCCAAACTGAAGAGCCGCGTCGAAGGTCATAAAGCCATCATTACCGAAGACTTCCAGATGATGAAGGACATCGTGCTGGAGAAACGGCGCGAAGAGGCCATCAAGAAATGGATTACCAAGAAGATCAAAGAGACCTACGTCAGAATCAACGAGCAGTATCGCAACTGCGACTTCGAATACGAGGGTTGGATCCGGTAGGAAGTGAAGAGTGCGCTCGACCTCTGGTCGCTTGCTACTGAAAGGACACAAGAAGAGTGAAGAATCTGCTATTGCTTGAGAACTTGAAGCAAAGACTGATTATAATGAACGGGAAAGGATACAGAAGCATCGTACTGGTGCTTCTGTGTTCGCTATGTCTTGCCATTGGTTATGCGGCCAAAGCCACACCAGCCAAGAAAAAACGCGCCAAGACGGAGAACAACGACCCCAAGCGCGTCTATCTGGTGCATGCCGACGAACTGAAGTTCGACCGCTGGCAAAACAACAATGCACAGGTGTTACGAGGTCATGTGGAGTTTGAGCATGACGGAGCTCGACTGAAATGCGACAGTGCCAACTACTTCGAGGAGAGTAACTCGTTTGAGGCTTTCGGAAACGTGAGGATGAACCAAGGCGACACGCTGACGCTGACCAGCGACTATGGTTTCTATGACGGCAACGAGCAACTGATGCAGGCCCTGCAGAACGTGGTACTGAAACATCGCGGCACCACACTCTACACCGACTCGCTCTACTTCGACCGTCTGTGGAACATGGGTTATTTTCAGGAAGGCGGAAAGATGGTTGACAAGACAACGACGCTCGTCTCCGACTGGGGCGAGTATCATACTGACACACGCATGGCCATCTTCTTCTATGACGTGACCATGAGCGACAAGAACTTCCTCTTGACAACCGACTCGCTATATTACGACACCAATCGCAAGGTGGCCAACATCATCGGTCCATCAAACATCACCAGCGGCAGTAGCCATATCTACTCTGAACTGGGCTATTATGATACGGACAAGGAACAGGGACAACTGCTCAACCGTTCGGTAGTAGATAACGAGGGACGACTGCTCACAGGCGACAGCCTCTGGTATGACGGTAAAAGCGGTATTAGCGAGGCATTCAGGAACGTGGTCTATACGGACACGGTGAACAAGAACATGCTCACCTCGAACTATGGCTATTACGATGAGAACACAGGCTATGCCATGTGTACTGACAGCGCACTGGCCATAGACTTCTCTGAGCGCGACTCGCTCTTCATGCACGCCGACACCTTCAAGGTGTTCACCTACAACAAAGAGACCGACTCGGTGTATCGCGTCATGCATGCCTATCACAAGGTGAGAGCCTACCGCACAGATGTGCAGGCCGTCTGCGACTCACTGGTATATAACCAGAAAGACTCCTGCATGACGCTCTATCGGGATCCCATCGTGTGGAACCAGAACCAACAATTGCTGGGCGAACTGATCCGCGTCTATATGAAAGACTCGGTGATAGACCATGTTCACGTGATCAATCAAGCTTTCTCCATCGAAGACCTGCATATAGAGAAACAATATAATCAGGTATCGTCGAAGGAGATGTTCGCCTTCTTCAAGAAAGGAGAGATTCACGAGGCGCGAGCTGTAGATAACGTGCTGGTGGCATTCTACCCGCAAGACGAATCTGACAGCAGCTACGTAGGACTGGTGTCGATGCAGACCAGCCAACTGCGCATGTTCATGGAGAAACGGAAGCTGAACCGTATCTGGACACCCAAGAGCGAGGGCACGATGTATCCCATGACACAGATTCCGCCTGCCAAGCGCTATCTGGACGGCTTCACCTGGTTCGGCTATGTCCGTCCCATCTCGAAAGAGGATGTCTTCAACTGGCGTCCGAAGAAACAGGGTACGGAACTGAAAGTACAGAAACGACGCGAGGCACCGCTGCAAAAGCTATAACTATGAGTGATATCATCCAACTTCTACCCGATGCCGTCGCCAACCAGATTGCTGCTGGCGAGGTGATTCAACGACCGGCCTCTGTCATCAAGGAGCTAGTGGAGAACGCCGTGGATGCTGGGGCGAAGACCATCAGGGTGCTGGTGGTGGATGCAGGACGCACGCTGATACAGGTCATTGACGACGGCAAGGGCATGTCGGAGACTGACGCCCGACTGGCTTTTGAGCGGCATGCCACCTCGAAAATCAGAAAGGCCGATGACCTCTTTGCTCTTCACACCATGGGATTCCGCGGCGAGGCTCTGCCTTCTATTGCCGCCGTGTCGCAGGTGGAGCTGACCACACGCATGGCCGACGAGGAGCTGGGAACACGAATCGTGCTGCAAGGTTCGACGGTTGTCAGCCAAGAACCGGTAGCATGCGCAGTAGGCAGCAATTTCCGCGTAGAGAATATATTTTATAATGTACCCGCGCGTAGGAGATTCCTTAAAACCAATGCTACCGAACTCAATAACATCCTTACTGCCTTCGAACGAATCGTGCTGGTATATCCTGAGATTGCCTTCACACTACACAGCAACGGAGCAGAGCTGATGAACCTGAGACCTGGCTCACTGCGCCAGCGCATCATCGATGTATTTGGAAAGAAACTGAATCAAGACCTGCTGCCCGTAGAGGTCGATACCTCACTGTGCCATATCACTGGCTTCGTGGGCAAACCAGAGTCTGCCAAGAAGAAAGGAGCACAGACCTACTTCTTTGTCAACGGACGATTTATGAAGCACAGCTACTTCCACAAAGCCGTCAGCAATGCCTTCGAGCGACTGGTGCCTGCAGGCATGCAGGTTCCATACTTCATCTATTTTGAAGTGGAGCCGGCCGACATCGACGTAAACATCCATCCGACGAAGACAGAGATAAAATTTGAGAACGAACAGTCTATCTGGCAGATACTAACAGCAGCCACCAAGGATGCCATCGGGCGCTTCTGCGAGATTCCTTCCATCGATTTCGATACAGAAGGACGCCCGGAGATTCCCGCATTCGACCCGAAGCGGGATTCCATCGTCATGCCAAAGGTGGAGTATAATCCGAGTTATAATCCGTTCAAGAGTACGCCCGGTACTCAAGCGCCCACCAGATCGACAGACTTCACTCCAGCCAGACCGATAGACTTCACTGCTAACACACAGCCTGCCAAAACAAAGATCCCCGAGGACTGGCAGACGCTCTATGAAGGTAGCATCTCTATTCAGCAACCCCAAGAGGAGATGAGCATCTTCGAAGAAGAGCCACTCACCTCCCCCACTGCACCCGAATACCTTATTGCTGAGAAATCGCCGTCGCACTACCAATATAAGGGACAGTACATCATGACAGCAGTACGTTCGGGACTCATGATTATCGATCAGCACAGGGCTGATATCCGCATTCTTTACGAACGCTATATGAAACAGTTGGCACAACGGCAGAACAGCACCCAACGGCTATTGTTTCCCGAGGTGATTCAGTTTGCCCCATCTGAAGATGTACTCATGCAGCAACTCCTGCCCGAACTGAGCAATGTGGGATTTGAACTCAGCAACCTGGGAGGATTCAGCTACTCCATAGCGGGAGTTCCTGCCGGAATGGAAGGAATGGAGCCCGTCAAACTGGTGCGCGACCTGGTTGCCGACGCATCTGATGTGGCTGACACTGGACTACTGGCCGGCAATGCCGGCAAGAAAGCGGTAGAGAAGCTGCACGCCACCATCGCCCTGAGTCTGGCCCGACATGCTGCCATCCCCATAGGTCAGGTACTGAGCAATGAGGAAATGGAGAACGTGGTAAGCCTACTTTTCGCCTGTTCCGACGTCAATCATACGCCCGACGGCAAGACCATCCTTAGTATTCTGCCACAACACGATATTGAGGCACTTATGGGCTGAAAAAGATAGAAAAATTGACAAAAACAGCGAGAAAAAGACTTGTTTTAACATCTTTTAAGAAGAAAACTGCATTTTATACCATATTTTTGTTGGAAGATTAAAATATTTTATCTACTTTTGCAGGAAATTTCGAAATATATAATTAATGTTTTATAAAAAATTTTCTATTATGAAGAAGTTTTTAATGGTGCTGGCTTTGGCTGGCGTGTCTGTAGCCGGTATGGCTCAGTCACAGGATGAAACTCCTGAATTGAAGTACAGCGTAGCTACCAATTCATTTTGGAGCAACTGGTTTATTCAGGCAAACGTTGCTTACTCTGCATTCTATGCTACTGGCGATGATTTCGCAAGCAGTCCTCTGAAGGATTTCCGTCGTAACCTCGGTGCCTCTGTAGCCATCGGTAAGTGGTTTACTCCCGGCATCGGTCTGCGCACAAAGTTGAATGGTATCTGGGGCCGCACGGTCATCTCTGAAGATGCTTCAACTAACGCTAACAAGTACTGGTCTTTGAACGAGCAGGTTCTGCTTAACCTGAGCAACCTGTTCTGCGGCTACAGCGAGACTCGTGTATGGAACTTCATCCCCTACTTCGGTGGTGGTCTTACCAGAAACATGACTTACAATGCTTACGGTCTTGGTCTGAACGTTGGTGTTCTGAACACATGGCGTCTGAGCAAGCATGTTGCAATTAACCTCGACCTGTCATACGGTGTCAACGAAGACGCTTATGATGGAGCTTATGGCATCATGTCAGACAAGCATGAGTTGAACAATCGCGACCGCGACTTCAATGTGGAGCTGGGTCTGACCTTCAACCTGGGTAAGGCTACTTGGAACAAGACTCCTGATGTGGACGCTCTCAAGGCTCTCTCTCAGAGCCAGATCGACGCTCTTAACGCTCAGCTCGCTGACGAGCAGGCAGAGAACGCTCGTCTGAAGAAGATGATGGCTGATCACAAGTGCCCCGAGGCTAAGACCATCACCGTGAAGGAAGTTTCTGCTGCTCCTGCATCAGTATTCTTCAACATCGGCAAGAGCAAGATCGCTTCTCGTAAGGATCTCGTGAACGTTGAGCAGCTGGCTAACATCGCTAAGGACAAGGGTTCAAAGATTGTGGTTACTGGCTATGCTGACAGCAAGACTGGTACTCCTTCGTTCAACCAGAAGCTCTCTGAGAAGCGTGCTGAGACCGTTGCTAACGAGCTCGTGAAGATGGGCGTAAGCCGCGACAACATCGAGGTTGTTGCTAAGGGTGGTGTTGCTGACCTGACCCCGATTTCTTACAACCGTCGTGCAACTGTTGAAATCAAGTAATTTGAGAGTAGAATCATAACAAATCAGAAGAGCCAGCATTCAGCTGGCTCTTTTTTATGACTGTTACCTATCTGATTTTAGGTGTATTTTTTAGTATTTGGGGCGTATTTCATATTCAAAGCAAAAAAGTACAAGAAAAATTTGGTAGTATCAGAAAAAAGCCGTACCTTTGCACCCGCAAACAAGCAAGGGCGTTTAGCTCAGTTGGTTCAGAGCATCTGCCTTACAAGCAGAGGGTCGGCGGTTCGAATCCGTCAACGCCCACGAAACAGCAATCTTGCTGATAGAAAAAGAGCGGAAGTGATTCCGCTCTTTTTCATTTCATATCAGGTTGATTTGTTTATCACAAATGGTGCAGGAGTGACTATACATACTCCTGCACCATTTATCTTAACACCCTACTTCTTCTCAAAGGTAAGAGAGATTTTGGCAACGAAGGCACCATGCTTTCCGTTCTGGTTAACTGGCACCATACGCCCACTTTTATCCTTGACATATTCCAACTTCTCCAGATAAGTATGCGTGTGGCCATCAAGAACTAAATCCAATCCAGACGTCTCACGAATCACGCGGTCACAAGGGAAATCAGAGACCTCCCAGCCCAGATGAGAAAGACAAATGACATAGTCACACTTCTTCTTACCCTTCAGTAGATCAATCATGTTCTGAGCCACCTCAGATGGATTCTTATACTGTAGAGGGCCATAGTTTTTTGTAGAGACCAATCCTTTCAGCTTAGGTGACAAGGCGAAGACGCCAATCTTCACCCCATTACGCTTGATAATAATATAGGGTTTCACAATCTTTGCCAATTCGGTATCGCCAAAGTCGTAGTTGGAACAAACGATGGGGAACTTAGCCATCTTGAAGAGGCGAGCCATATTGTCCAAGCCGAAATCGAACTCGTGATTGCCAATGGTCGCAGCATCGTAGCGCATCACATTCATCAAGCCCACTTCAACATCACCCTTGAACATGGTGTAAAAACTGGAGCCTTGTGAGAAGTCACCACTATCGAAGAGCAACAAAGTCGGGTCTTTCTTCCGTTCTTCCTCGATCATGCTTGCCCTACGCATATAGCCACCTCTGCCTGCCAGCATGGTGTCAGCCAACATCTCTTTCAGGGGCATCACACAAGAGTGCGTATCATTGGAATGCAAAATGGTCAGGTGCTTCTGCGCCCATGACACTGATGCAGTGAAACCCAAACAGCAAAATATCAAGAATATCTTTTTCATAGCCATCCTATTTATTATTCCCAACTGTTATTCTTCCTTCTAGCTTTGCAGAGACAACCTCTCCCTTAGCAGCCTTCTCCTTAAAGTAGTTCATGATAATGAAACGAGTATTGCTATCAACACTCTGCAATATTACCTGATCAGTACCTTCAGAAAGAGCGGGCATGCCATCATTTCCCTGTAGCAGATAATCTATCGTTGAAACACGATAAGACCTCTTGGGGTCAATACTCTTACCATTCAGTGAGGCTGAGAGCAGCTTTCCATCAGCACTAATCACCAGCTTGACGCCATGACTAACGCCCTCACCTCCCCTACGGGCAATCTGCTCAAACAATTCTATCACTTTCTGCCCGGACAACGTAGTAAATGAGATCTTATTCTCAAATGGAGCGACAGCCAACACATCACCATAAGTAACATCACCTTTCGTCAAGTCGGCTCGAATGCCACCCATATTGTAGATCGCAAAATCAGGCTTCTCATGATAGTCTTTGGCCGCCCACATCAAAATATCAGACAGGAGATTTGACAGTTCACTCTCCGGACGGTCAACTATCATATTATGCTCCACCCTGCCAACCACAGGCCCCATCACGGAATCGACCTGAGCCTTATACGGAGCGATAAACGCCATTGCCTCCTGATGGGGCTGAGCGTCATAGTGTTTGTCCACCACAATGCGATACTGGCTGATATCCGTCAACGTATAATGGGACGAGCAAGCAGAAGTGAGTAACAAACAGGCAAACAAACCTGCAATTTTGGTTGTTTTATTCATAGAGATTGTATTTTTGTGCAAAAGTACGAAAAATATTTGATACTTCAAAATAAAAATTGTACCTTTAAGCACGCTCGAAGGTACTCCCATTCGAAAAAAACGAAGAAAAATTTGTTTTTTTGCTCATTTATTCGTACCTTTGCACCCGCTTTCCGCGTAATCGCTGGCAGGAAGATAGGAGAGTTGCCTGTTATGTTGCGCTGGAACGATACAACAAATTTAATTATTAAAGCAAAATGGATTTAATTAAAGTTGCTGAAGAAGCATTTGCAACCGGCAAACAGCACCCCAGTTTCAAGGCTGGTGACACTGTAACTGTCGCTTACAAAATTATCGAGGGTTCGAAAG
>JAEEGL014062890.1_pt1 | contig 15036 bp, 18 predicted proteins | sample 9134231 | NCBI WGS metagenome assembly JAEEGL01 (sample SAMN16246548, study PRJNA631951) | gut metagenome | biome: gut microbiome; feature: rumen; material: fiber-attached | host: Bos | place: Iran: Karaj | collected 2018-10 | reverse complement strand
ATGAAGAACTCCTGCATCACGTCGCGGAACCCGTCCAACAATTCCGGAAGGTGGAGTTTGGCCAACAGCGGCGCGTCGTATTCGTCGATGATGACGGCCACCTGCTTGCCGGTTTTCTCGTATGCGCGGTGGATGATGCCTTTCAGCAATTTGCCCGGCAGAACTTCATCCTCCTCCTTGCCGAACACTTTAGTCAACGGTTTCAGCAAAAACAGGAGGGTGTCACGCAGTTCTTCCACAGATTGGCAAATCTTGGCTTCGCTTAAATCCACATGGATGACCGGATACTGCTCCCACTCCGTCTCCAGATCCATGATCTTGAGTCCTTCGAAGAGTTCCTTCTGCCCTTTGAAATAGGAGTCCAGTGTGGTGGACAGCAGCGACTTGCCGAACCGGCGCGGACGGCTAAGAAAGACGAATTTCGTGCGGGTCATCTCCCACATCAAGTCTGTTTTGTCGATGTAGACGTACTGGCCTTTTCTGATTTCCGAAAAGGTCTGGATTCCCACGGGGTATTTGCGGACGGTGTTCATGACGGACGGTTTTATCGCGGCAAAGGTACAAATTTTTCGTTTACGGCTCATATACGATGCAAGGGCTTGGGAACGCCTTGCCGGCGAAATGTCAGCGTTGTTCTGTTCGAATGCTCCTCAACCGCGGGACAGGGTGTAGCCTTCCTCACTCCTTGACAACATACTTCGCCCGATAGTATTCCGTGGTGGGCATCGTGGCCAAGGACTCGAGCCACAGATAGACGGAGTAGCGCACGCGGGTGTTCTCGAAACCGAAGTAGAGAGTCTTCACCCCCTTGGTGGGGATGCGGTCGTTGCACGACTGCGTGCCCTTCTTGGAGAGATCGACGTTGTACTTCAGGTCTGCCACGGGCTTGCCGTCGGCGAACTTTTTGGCTTCGGCAGAGCTGGTGAAGATGTAGAGGTTGCAGTATGCCTCCTCCTCGCGGTAGGGCTCGCAAGCGTTGAGCAGCTCGCGGAAGATGTTGGAGGAGGAACCGTGCGATTCGTAAACAGGTAATCCCAATAGCTTGATTTCCTTGTATTTCTCGTCCATTCTGCGACAGAACTGGCCGTCGGCGTTTTGGTCGCTTTGGGAAGTGGAGATGCGAAGGCAGTAGGCCACGTCGGTGCTGCCGGCGGGCACTTGCATGGCCACCACCGAGCGGGTGCCGCCGCCGGAAAACAAAGCCTTGCCTTGTGAGCGCAGCGTGACCTTCCTCGGTTCCTCGAACACGCTCTTCAGCTTGATGCCCTGGATTTTCTGCGCCCCGAAGTCCTTGGCGGTGCATTCCGTCTTTTCCTCTTCAATGTTGGGACCGTCTTTGGAAAGATCCTCGGCCTTCGCTACAGACTTGCTCGCCGTGATATCGACGTACTGGCTGCCCACGGGCTTGAGCTCCACCACGTACACGGCGGTGTGGGCGACGGGGATGGAGTCGTGTACCACTTTTTTCCCGGCGTACGTTTTCAGCGCGGAATGGCTGTCGGCGTTATAGACCCGCAGGGTGACGTTGCCTTGCGTCTCGAAGTTGAGGAACAGTCTCTCGCCCTTGCGCAGATATACCGGGTGGGATTCCGTTTCCGCAATCAGATGGTCGCTTTCGGAGAATAGCGGTTTGCGAATGCGTTTCAGTCCCGTTTCCAGCAGGGCTTTGACGGATTGTGCCGTGGAGTCGGCCTCGGCCGCCAGCTTCCGGTCCGCACGGAAAAGGTCCTCGTCGTCGCAGAGCGTCTGCAGCTCGTCATAGACCTTCATCAGTCGTTTGAAGTTCTTCTCCGAGGGTTCCCGTTCGAACTTGCGCACGGCGAGGGCGGCGTTGCCCAACAGGCCGTTGGCGTTTTCCTTGATTGCCTCCTCCGGGCTCTGGGATTGTTCGCTCATCAAACCGTTTTTAGCGGCTTCCTGGGAGGACTGGCTTTTGCTTCCGCAAGCGGAGAGGCCCAACGTCAGGGTCAGGAGGACGATTGCCGAGAGTGTCAGTTGTCTTAAGGTGTTCATTTTTATATCTTTTTGTTTTACAATATTTTATGACTAACTCAAACGTGGTTTACCGTTGCCAATGTGTGCAATATCGTTTCCAACGCCAACACCACCGTCTCGTTGGCCATTGAGGGTTGCTTGCTTTTCTCTACCACTTGGCAGGGCAGGTAGGGGATGTGGACGAAACCGGCCCGCATGTCCGGGTACTTGTGATGAACCAGGTGCAGGGCGGTATAGAAGACGCTGTTGCAGACGTATGCGCCTGCGGAGTTGGAAACTACGGCAGGAACGCCAGCCTCGTGAAGAACCTCCACAAGACGCTTGACTGGCAAGTTGCTGAAATAGGCGTCGGGCGCTTCCGCACGCACAGGCATCTCCTCGGGTTGGTAACCGTCGTTGTCGGGTTTCTTGCTGTCGGCCATGTTGATGGCGACGCGCTCGATGTTGACCTCGGACCGTCCGCTTCCCTGTCCCACGCACAGCACTACGTCGGGACGGAACTCGTCCACGGCCTGCTCCAGCATCACTGCGGCCCCCTTGAAGGTGACGGGGAGGCGCACTTTCACCACCTCCACGCCCTCCACCATGTCCGGGATGGCTTTCACCGCCTCCCAAGAGGGGTTGACGAACTCTTGTCCAAAAGGCTCGAAACCGGTGAGTAATAATTTCATAACTATAAGACGTTTAGGATATGGTGTACAAAATGGTATGCGTTCAATAAATCTTTCACGATAGTGTATTCTTCGGGCTTATGGGCATTTTGATAACCACAGCTGAGGTTGCAGCAGGGAATCTTCAAGCCACGCTGTTTCAGGGCCACCACGTCGGTCTTGCCCCCGGGGACGGGCACATAGCCATATAGGTTGCGGATTTCTGCGGGGATAAAATCATCCTCGCACAGGCGCACATCCGCTTTCTCCGAGTAGGTGACAATGTCGCTGTTGCCTTTACGGTCGCATTGCAGAATGTAACGGACATCGTCGAACCAGGCAAGGTCGCAGGCCCGGGAGCCGCGGCAGCCGCTCAGCTCCCCGTCCTTTTCCTCCTGCACAAAGAAGGCTACCTTGAGTGTTTCCACTTCGTGAAGGAGTCGCAAAGCAATCCAGATGCCATTTTTGTCATCGGCGCCGATACCGACACGTTCCTCCTTTTCGTCGGTGGCGAAAATCATTCCGTCGGCTTCTTGCAGGTGGCGCACACCGGGTTGATGGACTTCATCAAGATGGGCTGCCACACAAGGATAATTGTCAGCTTGGCCCTTGGTGATAAACACGTTGCCGAAATCATCTTCCACAACGGTCAGTGGCAAACCTTCCAGTTGGTCCAGCACAAAACGTTTGATTTCGGCTTCGTGGCCTGATTTGCTATTGATCTGATATAGTTGCTTGAGAAGTTCCATACTTTTTATTCTTCATAGAAATCATATCCAAAGTCCTTGCCAGGAATGCGGGTTGTCAGTTCTTTGGAAGCCACAGAGTCGGTGATTCCGGCAAGGTGAAAGTTGAGGGCATCTGCCATTGTTTTGCTGATTTGCAAAGCACGAAAATCCCAACAGGTCACGCTCCAAGCGATGCGTATGGTAAATGCATTGGGGTGGGTGTCTTTGCCTATATGGCGAGCGATGTTTTTAGGAGAAGTGCCCGTGTGATATTTTTGGCGGTCACTATCCAAATCGTATTGCTCCTTGATTTGGAGGGCCAAATCTTTGTACAGGCTGTCGAAGCGCTGGATGTCGTGGATGGTGATGTTGGGGTCGTCGTACGTTTCATCGCCTTTCTTGCTGCCAATAATGTAATGGAATTGGGTTGGGTAAACGGGTTCTTGTCCCCCACTGGCCGAAAGGATAAAAATCACCCAGCTGCCGTCTTTGTCAGAAAGTCGGTTAATGTCGGCCAAAAAGATCGGAAGGTTGGGGCAGGCATCTTCGGAGGTGATATTATAGTATGTGACCGGTTTTTCAGGGCATACCTCAACCTCTTTGCTGACATAATTGAATCCGCCGATTTTGGCTAAATAGTAAGAAAAATGTCCCGTGGCGGCCTCGGAAAAACTGGACGTGGAGACAATGGTTATTTTTGAACCTCTGTCAATGCAACATCCGTACGGACGATTAATGTAGAACATCTCAACCACAAGTCGGTCTGCAGGACGTTCTTCAATGCAACGGGTGGTAGCCAAATTGCGCAAACGGAATACATCAGAGGCATCGATGGCCTCCAAAATATCCTTTTCATTCATTCGATACTTGGATTTAATGTCATCGAGGGATACGAAGGGGGGAACGCGCAAATACTTGGTATAGCGGCATTGGACGTGGCGGAAAGCAAATTTCAAACGTTCAATGTTTTTTTTGATCACCTCCTCCTTTTGTTCCTCCTCCATCACTTCGGTAAAGCCAGAGCCAATGAGGCCGGCAGGTACGGCGAAGATGGCGATGCCGAGGATGCCCACGCAGGCGGCGATGACCTGTCCGGCGATGGTTACCGGAGGAGTGTCGGCAAATCCGCCCGGGTCGCCGATGTACTGCAGAAAGGCCCACAGCACCGAATCCCAGCCGTTCACGTACACATCGGGTTGGGCATTGTGCTCTACAAAATAGAGGATGAGCGACAGGATGACGGTAACGATGCCGAGGAACTGCAACGACACCCACAGCTCGCTTTTCTTGGATTTGATTGCGCTGGATAGGAGTCTGAAGGAGTGCATGTAGCGGAACACACGCAGCAATCGTGCGATTCTCAGCACTTTCAAAGCTGTGTAAGGTATTGGGAAGAAGAAGCTGACGTAAAAAGGATAGGTGGAAAGGATGTCGATCAGCCCATAGAAGCTGAAGCAGTATCGTACGCGCCCCCAGAATCCCTTGTATTTGTCGTCCAGCATATCTGCATTCCAGATGCGGAGCGTCACCTCAATGGTGAAGACTAAGGTGGTGAAGAGGTCGATGAACTTCAGCAGTCCACCGAACTGCTGCTCGGCGCCTGGAAATGTGGAGGCGAACACCTCCAAGGTGCTGATGATGATCAGTCCGATAATGGCGTAATCGACGTAGTTGTGCCACTGTTTGGTGTGCAGGTCATCGTCGAAGACGCGGTTGAGTTCCTGTTTGAATTGGTAAATTTTGTCGGTCATTTTGTAATAATTATATGTCCCATTCGGTGTCACTATCGCCGAGGGCTTGTTGCACTTGGTTGATGTCTGCTAGATTCTTGAACGGGCTAGATGCGGCAAGAGAGTTGATGCTGTTCAGGCTCATCGCCAGCATCTCGTTGTTGCCTGTCCGTAAGGCGGCATCCACGCACTCGAACTGCTTGGCGAAGATGGCGCTGCGTTCGTCAAAGGTCTTGTCGAGATACTCTTTGATGCAAGCGGAGGTGGCATTGATTTGCGCGATGGCCACATCACGTTTGGCACGAATCTCCTCCTGCTTGGTCTCCTGGTCTGCCACGTATTTCACCGTGTCTGTAGCCACTTCGACCAATGCGGACAGTGCTCCCGCCACTGCCTTCGGGTCGGTAAACCCCTTTGCTGCCGCCTCTTCAAGGGAACTCGAGAGCTTGTCCATACTGCTATGGAAAAAGTCATCGTCTTCCACTATTTCTGCCTCTTCCACGTTGGGGGTTACTTCCAAAATAGTTTCTTCTGAATTTGACGGTTGCGGCAATTCCGATGTTTCAATGATAGGCTCTTGTTCTAGAATGTCATTGTGTTCCGAATTCTGACTGGGAATGGGAGTGTCAGTGGTATGAGTTGTCAATAGACTATGGACACTCTTTCCCAGATCGTTGGTGGTATTTCCTTTGTTTGCAGAAGCTTCTTTGGATTTGGAGCTTTGGATTTTTTTTACCACACTGATAACTGTATCTCCGTGCTCTTTCCACAACTTTTTCCCCTCTGAGACTATCTTCTTTACATTGATTTTCATCTTTTACAGTTCTTTGTTGATAATCTTTTCTGTTTTGGCCATCACGATTTTGGCATTCTCGTTGAAGTTGCCATCCTCGTCGAGAATCGGGGTTTGCGCCAATTCGCTCATAGACTTTACCATAATGGCGGCTTCCTGAAATTCCTTCACCTGGGTTTTGTCATTGGGGTCGAACGAGTCCACGTAGGGCTCGAGGTCTGCCAGCTCCACAATAGCGCGTTGCTCCAATTCCTCCGTGACATTTTGCAGTTCCAGCACTCTGGACTTGAGACCGTCCAGGACAATCCAACTCTGTTCCGTTTCCGCTGCCCATTGTTTTATCTCCGCAAGATATTCCTCCGACTCGGTGGCTTTTTGGGAATAAAAAGACGAAGCCAAAACACCAATAGATGCAACCACTAACCCTACGCTTGCTGTAGCAGAAACCACTCCTAAAGCGGCACTACCGGCTTTTATACCCTTACCGAAAAGCTGACGGCCAATATATGCTAAAGTAGCTTTTGTTCTAGCAGCACCGTGAAGTTCAGTAAGTTTTTTTCCTGTGAGGGCCACACCCTTTTTGACAACCTTCGATATAATCAATTTACTAGCACCGGCATACCCAAATGTGGCGAAACCAGCACCAATAGTTAGAGTCTTCATCGCATCGGATGCTTTCATATCTACCTCTTTCATCTCGGCGAGTTCTTCTTTCTGAAAATCCAGTTCCGTCAAAAACTCATACTCTTTAATTTTGGATTTTTGGTTCATCCGTTCGAGATATTCGAGGAAAAGCCCTACTGTGTTTTTCAGGGCCATCATACGATAGCTGCCGAAATCCTCCAGCGTGTCGTTGAGGTCGTCGCGGATGGCTTCGTTCGTCTTTTCGATTTCGGCTTTCAGCGCATCCGCATCTGCTCTGTTTTTGAGAGACCTTTTACGGTCTTGCACTGCCTGCACGCCGGATATCACCTTCAGTCCTTTTTTTGTGATTTGCCCGGTCTTTTGGGCGGCTTTGGAGGTGGCGGCCAGGATCTTCTGTGTACGCTCGTCGGCCATAAGCTCGTTGAGTTTGTCCACGGCCATCACAACCTTTTCGTTCTGTCTGACACGCTGGTATTGGTCAACTGCCTTCCTGAAAGCCTCCGATTCGGCGACACTTTGCGATACGGCAGCCATCTTAATTTTAGCCGCAGTTGCCGCCTCATTCCACTTTTCTTTTGTGTTCAGCATTAGTTGCGATGTCTTTGCCATTACGTTCTGAACCTGTTCGTTTTGGGCGATTTTCTGGGCGGTTTCAGTAGCTTTTTCCTTGACATCGTCCAATGTGTCGGACATTTTGGCCACTGTTTCTTGAAACTTCTCGTTTTGGGCTACCTTTTGGGCGGTTTCTTCTACTTTTTGCGAAACTTTTTCCGCAGCCTCATTCACTTTCTCATTCACGGCATCCGATGCTTTTTGTGCAGCGGTCTTCGCTTTTTGGAATCCTTCTCCCAAAGAATCTTTGAGTTTTTTGAAATTGAGTGCCATAAGATTATAATTTAAGGGTAGATATTATTTCTCCCGCTTCAACGCCTCCTTGGCGCTTTCGATGTTGCGCTTGATGGATTCGATGTTGCGGTCGTGGGAGGCCGCGTGGTCGATCTTGGATTTGCGGTACGAAGCCTTGGATGACGGGGTTGATGCACCCTTGATCAGTCGTGCATAGTTTTCGTTGTCTCTTTTCTTGGCCTCGCGCTCGCGTTCCAGCTGCGCCCGCAGGTCGATGATTTTCTTTTTGTAGTACTCTTTGCTCATAATTTTCGATGTTTTTGTTTGACTGTGATTTGATGTAATGTTCCTTTTATTGTGATTGTCGGCTTGGTAGGGGTAAGTTAAATTAATTCTTGTAAATCAAGCGTATGACCGCAAAATGAAGATGTGCTAAAAGTATAAAAACTTTTTCTCATTATTAGTTTGAGAATGTTTTGTCAAATATTGGTATTCTTTTTAAAGTTTATCAGCACATCTTCATTAAAAATAGTCTGGAGAAGTTTAGCCTTTCAAGGGAGTGGTACACGCTCCTCCGTGAGGGTTTTTAGGTCCTCCGTTCAATCTTCTCTTACATTTCACACCTTGTGCGAAACTGCAACTTACCATGCTTACTCTCAATAAAATCTCCTTTTTTTGCATAATATTGTTTTTTGTTAATGATATGAGAGGATTGAGGGGTCTCTCACTTGCCCCTTAAATTCATGTTTAGGTTGATCGTCAACGATTGTCAGTTGTGAAATAGATTCTTCTATCGTTTTGCCATGTAAAATGTCTTCACCATTCATCAAGCGCATTTTTGCAGTATATCGCACTTTGGCATAATAACAGTTGTTTTCGCCTCCGTTTAGAGGTGCACCGTTATCGTTATAGTTGTTGCCAGGACAAAAATTGCAATAAAAACAATATTCATGTGTATAACATTCACCATAGTCCTGAGAGGTGATTTGAGACCATTGTTTAACGAAAGGACTACTGTTGGCAATATCACTCACTCGTTTGCTGTGCACATTACCCAGTACTTTTCGAAACGCGACACAAGGTAAAATATCGCCGTCAGGACTTATGCAGAACGAACTTCTACAGGCTCCACAGGGAGGGCCGTTGAGGAATTTGAGGTCGGAGGTGTCTATGTTGTTCCTGTCATCGGCTGTAACGTGCTGAATGATATCTTCATCCATTAACACAACCTCGAGCTGCTCGGGAGTAAGACGTAAATGTTGAGAGACACACTTGTCTCCGTCGTTGGAATCAGTCAGCATTAAGTCAAATGCCTTTGATGAACCATATTTTTTGATAATAGGTTTGATGCTAAAGTAACTTTTCAGATTTGTTTGCATTAATGGGCAAGCTATATCGATAGGCACGCCAAGCTCGTGCAGGCAATCCATTACTCCTATTGTCAGCTGCCATGAGCCACGGGTGCGAGTTATCTTGTCATGTATTTCGGGATCTCCACTATAAAGTGAAAATTGCACAACATAAGGGAAGTAGTCTGCTAAACGCCGCTCTTTGCCTATAAGGCCGAGACCGTTTGTGAAAACGCTGATTGCAATGTCGTGTTGATATAGATAGTCTATGATTTGCCATACACAGGGATGCTTGAAAGGATCGCCACCTGTGATTGTGGCAACAACAAGTCCTTTGGAGATGAGGTCATCGATGATGTTTTTATAGTCGATCCATGTCAACTCTTTGAAGCGACTCCGACTATCCTGCTCGTCATCATTACGTGTGGCGCCAGGATTGTAACAATGGATGCATTTTTCGAAACAACGATAGGTTAATTCAAATGTAACATCGTATATCTCCCCTATGTCGCAAATCGCATTGGCGTATGCTTGGCTGGCTGACATTACTCCTTCTTCTTTCAGCTTTTCAGTGTAAGCTTTCGTGGCTGGAGGTGCTGCCAAGTCGATGCATTCTTTGCGATATTCAGATATATGTTTAGTGGTTATTTTGTTTGAGGCAAGGAGATGCGATGAACATAGCTGATTGAAAAAGCATTCAATAGAAGAGGAAGCAATCATCAGTTTGTCCGATATTGTGCTAATCTTTACTTCGTTATTGCGACCTGTGGCCAACACAAGCCCGATTACATCTGCGCTCTCTTCTTCGAAGAAGTAGCTCATCCGTGAGAGTAGGTTAAACATAACCGCCACATGCTTGCTGGCGTTGTATTTGCCGCAAGTCCATGGTGGACGGTAAAAGGTGTCGGTGCTCATTTTTTGTTGATTATAGGGTTGCACTTCAGATTATTTGTTTTTTGAGTTCTTTAATTTTTAGGAATTCAAAAATCAGAGTGTAAAAATATTCCGCATAAATGTTGTTCTTGTGGCCATGATTTATCCACGGCGGGTTTTGCCATTGAGGACGGAAATGCCGACGGCCCGTTTCAGGGAAAAAGATAATCCTCGGAATAATGACATGGTGGTCGTTTTTTGCAAATATGGATAGTATGGATTTTGTATAATACAATTGTTATAAGTTATGTCGCAAATAGTTTTTAACCATCCAGCTCAAGTTGTCCTTACTGCCGTTGTCCAATGCACGTTGTCCGGACAGCATAGAGGAGAAATACAGCTGGGTTTTGAAACCCTTTGTGGAAAAGGTGTAGCCACCAAATTGGTCGTTTGTCACCAAGCTATATTTGGCATTTTTGTAGAAGTTGTCATATTCAGGTTCGCAGAGCTTCAAATCCGTATCCCTACATAATACCCTGCATGCAAAAGCATTGGCAACAATAATGACTTTTGGCTGGGTCAGCACCAAATATTTCAAAAAAAGCTCAAACATCTCCTTGTAATAGTCTGGGTTTTCCAGAAAATCCTCTCTTACGACAGACTGGTTGCCCTGCACGATGCCAAACAGGTCCAATTCGGAAAAACCATCTTTATCATCTAAACACTTTTTAGCAAATTCAGCCATTTCCTTATAGTATGGACTGTCACCACCATAGACAAACACATCGTCTTTGTTGCCGGAATAGCTTTTCTTGTCAGTTCCGGAAGGATTCATGCCGACAAACAGGAGAGGAGCCCCCTCACAAAGCCGGTCGCTTATTTCAATGCAGGGAATCTCATCCGGTTTGTCACCGCTATTTTTCTTCTCAGAATACTTACATTTGTCGCGTTCAAGAACCCATTCTTCCGTCTTGTTGTCAAGTCTTATCTTGCGGTTGCAGAATCTTTCTCTAAAACTTGGAACATTCCATAGCGCGACGTATTCTTCTTTCAACTGCGTTGTCAATGGGCTTATGGTTTTTTTCATATTAACTTGTTTTGTTGTTTTTCGCCACTCTTTCCCAGATTTTCGGCTTACTCTGGTTACACTTATCTTCGGTGTTTTTATTCTACAGTTGTAATAGATTATTCGAATAATTTTGTGATGTCGGATATCTTTTTTGCGAAGTCAGAGACATCATCCATCATTTTCATTGCGTCGTCCAATTCAGCCAAATCTTTCCGTTTCCGTTCTTCCTCCGTCAGGAAAGTCATGTCGAAATCGTCATCGAATTCGAATTTGAAATAGTCGTCGTAGTTGGGTTTCCGAAAGAGGGATTTTTTGGCACCTTGTTTTTTGGAGGCCACCATAGCGTCCAACAGCAGTCCGAACTCCTCGGCATCGAACCCTATTGCCACGGCTTTGCGTATCAGGATGCCCGCATCAAGTTCGGAGAGTTCGTCCTTCATCAGGGCGGAGCGCACGAGCGGGCGCAACGCCTCAACCTGCGGCAACGGTGTGTTGTTCCCGTTGCCGCCTGCTGAATGGTTAAAAATGTCAATGTCGTTGGTGTTCATTACAGTATATTATATTTAGGAATATCGTCCCATCAGTCGGGAATGAATTCCTTATAATGCAAACAACGAACTATTCAATAACGATAAATTCTGTTCTCCGGTTTTCAGGTGCTTTGGGGTCGTCGGCGTTCTTGAGCTGGGTGGCGCCGAGGCCCACGGCTTCGAGGCGGCTGGGGTCCACGCCCTCCTGGTTGACGAGGAAGTCAACGGCGGCCTGCGCACGTTGCTCGCTCAGCTTCTGGTTGAAGGCTTCGGAGCCTTCCGCGCTGGTGTGGCCTTCGAGACGGAGCTTCACCTCGGGATTTTTCTCCATCACCTTGGCCAGGTCGTGCAGCACGAACTTGGCGGCCTCGGGCAGGTCGGCTTTGCCGGCATTGAACTCGGCGGCGTTGTAGTTCTTTTCGATCTCCTCGATTTCCTGCACATACACCGTGTCGCGCACGATGACGGTCTTTTCAACCTCCTTGGTGATGACTTCGGGTTCCTTGTTGCAGCTGCGGGCGAGGAGGGCGAGCAGGATGCCTACAATTACCAAGGCGCCCAGCAGAATCCAGAGCCATGCCTTGGATTTCTTCGGTTGCTCGGGCATCGGAGGTACGTAGCCGTTGAGGTATTCCAGGCGGTATTCGCCCCGCTTGCCAGCGCCTTTTTCGGCAGCGACAAATTCGGCAATCTCGATGTCATAGAGCTTGGCTTGTTCCACAATCTTGGGGAAGGACTCCTTGGTCCATATCAAGTTGTTGAATCCCACACGGGTGCCGTCTTGCAAAGTGACGAACCACTCTTTTCGGATCATGTCTTCCACTGCGTCGTCATCGAAGGTCTTCTCAGTGGCGGCTGCGGCCTTTTGGAGGTTGTCCACCGTGTCCATCAGCATTCCGTTGAACCTATTGTTGCCGACGAGCTGTTCGCGCGGGAAGGCCTTGTTCAGGTCTTCCAAGGTTGCGTGAGGATACATTTTCAGGTAGGCGTCGATGATGCCTAATGCGGTCCAGCCCATGGCTTTCCCGTAAACTCTTACTTTATTTGCCATAATTATTGTTTTTTTTTATTTCTTTATTAAAAACCGCAAAATCATTTACGACGTTTTTTCCCACTAAAAATACCAAGCACAGCACGTCCGATTTTGCGTTCCAGGCCGCCTTTAGTGGTTGGAATGCGGGTTTTGCGGGCGATTTTGGTTTTGAGGCCGGAGATGCCGAGGGCGCGTTTTAGTGAGAATGAAAGACCACGTACACGGGACATGATGCAATATTTTTTGTGTTGAATGGGTGTTTGATTGAATTAAAACACATAAAAGTTGTACGCTGTTGTGCAGCGTACAACTTTGCGATTTAAAACGAAATACTATCTGCCTGCAGCAGCGATGGTGATGTCGTTGTCGGCCAGTGCGCTGTCGTCTTTGGTGGCGACTTGCACGGTGACGCCGAACAGCTCTTTCATTTTGGTCTCGAAGTTGCCGACCTTGAGGTTACCGGCGCATTTGAGTTCGCCGCCTTTGACGTCGCCCACGCGGATGGATGCGAGCGTGGCGTCGTCGTCAGCGAATTGTTTGCCCTTGTAAACTCTCAGCGTTGCACCGAAAGCTTCTTTGAACTGTTTTTTCAGACTTTTGACCGTCAAGCGGCCGCTAATGTTAAATTCTGCCATTTTTGATTGATTTTTAAGTGATTAATTGGGTTGAAAAATGATTCCGGTTAATATTCTCCTCTGGCGGCCTGCCCGATGGTGATGTTGTTCGGCACGCACTCCTTGCCAGCCTTGTCCTTGATTTGGACGGTCACGCCGAACGTCTGGTTGAATAATTTTTCGGCATCAGCAACCTTCGTGCTGCCCTTGAGTTTGAGTTCTGCATTGGCCTTTTTCACATCCTTGGCCGTGTGCTTGTCCAACTCCGCAAGCGTCATATCGCCGTCCGCGATCATCGACCCCTTGTAGAAAACAAGCGTGCAGTCGAAGTTTTTCTTGAATTCGGCCGAAATGGTTTTCAGCTTCTTGTTCGGAGCGACCGTGAACTCCGCGTTGTTGAAACGGTCTTTGATGTTGTCGAGAATACCCATGATGAATTCGTATTGCTATTCGTGACTTATTTTAATTACCTTTTGCATTTGCGCCTACTCTCTTATGAATTTTCGGCATTGCTCCAAGTTTTTCCTCAAATTCTTCAGTTCTGCAATCCATTGGGGAGGCACCGTGTTGTTCTTGCTGATATTGAGCGGATAGGCGAACTTGCTTTGGGCAAGTTCCTCTGTTTCGCGGCATTCTGCCTGTTTCACGGTCTCGGTGTATTCCCATTCCCAGAAACAGCTGTCGATCAGCTTGTTTACGATTGTCTCGGCTGTGTTGTCATCCGCGTCTGGAGCAATAATAGCCCACAACGTCCTCCGCAGCGTGGAACTCTTGAACGGACCGCGGATATGCCAGCGGATACGCCGACTCATATCGTTGCTGATGCCGAAATACAACGCAAGATAAGGAGCTCCTTGAATAGAACGTTCTTGCAGTTTCCTGTCGTCTATCAAAGTGCGATTCTTGAAATTAGCCAATAGTTTTTTTGCTTCAGATTTGGGAAACCACCAGCGATAGACACCAGGGAGTTTTTCCACCTCTGAACGGCGGTTCAGAATCTGTTCCCGTATCAATGCTGCAGGTTGAAGGTTTTCCATAAGTTACTTTGCCAGCTATTGATTGTGTTTATTTGCCATTGATAAAGTCAATCAATTTGCTGCCTAACTGACGGACAGTCCACTCCTTGTCGTATTCGAAGCCGATTTTGCCAGCGATTTCACGCAAGGCCTCTTTCTGCACGTCGTAGGTTCGGTAGGTCTCGATGCTCCCGCTTTCCAATACGCGGATGACGTAGTTGCCCACGAAAGCAAGCTTGCCGTCGCCATACTCTTTGCAGAGTTTGCGCCCGAACTGGCGGACGTTCCACTCTGGATCATATTGGAATCCTTTCATGTCGGCGATCTCCCGAAGGGATGCTTTCACGTTGTCAAAAATGCGGTAAACCACGATGCTTCCGCTTTCTTCTTTTTGGATGATGTATTCACCCGAAATTGCTGATTTTGCTGCCATAACTGTATCTTTTAATTGTTAATTGTTGGACAAAATGTAATGTTCTCAATCGCTTGAGTGCGCCATCAGCTCGCTGTTGACAAAAAAAGGCACACTCCTTCTTTGTCGTCAAAGAGGTTCTAGCAAAACCCAAGCAGAATAAAAAAGAACGCCGTGAAATCCCTCACGGTAATTTCACAGCGCAAAAATAATATCTAAACCGATTGGCGGTTTGGTCCGAATTGGTCCGAATTAAGGGTGCTATCAGTCGAAAAGGTCGTCTAAGGTGACGCTGCATTTTTCGAGGAGGGGGTTTCGGGGTGCCATTCTTCTCCACGAACTGATTTTTTCCCGGTTCGTGGAGATTTTCGCGTATCTGCGGTGTCAATATAACTTTCATAAAAACATAGTCATTACCACTGGCAGTAGTGTGGTGCTCCCATCACGGCGGTAATCTTTCGTATAGACTAAATAGCGGTTACTCACCCGTTCAGAAAATTTCAAACAAAAGGCATCTAACGAAGCGTGGGTCTTATACCCTGACGATTTCACTTCCAAAGGCCATATCTTGTTCCCGCGTGAGAGAAGGAAATCCACTTCGTAATTGTGTTTTCCGCTTTCTGTGGGCCATGTGTGGTAGAACAGCTTGTTCCCAGTAGCCGTGAGCATCTGTGCCACCACGTTCTCGTACACATAGCCCAAGTCTGCTGACAGCTTGTCGCTCAGTAGTTTCTGATAAATCACGTTTTCTGT
>JAEEGL013894032.1_pt1 | contig 15036 bp, 15 predicted proteins | sample 9134231 | NCBI WGS metagenome assembly JAEEGL01 (sample SAMN16246548, study PRJNA631951) | gut metagenome | biome: gut microbiome; feature: rumen; material: fiber-attached | host: Bos | place: Iran: Karaj | collected 2018-10 | reverse complement strand
TGATCACAGGCTCCGTCCTGTCGGAATTGGCCATGTTCAAAAGCATACCGGGCAGCCCGGAAATATGGTCCGCATGAAAATGCGTAAAGCACATAATATCAATGGCTTTGGGAGACCAGCCGATTTCCTTCAGGGCGATCTGCGTGCCTTCCCCGCAGTCAATCAGTATATTGGAACCTTCACAGCGCAGCATCAGTGACGTGAGCCACCTGTGGGGCATCGGCGTCATGCCGCCGGTGCCAAGCAAACAAACATCCAGCATAATAACCTCAGTAATCGTCTATTTCCCGCCGTCCTGCCCCTCATGAACAGGAAGCCGCATGATCACCGCATCCTCCGCGGGATCATGATAATATCCCCGCCGTACGCCTGCCGTCTCAAATCCTGCCCCTTCATAAAGCCGGATGGCCGGCGCATTGGAAGCCCGTACTTCCAGGAAAATGCTGCCTGCGCCCCGTTCTTTTGCCTTTTGAATCAGCCGTTCCAGCAGACGGGCGCCGATGCCCTGCCCCCGCAGGCCGGGTAAAACGGCAATCATAATCAGCTCGGCATCGTCAAAACTCCGAAGCAGGGCATAGCCCACCGGGTTTTCGCCGCAGACAGCGGCCACCAGGTCGTCATAGTCATTCTCCGCGTTTTCGGAAAATGCTTCCCGCCCCCACTTGCTGCTGCCAAACACTTCCGCGTCCAGTACCGCAATGCCGTCCAGCAGGCGTTCCTTCTCTTCACGCGGCAGCGCCGGCGTCATTTCCAGGAAGTGCAGCCCGCATTTGTCCGGCTGTGTCTCTTTCATTTAACGCTGCCTCCTGACGGCTTTTTCCAGTCCTTTTTCCAGCTTGTGCAGGCTGTGCTGGCCGGCGTCTTCCAGCACTCCTTCCGCCAGTTCCCTTTCAGCCTGGGACTGGCGCAGATAATCTGGCGCAAAATCGTCCGAATGCATGACGTCCCCGCCAAAGCAGTCGATCCCGTCCGCCCCCCGTGTCCTGAGTTCCTCCGGGGTCAGCCCGGTACGGTCCAGCCAGCGGTTGAACAGGATGCTTCCCAGGACCGCCACGCCGGCGGCACGCTGCCTGCTGAATTCCGGTCCCGCAAAACAGACATCGCCCTCCAGCCGGGAAGCAATGGTTTCCCCGCAGGGCGGCACACCGTCCCCGAGGAATATATACTCTGCCGTTTCCTTGGAAATCTCCAGTCCGTCCAGATCCTGCAGCAGTTCGTCGATACTGCGCGCGGCCTCAGGAAGCAGCACTGCTCCTCCCTGGTATACTGCCGAATAAACCTGTCCGCGCCGCGCATCCATAATCGGGCAGATCAGGGCATCGCTCATGGTACTCAATCCGAAGGCCATGGCCTGCAGCGTGGAAACCCGCACGATGGGACGGTTCCAGGCCAGTGCCAGTCCTTTGGCAGTGGCCGCCCCGATCCTGAGTCCGGTAAAAGAACCCGGTCCCGCTGCCACAGCAATGGCATCCACCTTGTCCGGATCCAGGCCTGCAATCTCCATCATCTGCTTCAGCATGGGCAGCAGGGTTTCAGAATGTGTCAGTTTATTGTTGACCGTAAATTCCGCTTTCAGGACATCATCTTCCAGCACAGCCACAGAAGCCACCAGCGCGGAAGATTCTATCGCAAGAATCATCATATTCTCTCCTCCAGCTCAATCCGGCGATAATCCGGCCCTTTGGCGTCATCCCTGAAAATCCCGATCCGCACCGCATCCTGCGGCAGCAGTTCTTCTATCAGGGAGGACCATTCAATCAGGCAGACGCCTTTGCCATAGAAGTATTCCTCATATCCCAGCATCTCCATTTCGCCGGGATCCCCGATCCTGTAAACGTCAAAATGATAAAAGGGGATGCGTCCGTCTTCATATTCCTTTATAATCGTAAATGTAGGAGAAGTAATAGGCTCCGTAATGCCCAGACCCGCGGCAAAGCCTCTGGCAAACACCGTCTTTCCGGCGCCAAGGTCCCCGTCCAGGCAGAAAATATCGCCGGGGGAAGCATTTTCCGCAAGCTTTTGCCCGAGCGCGAAGGTCTCCTCCTCTGAATAACTCTCAATCATCTTCATATCCGTTCTCCAATACATAACTTTTTAATTATATCTTATTTCGTTACCAGCTTGCAAGAGCGGAAAAATAATGGTATGATCACCCTGTTATGAACGAACAGACGACCCCGAGTTTCAGCATGCTGGCAAGATACAGCCTTATCATGGCGGTCTGCGGCCTGCTCGCATATTTCTTCCTGTTTCCGAGCGGTATTTATTACAGCTTCTTTTTTGGTGTCATGTCCGTCACCGGGGGGATTATGTCGAGGGCCATCACGGACCACAGGGGGTATTCCAATGCCGGTATTGTGCTCGGCGCCATCAATATCGTGCTCAGCATTATCGCGTTCTATGGTCTTCTCTCTATCTATACGGGTGTCCGCGATCCGGTCATGGGGCCGAAGATCACTTCCATGCTGATGGAAGCCCTGGAAGCCAAAGGCATTTCCCTGGACACCTTCGTACAGATCATGAACTGATCTCCGAATAGTGTTTCCGGACACAAAAGATAAAAAATAACCGCGTTGAGTTCAGGATGAACCACAGCGCGGTTTTTGTTTGCAATGAATGAGTTATCTGATCCGGACGCCTGTGCGACGCCTGTCCGGCAAGTCTTTATGCCAGTGCTGCTCCCAGGGCTTCGCAGGCGGCTTTGGCAGCATCGTCGGGTGCGTCGTTGCAGATCACAAAATCCGCAGCGCGGCTGATGCCGTTTTCTTCACAGTCACTGTCCCAGCTGCGCATCCATTCCCCGTCTCCCCAGCCATAGGAGCCGAAAAGGACGACCGGCTTTGCACCAAGCTGTCCTTTGCATTCATCCCACATAGGCTGGAATTCGGTTTCCTCGAGGACTTCCGCTCCCATCGCCGGGCAGCCGAAGGCAAATGCGTCAAAGGACCCCACCTGTGCGGCAGAGAAATCTCCGCAGCTGATCAGGGACACTTCCGCTCCTGCCTTTTTTGCGCCTTCCGCAACAGCTTCCGCCATTGTCTGCGTATTGCCTGTTCCGCTCCAGTAAACTACAGCTACTTTTTTCATTGGATTCATTTCCTTTCTTCGTTTCTTTTATTTGCAGCGGTCCGGGAATTCCGGATACCGCAAGCTTACATCAGACATTCACAGCCAGCTGGGATAAGCTTTTTCCGCTTGCCCACTGCCGGCAATAATCCCGGGTGCATTTTTCATAAACCGCAAACCTTTTTTTCGCGGCCTGTTCGTCCCCGTATACCTTCCAGCAGCCTACGCATTTGCAATTGGCTGCGCGGTTTTCTATAAACCCGCGGACATCTTCCGGCGGATAGCTCAGGAAAAGCCCTATCTCATGAGGAAACTCGTCCTGTGAATTAAGGCGCCGGATAAGCCTTGCCAGGCAGTGCCCGAAGTCCAGCTGCCGGTAGCCTTTTTCTTCCAGGATCCGTACGGTTTCTTTCTCTTCCAGGTCCCGCTTCAGAAATCCCGGGCGGAAAAGATATATTAAGACCCTGCCGGTATCGAAACGAAGCGGCAGAATGCTGACGCCTTTCCTGATCAGGCTGCGGTTCATATCCCTGATATCCCTCATTGCCTGTTCCCTGGACTCCATCGGGCAGCTGAACAGACTGCCTGTTTTCAGTCCTGCAAGGGTTGGAGAAGCGCAGCGTACAACTATTTCCTCTGACATAGTAATCCGGTCCCCCTGAAAACGTTTTATACAGTTTCTGCTTCCATGTCCTGCCCCGCATACAGATCAAGAATGCCGCGCAGTGCCGCCATGGAACTGGAATGTGACCTTGCGATTGCGGTTTTTTTCTTTTTCAGCTCGCACATTGCCGCATTTACCATTTTGTGGGACATGGTATTCGTGAAAAAAATCATCAGGTCAGGCGACCCTATCTTCGCACGCAGGTTGCCTGAGGGCCTGGTAAACACCTTGGCGCTGCACCTGTATTCACTGCACAGGTCCTTGTACTGCCTTTCCATACGTTCGTTGCCGCCCAGGATCACAACACTCATCGTTTTTCTCCCATTCAGATAGTTCCGTTATTGTTAAAGATGCTCTTTCTGTTTTGCTATACATATTTCATTTAATCCTGTTATTATGTTAGCGCTTGCTAACATTGACAATACTACCACATTTTTTGAATGTTAGCAATAGGTAACATATAATTAAATTAAAGGGATTGCCATCTGAAGGCAATCCCCTTGCATATTACTCTAATCACTTTTTGCGCTGCAGCATGTTTCCTGCAGTTTTTCAGGCAGGCTCCAGCAGTCCTGTCATGCTCTTGAGACTGATGGCAATCGTAGAGGCATTATGCAGCAATGCCGATGTGGCCGGCGGAAGGACCCCCGCTACACCCAGCACGATCAATGCGGAATTGAAGCCCATAATCATGCGGTAATTACTGTGTATCCGTCTCATCAGGGCATCGCTCAGCAATTTCAGGCGCACCAGTGCAAACAGATCATCCTCGGATATTGTAATATCTGCCACTTCTCTCGCAATAGCTGCCCCGTCGCTGATAGCTATTCCCACATCTGCCTCGGACAGGGCCGGTGCTTCATTCACCCCGTCCCCTATCATTACCACTTTGCGCCCTGCCGCATGTTCTGCGCGAATATAGGCCGCTTTATCCTCCGGCAGCACCTCTGCCCGGAAGTCGTCTACACCTACCTCCTTTGCCACCCGTTCTGCAGTATGCGCACTGTCCCCGGTCATCATGACGATTCTTGAGAACCCTGCTTTATGCAGGCGGGCGATTACCGCAGGCGCTTCCCTGCGCACTGGATCGGAAATGCAGATCACCGCTGCAAGTTTTCCTCCAATGGCCATGTACAGGTGGGAATACTCTTTCGGCAATGCGTTGAATTTTCTTTTTTCTCCCCTGGGGATCGTACTGCCTTCGTCTTCAAAAACGAAATGGTAGCTGCCGATGACCACTTTCTCGCCTTCTACCCTGCTGGCAATGCCGTGCGCTACGACATATTCCACTTTGGAGTGCGGTTCGTCATCATGCGGCAGTCCTTTTTTTGCTGCCTCCACTACTGCTTTGGCAATGGAATGAGGATAATGTTCTTCCAGGCATCCGGCGAGACGCAGCATCTCTTTTTCATCATTTCCCCCAAAAGGAATAAGCTGCGCCACGGTCGGCACCGCATGCGTCAGTGTGCCTGTTTTATCAAATACAATTGTATCCGCTTCGGAAATTGTTTCCAGGAACACGCCTCCCTTGACTGAAATCCGGTGCAGCCCGGCTTCCCGCATGGCGGAAAGCACCGCAAGCGGCATTGACAGTTTCAGTGCGCAGGAGAAATCCACCATAAGGATGGAAAGCGCCCTGGTGGCATTACGCGTGACCAGATATGTAAGAGCAGTCCCCAGCAGGCTGTAGGGTACCAGATGATCCGCCAGATGAGCGGCTTTATCCTCTGTTTTGGACTTGAGCTTTTCGGACTCCTCGATCATCTTCACAACCCGGTCGTATTTGCCGCTGCCCGAGGTCTGTGTAACTTCGATGATGCCAACGCCTTCTTCCACAACTGTTCCGGCGTATACATAGCCTCCGGCCTCCCGGTGAACCGGCAGGGATTCCCCTGTCATGGACGCCTGGTTGACCATCAGGTCACCCTCTGCAACCGAACCGTCCAAAGGAATCATATTGCCGGTACGGACCACGATCCGGTCGCCCACCCGTACTTTTTCGATCGGGGTCAGGATTTCCTGCCCGTCCGCGATCAGCCATACCTTCTCTACCCCCAGCGACATGGCGCTGGCCAGGTCTGCCACGGATTTCTTATGGGTCCACTCTTCCAGGATTTCGCCCACCTTCAGAAGGAACATAATGGACGAAGCAGTATCCGTATCTCTCCGCAGCATGGCTGTCGTAATCGCCGTAGCATCAAGTACGGCCACTTCGATCTTTCCCTTCCGCAGGACACGCCATGCTTCACGAATATACCCAAGCGCCCTGACTGCCGCAACTGCCGTTCTGAGCGGCATCGGAAACAGGGTTCTGCTGATCAGCCGTCTGGTGACATGAAGTATCAGTTTATCTTCATATTCCCTGTTCAGCACGCGTCCGGTATGTTCCGGAATGACGGCAGTGCTTTTTTCATAGGAAAAAGCCGCCAGCGCCTCTATGATTTCCTCGCGCCCGCAGCTGTAAATGACAGATGCTCCGCAGGTACGGTCATGTACCTTTACCGACTGCACACCCGGCACCGCCCTCAGGTAGTATTCCAGCATATCTGCCTGTTCCAGGCTCATATGCCGCTGGCAGAGCCGCACACGTATTCTCTGTCTGGATTCATGAAGGATCCGGCATTTCATTGCTTATCCTGCTCAGGCGCGTCCATAATATCCTTTTTGTCCGCAATCCTCTGTGCATGGTCTTCAATCACACGGCTGCGCTCTTCCTCATACTCCTCATTGTACGCTTTGGCGTCTGCCAGTATGTCTTCACAGTCTTCGCGGATATCCGTAACCCCGGTCATGATATACTCTTTTTCACGAAGTACTGCCGCTGCTGCAAATGTATAAAGCTTCTTGGCCTCCCCGCTTCGCAGAATCCTGTATCCGAGAGTGGAAATCAGTCCGCCGCAGGCAAGGAGTCTTATTTTTGACCAGTTCAAATCAAACATAAACGTCCTCCTTTATTTCTTTTCATATCCCGTAATAATCGCCAGAATGAAGCAGATCACCGTGAGCCATGCAAATGTTTTATGATACTTCATCTTATTTTCCTTTCCTCCTTCGGTTTGGTGCTCCGTTTTCATTATAGGAGCCGTATTTGATGTTTTCAGCTCCAAAGAGGCAACTTTTCCTCATCATAGCGAAGGCTTTATCGCCGCCGCAGAGTTAGTCAAGGGCAACATCAGGGCAATCTGAAATCTCCCTGTACTGCTGCCTGTATATACTCGGAGATACTCCCATACTATTACTGAATGCCCTGGCAAATTTGCTTCCGTTATCATATCCGAAACGGCCTGCGATCTCCAGTACAGACAGATCCGTTTCTTCCAGAAGGGTAGCGGCGGCTAACATTTTCTCATGCCGAAACCATACGTGCACGGTTGTCCCAAAAAACGCCTTGAAACATTTTTTGACCTGTGTTTCGGAAACATGGCAAACCTCGGCAAGCTCCGCGATCGTCACCTTTCTTTCTATATGTTCCTGCAGATAGCGCCGGATCTCCGCCGCCAGTTTTTTCCGTCTTCTTGCTGTTGCTCCGCCGAGAGCTCTCCTGCTGCGCCCATCTGTTCTTTTCATCTGTTCCATCTGCTCTGTTCCCCGACTGTCCTTTTCCTGAAGTTTCCTGTCCCTGGACTGCTCTGTTCCCGGACTGTCCTTTCCCAGAAGCTTCCTGTCCCTGGACTGCTCTGTTCCCGGACTGTCCTTTCCCAGAAGTTTCCTGTCCCCGGACTGTCATATACCCGGCTCTTCAGCTCTTAGCCATTCTGTTCCTGTTTTTTTGGAAAAATGATATTTCACGCGGTTAGCATTCGCTAACTTTCCAACATTTTACTCCCTTTTTGGTGATAAGTAAAGTAATACATTTATTTTTTAATGAGAATGAAAATCAAGGGGCCGTTCCTGATATGTACCCAGAATCCTGGACACATTGATGGCTCTTTTAGGTGGGTCAATTTTTCATTTTTTGAAAATCCGGCCCATCTTTTTTTAACAAGGAAGAGTCAATTATTCAATTATTGAGGTGTACCCCTAATGGTGGAGTTGATGGAGCCGGGATTTTTGATGCCTTAAAGGATCAGGCAGCCCGGCAGTACTGATATGGTGTCAGAAAGTGGATAGACTCATGGGGGCGCTGGTAAATGTAAAAGCTCCAGACGTACTCATAGATGTCCCTGATAGCTTCAGCCCTGGTCTTGTACCTTGGCTTGAGCCACTCAGTCTTCATCTTGCCCCAGAAACTTTCCATGGGAGCGTTATCCCAACAGTTCCCCTTTCTGCTCATACTACACACAAAACCATTTGTTTGCAACATCTCCTGGTATTCATCACAGCAATAGGTGGATCCTCGGTCTGAGTGCAGCAGGCAGCCTTTCCCGCCACAGCCCCTTGTAAGGGCATCTTCCAGCGCATGCATGACCAGGTAACGATCATTGTGAAGGCCGATTGCAAAGCCTGCCGGCATGCGCCCGTAAAGGTCCAGAATGCCGGCAACATAGAGTTTGCCTTCTTCTGTGGAGACTTCTGTCGTATCGCTTACCATCTTCTGGTTCGGCCTGTCCGCATTGAAATCCCGGGCCAGAAGGTTCTCCGCAACTGGATAGCTGTGATCGGAGTCTGTCAGGCATACAAACTTCTTCCGGGTCTTAGAGAATAGATCATTCTCTCTCATGATCCGCTCGATCCGCTTGTGATTGATCGGTCTCTCGGAGTCCTTGTTGATTTGAGCTGTGATCTTCCTGCTCCCATAGGAGCCACGCGACTGCCGGAACAGCTCGAAGATCTTATCCTTCAGGATCTGATCTTCCCGTTCCTTTTCCGTTAGAGGCGCTTCCATCCGTCGGACCCACTTATAGTAGCCGCTTTGCGAAACTTGTAGTACTTTGGCCATCCTGTCTATGCGAAATTCAGTCCTGTTTACGTACATGAACCCGTATTTCACCTGCGCCCTACTTCCGCCAGGAAGGCCGCTGCTTTTTTTAATATTGCCACCTCTTCCTTTAGTTCGGCGATTTCTTTCTCCAGCTGGATCTCCCTGTCACTTTTCTTTGTTGGACTTGAGATCTTCTTACCCAGCCCGGATTCACCGAACTCGCGGTAGATGGCGGCCCATCTCACCACTGTTGAGGGACGAATGCCATACTTTCTGGCGATATGCTCCTCCATCCCTTTCATTTCGAGCTGTGTGGCCTCTTTTGCAACCTGTACCCGGAATGACTTATTGTAACCACTCATAGCGCACCTCCTGTGTTGATAGTATAACATGTTTTTTCTATCTCCACTTTTTGGGGTGCGGCTCAAAAAGACTTGATTCACGAAGAGATAAGGATGCGGAAGCAGACTTTTGGGTCAGAGATGCAATTTTGACCGCCCAAAACCCCGCTGCATGTAAAATTCTATGGGAATCCGGCGGCCAAAAAACAGATAATTCCTGAAAAGTATGCCGGGAGCCCGGCAAGGGCAAAAAACCGGCGGACGAAAAGGTGAAACTACACCTTTCGTCCGCCGGTCAGATGTTTCTTTCGTCCGCCGCCGGAGATAATCCGCAGACTACAGCACCACACGGATGCCTACGCCCGCCTTGAATGCCACGAAGATGTGGTCGGGATAGACGGTGACGGTGTTGATGAAGCGTTTGACCATGGCGTGGTCGAAGACGCAGATGATGCCCTGCTGGTCGATGCGGTCGGTGCGGGCGTAGAAGTCCGCCAGGTCCCGGCAGGAGGCCGGGTCGTCAGAGCCGGCCCGTACCGATTTCGCCCCGGCGGCTGTGGCGCCGGAGAAGCTTCCGGCTGCGGCGCTGCCGCTGCCGGCAAAACCACCGCCGGAATTCCTGCCGCCCGCAAAGCCACCGGCGGCGGCCTGTCTTCGTGCCGGCAGCTGCGCTGCCGTATCCGGCGTGATGTCGGGAATCAGGCAGATGGCGCTTTCACTCTGTTTCCGGCCGGTGATGGCTTCAATGAGCTTGAGAGCGGACTGGATCTGCACTTCGTGGATGGAGAGATCCGCTTTCTGCGCCAGAAGGTCGTCGCGGCGGGCAAGGAGCGTATCGAGCCGAGCCTGCAGGGCAGCGCATGAGCCCGCGTCAGGGTCGAAGACTGTTTTGTCCCATCCCGTACCTGCCATACCGGCATGCATGCTTCCCGTACCTGCCGTACCGGCACGCATGCTTCCCGTATCTGCCGTACCGGCACGCGCGCCTCCCGCCAGGCTGGCGCGGCGGCTCTCCCTGGCGGCCTCCTCCAGCTCCTGTTCCAGGTCCTCTTTGCGGATTTCCCGCTCGGAAAGCTCCGCGGAGATGCGGTCCAGCGGCCCCCAGAGGATGCGCTCCTGCATGCGGATCAGGTCTTCCTTACAATAAGGAAGGCGGTTGAACGCGTTGATGACAGCGCGGCGGATGTCTTTGTCGGCAATGGTCGCGCTCTCGCAGTACTGTCCTTTGGTGATGCGGGACTTGCACCGCCAGTAGGTCACGCCGCTGGGCGGCGTATAGCGGCAGAAGGGCTGTCCGCAGATGCCGCAGATAAGCTTGCCGTGCAGGGCGTGGGGAACACTGGGGCGTGAGCGCTTGCCCGCGAGGGCAAGGTCATTTTCCCGGCGCAGGAGAGCGCCCTGGACCCGCATGAAAACCTCCCTGGGAACAATGGGGGCGTGGGCGTTTTTGACATAGTACTGGGGAAATGTTCCCTGGTTGTCCGCCCGCTCTTTGGTCAGGAAGTCCTTGGTGTAGGATTTCTGCAGCAGGAGGTCGCCCATGTACTTTTCATTTTTCAGCATGGACTGGATGGTGCTGTGATACCATTTTTCCCGCCCCGCGGGCGTGCGGATGCCCCGCTCCTCCAGGCCGGAAATGATTTCGCCGAAGGAGAGGCCTTCCAGGAAGTCCCGGAAAATGCCCCGGACCACGTCCGCCTCCTCCGGGACGATGACGAGGCTTCCGCCTTTTTGTTTCGTGTTGCCCAGGAAACGGCTGTGGTTGAGCATCGGCTTTCCACGCTGGAAATTGTACTGGATGCCCATCCGCACGTTCTGGGAAATGGACTGGCTTTCCTGCTGGGCCAGCGAGGCCATGATGGTGATGAGCAGCTCGCCGCTGGTGCCCATGGTGTTGATATTTTCCGTTTCAAACAGGATCGGGATATTCAGGGCCTTGAGCCTGCGGATGTACTGGAGACAGTCCAGGGTGTTGCGGGCGAAGCGGCTGATGGATTTGGTGACGATCATGTCAATTTTGCCGTTCTCGCAGTCGCCGATCATGCGGTTGAATTCTTCCCGCTTCTCGGTGGAAGTGCCGCTTATGCCCTCATCCGCGTAGATATCGGCCAGCACCCAGTCGGGATTTTTGCCGATTATCTCGCTGTAGTGGGCCATCTGGGCCTCATAGCTGGATTCCTGCTCCTCCAAATCCGTGGAGACGCGGCAGTACGCCGCGATTTTCAGGCGCGCGGTTTCGGGGACACTGCCCGGGGAAACGGCCTGCTTCCTGCGCGCCGGTATCATTCTGACAGACATTGGATGCCTCCTTTCTCTGGAATGGGTTATTTCTGCAGGTTTTCGCTGCCTTCCTTCAGGCGGCGGAACCACAGGATATCCTCCCGTGACATGGTGTCATGCCCCCGGGAGGAAGGCCTGATCAGGCTGTAAATATAGGCTATCCGCTCTTCCGGGGATATTTCGCGGTATTTCTCCGGGTCCGGCTCTTTTATAATGAAAGAACGCTCTACCGGAATAGGGTCCGCGCATCCGGTGGTGGCGGGCATAGTGCGCCGCTCCGTCTCCTCCAGAATATCCTCCGCCGTCTCTTTCGTGAGGATGGCGGGATAGTATTCCGTCCCGGTATAGACCGGGCTTGTCAGCATCCGCCGGGCCGTCGCGTAGGAGACCTCGATGCCGGCCGCCGCGCAGGCCTCCCGGATGGAGGCGCCGTGCAGGTAGTAATTCACGAAGCGGCGGAACTGTTCCGCCTGCCCCGGGTGGACTCTCGCCTTTCCGCTGATGATGCGGTAGCCGAAGGGAATATGAGCCATGGCAGCCTCCTTTCTATATTAACCGGCAAATGCTCTCGCTCAGGTCAAGGCCGCATTTCATATGAAAGACAGCTTCCCTGCCCGCGGTCACGGTGACGGAATCGACATTTGCCGAGAAGATGGTGCTGAGGGTGCCTTTATCTATAGAAGAATTGCCGCAGTCCGTTCCGGAAGAATCAGCGCCGGACCTGCCGCAGATAACCCCCCAGCGCATTACGTCGCGCTTCAGCCGAAGGAATGCGTCGAGCCCGGTTTCCTCTGTCCTGGCCTGGGACAGCTCTTCCCGGAGCTTCTGTTCTTCCTGCATAAGAAGGAGAAGCTTTTCCCGGATTTCGGCGGGATCCCCTTCGCCGCGGCTCATGCGGTCACTCAAAGACTTCCGGACGGCGGCATTTTCCAGAAGCTTCTGCCGGTAGAGGCGGGCAGCAGGCTGGTCGTCCGTCAGGAAGCGGTTCTCCATCTCCTCCAGGCAGTCGTCAAATATCAGCTCGGAGGCGTAGTAAAGCTTGTTTAAGAGCGTGCGGAAGGCGTGCTCCAGATCCTGCTCGGAGACCCGCTTCATGGAGCAGGCCGCCCTGTCTGCGAGATGGGTCATGCAGGACCAGTGGTACCGGGTGCCGGAGGCCGTGTACTGGGAAACCCGGCGCATCTTGCCGCCGCACCTGCCGCAGATGAGCCTGCCCGAAAGGCAGGACCGGCGGCTGTGGGGACTGTCCCGCTTCCGGCGGTCCTCCGGGGGAACATTGCCCTTTTCCCTGCCCCGCTGGCGGTGCGCGCGGCCGGCCAGCTCGAAGGTCGTCCTGTCAATGATGGCTTCATGGTGGTTGTCCATGTAGTACTGGGGCTGCTCCCCGTAGTTGAGACAGATTCGGTATTCCCGGTCCCGCCAGGTTTTCTGCATGAGCACATCGCCGGTGTAGGTGACATTTGTGACAATGCCGCGGATCATCGCGGCGGACCAGCGGCCGGGGACCCCCTGCCTGGTGCGGGTGCCTGTGGGTATATTGCGTTCGTTGAGTGTTTTTGCGATGCTGGGTGTTCCCTCGCCCGCCAGGACGCGCCTGAAGATCTCGCGCACGACCTCGGCTTCTTCGGGGATGACCCGGAAGCTGCCTTCTTCGAGGATGTAACCGTAGGGGGCTTTGGAGTAGTGAAATGTACCTGATGCGAAGCGTTTCCGCCCGGACCAGGTAGAATTGGATGAAATGGAGTGGGATTCTTCCTCGGCGATGGAAGAAAAGAGAGTCAGCAAAAGTTCGGATTCCATTGTGCCGGTGCGGATGTTTTCTTTTTCGAAGAAAATGCACACGCCGAGGGATGTGAGCTTGCGGACAAGCTGAAGACAGTCTGTTGTATTCCGTGAAAAACGGCTGATAGATTTGGTGAGTATCAGGTCGACCCTGCCGGCCCGGCAGTCCTCCAGGAGGCGGTTGAGCTCCGGACGCGACTCGGTCTTGGTGCCGGTGACGCCGGTCTCCCAGTAGATACCGGCCGGCTCCCACGCCGGATTGTCCAGGATGGTCCGCTCGTAGTGGTCCCGCTGGTTCTCAATGGAAGTTTCCTGGCAGGCCTGGTCTGTGGAGACCCTGCAGTAGGCGGCGACCCGGAGCCTCGGAATCTCTTTCGGCCTGGCCCGTATTGTCCGGGTCTCCCGGAGGCTCTGATGGGGACCGGTGTCCGGCAGGGAAGACAGTGTCTTCGGCCTTGCGACTGCCGAACGGTAATCAACCTGAGTAAAAGTGACATTTTTCATACGCATCCCCCTTTCATGATTATATAGAGTACGATCATTATACATATGAAATCAGATTATGGAAAGGGAAAAACCAAAATCGTAAACATTATTCAGAAAATAGTTCATTTGATGTGACCGGACAGGGAAAGGCGCTGTCTATATAGATGTAAGACGAAAAAAACAAATTTGACGAACACAAATTCATATAGAGCATACCTCCTTTTTTCCCGGCAACGCTATGTTGCCGGGAAATTTCCGTTTGTTCGGAAAAAAGAAAAAATAATTTTTATTGTCTGTGACCTACAGAGGTGTGTCACTGTCTTTAGGAGTGTAAGAGCGAAAACAAAAAATAAAAAACAATGATAAAGGATAGAATATCAGGAGGTTTAACAATGAGAAAGAATCTTGGAAAGATGCACAGGACCGCGGCAGTTATCACCGCAGTTGCAATGGCAATCTCTTCTCCGATGACCATCCTGGCTGACAATACAGATACGACCGAAAGCAGCTCCGAGTCCTCTTCTGAGAAGGAAGAGAAAGAGTCCAAAAAGGATACCGACAAGGGTTCCGATAAGGATACCGACAAGGGTTCCGATAAGGATACCGACAAGGGTTCCGATAAGGATACCGATAAGGGTTCCGACAAGGGTTCTGACAAGGATACCGATAAAGATACCGACAAGGGTTCTGACAAGGATACCGATAAGGATTCTGACAGGGGTTCTGATAAGGATACCGACAAAGATTCTGACAAGGAATCTGATAAGGATACCGACAAGGGTTCCGACAAGGATTCTGACAAGGCTTCCGAAAAGGAAGAGAAAGAGTCTGACAGGGAGTCTGAGAAGGAAGAGAGAAAGGCCGAGAAAGAGGCTGAGAAGGAAGAGAAAGAGGCCGAGAAGGAAGAGAGAAAGGCCGAGAAAGAAGCCGAGAAGGAAGAGAAAAAAGCCGAGAAGGAAGCCGAGAAGGCTGAGAAAGAGGCTGAGAAGGAAGAGAAAAAAGCCGAGAAAGAGGCTGAGAAGGAAGGACAGCAGGGAACTGAGACTCCGGCTCAGGAGGGACAGCAGGGAAGCGAAACTCCCGCTCAGGAGGGACAGCAGGGAACCGAGACTCCCGCGCAGGAAGGCCAGCAGCAGGGAACTGAAACTCCCGCTCAGAATGAGACCGGAAATGACGATGATTATGACCCGTCGGTAAAGCCCGAGGCCCCGCAGGCCCCGCAGGCGCCGGAAGCATTTACCGGCACTGCTCCCAAGGCCCCGGTAAAGCCCGTTCTTCCCGTTAAGGACAACATCTCCGCACCGGACGCCCCGGCACTCCCGGAAGTACCGGTAAAGCCGGAACTGGAAGGGCTTGATGCCGAGACGGCAAACCTCCTCATCCATGAGTACAACGCGAAGGACGCGGCATACAACGAAGCCGCTGAAGCATACAACGGAAGCATTGACCAGTACAACCTCAGCGCAGAAGATTATAACACCAATGAAGCGTCCTTTGAGGACCTGATGACAGCATACAACGCTTCCGTCAACCAGTACAACCTGGATGTAGAAGCT
>JAEEGL011802087.1_pt1 | contig 15036 bp, 9 predicted proteins | sample 9134231 | NCBI WGS metagenome assembly JAEEGL01 (sample SAMN16246548, study PRJNA631951) | gut metagenome | biome: gut microbiome; feature: rumen; material: fiber-attached | host: Bos | place: Iran: Karaj | collected 2018-10 | reverse complement strand
GCATGAAAGTAGTTTTTATCAACCAATTCTGCTGTACAGTATTTGAATATATCTTTATGAACGTTCCTTGCCTTGAGATTTGCCAAAAGGTCATTTGCACGTTGTTGGGCCTCTGTAATTGTATTTGCAACAGCGACTTCAATAAAATGTCCGTTAGGTTGTAACGCATACCCTACATAAGATAGAGATTCGTTAATTGCATTTCTTTTTATCTCAAAAGAGTGATGGTCCGTATAACGCGCAGGATTCAAAACAGTTTGGATAAATTTCAATATTCTAGTTGAACGTTTATCATTGTTTTGAACAGATGCAAATGCACTATAAAGTCGTTTCCATTTTGTTATATTAGGAGCAACATCTTTAATATCACATTGTTGAAGGAAGTAAGCTATTTCAGATCCAGTAAGTCCTTCAGACGTATCTCCAAGTATTTTAGAGATGCGTTCTATTATTCCTTGGTTTAAACAACGACTTGATTCCATTATTGTCAATCATACAAATAATCAAATTTCACTAATATATATCAAATAAACTAACTTCATCTATTTCTATTACTGGTGTAAAGCTGTCCCTAATCCAGGTGGTGCAAATCTCATATTGAGGAAACGCTTTTTTATATGCATCATCCACCCAATCATTATTCCATAGTTTAACGTCAGCTTCATTGTTAACTATCTTACAGATATCTTCAGTATAAGTAATAGGCTTTGGTGACTTAAAGGTGATATGTTGCATCCAGATCTGAATCTCTCCGATATTTGGGAATCTCTGAAATTTCTCATAAATATCATTGACAATTTGTGCTCTTTCTTCTGAAGATGGGATTTTGCTGATAAGTTTGCTAATGATCGCAAGAACAATCTTATATGCTTTTGGACTTGAAAGAGCAATATCTGTGAAAATAGATATTATAACACTGACATCACTATAATCCGAGATTTTCTTAACTAACCTATGTGCGAATGTTGTTAATAGTTTTATCAGCGTTCCACTATTGGGGTATTTCTTTGAGAACTGATGAATAAAAAGAGCTTCTTGTTGAAGATTCGACATAATAGAATAAACCCTTTTCTGAGTCTTTCGATATATCGGTCCTGCTGAAATGTAAGCTATTTTATCTGGTTTAATTGATTTGCTTATTATATCTTCAGTCAGATATGTTTTTTTTGCATTCAATTGAAAATTCAGTCCAGAAAGCACTTCCTGGAGGTAGAATGCTATACGTTCTATTTCTTCTTTTGAATTACTGAAAATACGATAATCATCTCTGTATCTTATAATATGATAGTTGAATATGCCATCAGTGACAAGCTTTTCACTAAGAATCTTATCAGCATATGCAAGCACCATCTCAGCAATGAAGTCTGACAATACACTACCCTGGGGAAGCCCGTTTGTTTGACCATATTGCATGCCCTGTATATAGTCGTCAATTATATTTCCCAACAAACCATGTTTGTCTCGCTTCTTTTTAGCCTCATCCTTCCCCATCAAAGCCCATGCGATAGTATGAGTATAGATAGTACCATAGCAATTCGTAATATCTGTAACAAACATATATCTATATGATATAGCCAACTCAATACTTCTTTGTTCAACATTCTCCCACCAAGATACTACTGATGCAGAGGAATGAGATTTGTCTGAACTGCCCTTGACTTTTGGAATACTCGCAACTTCTATATTAGGAACAGTCAGAGCATTGAATCTGTCTTTTATTTCTTTCCAAGTACTTCTGTTTGTCATTGCCTTGACCAGCAAGTAGTATAGGTAAGGATTAATTAACTGTATTGGTCTATATGAGTACTGAGCATCCTTTTTGACCAATATCTTGTGATTAACATTCTCATAGTAAGAAGGCTTCTTATTTGGGTCTTTAAGAATGTCTTTCAACTCTTTTTTCCCGATAGTTCTCTGCACATATTCTATTACAGGTGTGAAATCAATATACACAGGAAACTGCATATTGCAGTAATTCTGTGATTCCAAAAAGTATTGTCTGGCTTTTACACATGAAAGATTTAGAACTGTTTTCATAATCTATATAATTCACAATTTGATTTGATGATTATTAGCTAATAAAACAAATAGGAACATCCAAGAGGAATCGTTAATACTTTGACTATTAGTAAAGAATTAATTTGTTGAACTAATCCAATAACTTGACAAGGTCTCTCTTCATTTCCTCATCTATGTCTCGATACCGCTGGAATGCCTTGCTGCCTTCCTTGTGACCAGATAAGGCTGAGACAAGGTTTGGGTCTTTGACTTTTCTGTAGATGTTACCGATAAAAGTCCTTCTCGCCATGTGGCTACTGGCGACCTCATAGATGGGACGCTTAACCTCCTCACGTGTCAGGGGGTCTAATGTGGTAACAATCCTATCGATGCCAGCGAGCTTGAAGAACTCTTTGATGGCCTTGTTGTATTTCTGCTCAGAAATAAAAGGAAGGAGGCCCGGGCCTTCGAAGTCCTCGTATCGTTTGAGAATCTCTTTTGCTCTCTCATTCAGTGGGACTCGTACCGTTAAAGGTCGTCCTTCTTTTGTTTTCTTGGGGATATACTCGATGGCACCGTTGACAATACTTTGCTTTGTCATTCTGTAAAGGTCACTGACGCGACAACCTATTACCGATTGGAAAATAAAGATGTCACGCTGAATCGCGAGTTGAGGTCTTGCTGACAAATCCGCATTCCAGATCTGCTCCCTCTCGTCTAATGATATATAGACAGGTGTACCATACAGGCACTCTTCAATAGGGAATTTGTCGAATGGGCGATTGGTGGTCTTCCCATTCTCATAGCACCACAGGAAAAACGTCCTGATACGTGAGAAACAATCTATCAGAGTGTTCTTCCCTCGGGGTTGAGGTGTGCGCTTTTCGGGTATGTTCTCATAGATTTGAGGATATTTCTCGAAGTACTTGTATTCGTTCTCAAAGAAATCCCACATATCAGCAAGCGTTTCCCTGGTCACTTCGTTCACGTCAAGAACAAAGTCTTTCCTGTTTCGCTTGGTCTTCTTGACATAAAGCTCATATCGAAGCATGGAACGTTTTACCACCCTGAAATTCTTCTTGCGAACTTCAGAAAGGCGGTGTTTCTCCAAAAACTCATCAAACATCTGCTCAAAGGTCTGCTTCTTGTTTCCTTCAGGTGTGAACTTTTCGGGATGATAATATCTGACAAGGACAGCTTTAAGCCAGTCTTTATCCAGATTGTCCTTGTCCCGTTCGTATTCCCTCTCGATAAAGCCTTTGAGTTTCCGAAGCTCTTCATTGATCTTTATACGGAGCTTTGAGTCACAAACAGCCTTAGACTTGACACACTCATTTTTCTCGTCCCAAAGATTAGGATTGATGGTGAGTTCTGTCTGGGCAACTGAATCCAATCTCCTGCCATCCCTCAGACGCAAATATATGGTTGCTGCCGATTCCGTGTCGTACCGTTTTGCCGTTTTTTTGATGATAAATGTAATTTTCATGTCTTTTTTATGGTTGTTGGGATAGTGTGTAAATAGCTTAATACAAAGGTAATACTTGTCCAAAAAATAACCAAAATTTTTTCCCCACATTTTCCCCACATTTTCCCCACATCTGCTAAAAACCTTGCAAAACGCTTAAATGCGCTTAAATCCGAAAGTTTTTGTAATATGTTGAAAATCAATAGGTAATAAGCGAAATTAAAGGGTTTTCAATTAAATGCCATTTAAGCCGTTTTAATATTTTCAATTGCGGCTCTGGGTACCAAGCAAATAAGTAATGCGCTGTGTCTCAAATAGATACAGCGCATTTTACTTGAACATTTGAGGAATTTGGCCTAATTTCTTCTACTGTTCCAAGTTATCTATGTATAATATTTATCGTAACAATAGATTAAATCGATATGCGACTCTTTGAGTTTGATGTCAATGCATAGATCATACGATTATCACAATAATCAATACATGTTTGAATCCGATAAATAATTCATTTAGTTCTCAAAACATATTTATTAAAATTAAGCAGCATTACCCATTTGTGACAACACTTTGTTTGCATTCTTTTTTGCTTTATTTATCTCTGTTTCATTTATAACGTTATGGTCTGAGTCATCAGATTTAAGTACCAATTGCACTTTGCACATATCATATAAAACGCCTACAATCAGTACCATGTTTTCAATAACAAGCTGTTCTTCTGAAGATAAATAATGCCAATTAACTGTTTTTTCATTATAGGAGCCAACAATATTTCTCATCTTATTGAGTTGTTTCAGATATAAAGAGCGCAGTCGCATTAATGTTGCATTATAATTTTTGGCTGTATTTTGCAAATCAAAAAGATAATTGCAGATGTCATTGATTTTTCGCTCATTAGAAATCATCTGATTCCATGCTTTATCCGCTTTGCTCGAAATGTTAGAACCTGTGAAGCTAAATATGACACCTCCAACTAATAATCCTACACCTAATGTAGCAGCGCCCAAAATTGTAGTACCCAATGCTATTCCGCCACCACCTGCGGCGAGCGATCCCCCGCCAATGGCGGCAAGTGTTGCATTAGTTGCAGCAGCACCGCTCAAAGAAGAAATGAGAGTTCCTGTTGAAGCCGTACCAAGTGCCATAACAGCAGCCGTAGTAGCACCAGATGCAGCGAATCCACCAGCTGTTCCTAATGCGGCCCCACCTAAAGCTCCAATAAGGACACTAGCTCCAACTGATGCTTTCTTAATTTCGTCACCGTTAAACTTTGGTATAGATACGTCGCCAATTTTTATATTGGCAAATTCAGGACGGTTTTTAATGCGTTCAAACAAATCGGAAAACTGTTGAAATTCGGAAAGGACTGTCATTTCATTCTCGCCCAAGACATCCATAGCTTTGCATGCGCTTTTATTCATCCTCTCGAGGCGAGCATGATTTGAATCATTTCTTTTTTGAGCTTCTTTTAATGTATCATTGGCTTGTTTCATCTTAACACCGCCACGAATTCCGAGCCCTATGCCAGTTGTTCCTGCAACAGCTGCGGCAATACCTAAAATCAATGGTAATGGCATATCTATTCTCCTTTCTCCACAAAATTGACAATTGACATATATACAGAAACGTAAGCATCTTCTAGATTGATCGCGTGCTCAATAAATGCTTTATCAAATTCAAAAGCATCCGCCAACTGTTGAATTAGCGCTTTTTCCTCAACGGCATAGTTGCCATCAGCAAAAGCCAATGCCATCAATTCCAAAAAGAAGATTCTTTTGGTTTGCACCGTTGACGTCTTTGCGACTTCCTCTATTATCTTAGCAGTATCACCTTGTTCATCAAGGCTGCAGACGGGCACCTGCATTTCGTTTGCGTATGCAGACAATACCCGCTTTTCTGATTCTTCGACAATGCCATCAGCTTTGATTATAGCTACAGCAAGTTTCAAGAAATTATCCTTTTCTTTTGGTTTAAGTGAATTTAAAAACATAACTTTTTATTTTTTAATTTGTTACACATTTCGTGGTTGTATTTATAAAAATCTTCACGAGTAAATTCTTCTTTAAAGAATTGGTCGTAACATTCATCTACTCGGCAAAACAAAGGCCGATCTTCATAAATGCTGCAGAGATTTCCTCTAAGATACTTACAAACACCATCACCTCTATCCAAATCAGCATAGATAGAAATGCCTTTTAGATGTCGGCAACATTCACCGCATTTATCACATTCAAACATTACTGGAATTTTAATTTGCTGTTAGGATCGGACATAAAAGAAGCAATGTCCTTATGGTGTCCAAAAGGTGAAGCAATATCTAGCTTTTTATATACAGTTCGCAAAGCAAAATTCAATTCTTTTTGATTATTTGCGTTCTCGATGATGAATACGGCATCTCGATATGATTCTACTTCTTTTTTGAATTTCTCTAAATCTATATCCATCAATTTGGCACAGTATTCTTCCAATAGCTGAGCCTGCTTACGATAGTAAACTACAATATCATCAATAGTTGGGATTGAATTCAACAACTGCACAATCTTATTAACCACGGAATTTCTGTCCAAAAGATAAAGAAGTGAACAACTCATGATGCCTGTAACCAAAGTAGCACAAAAAGTTTGCACAATATCTCCGACAACTGGAATAGCACCAATGCCCGTTTTAGCAATTAAATCTCCTACTAATGTACCAACAACAACACTGGCTCCAGTTGCGATAATTTTAGCAGCCGCCCTAAACCGTTCTCCAAAAGGAAGGAAATCTGGGTTGAACAACAATATTTTGGTTGCTTCAACCAAAGAAGCCCATGACTGACGAATTATCCTTACAATATTCTTTGCTGTAGTAAAGAAGATATTGCAAAGCGTTGTTGTCAACGATGCTAAAACACCGCCTACTGCACCCTCTATAAATTTTTGCCATAGTTCCTTATATTTCAACTTCGCATTTTCATAGCCTTTTTTAACGCCTGATGCTATACTGCGGAATAACGCTTTACCATCCTCTTTCCCTTGTTTTATTTCATCTCGGACAGAGAACCATATTTCAGTGAAAACTAGGCCAAGAACTTGTCGCAGTCCCATAGCAACACCCACTTTTCCTGCTGCCTTAGCAGTATCTTTGAAAAATGCTGGACTTGTATAGTAAGCTCTGTTTATTTTGTCATCATAGGCTTTTCGAGATTTATCATACTGAGCCAGCATCCTTTCTCTTGTTTTTGTATCAATCTCAGGATGGGCCTTAAGATAAGCTTTCATATCTACTTCTGATAATGGAGCATCGCAACCATGCTCCTTTTTCCACTTATCGTTTACTTGACGGGCCCAACTTCCCATTGACGCATTCATACTTTTATTAGTCCAGGCATAATTGTCATCAGAATTAGCAAGATCAACTCCATTCAAACCAGACAATATACGACCTTTATCCTCATGGATACCTTTACATTCAACTACATGATCTAATTCAACCTGGAGTTCCTTTGGAATAGCCGAAGCCTTTGCATATCTTAAACTCTTACCAGTATACACATCTTTTATTAAAGTACCTTTTTCATTATATTCTTTATGAGCTAAACGCTTTTTGTCCCGGTACCTACTATCTGCACGATAGTCTACTTCCTTATAAGCTATTTGATTATTTGATGCTACTTCATTTCGTTTATTCTTATAAGTCATTTCCTTGTCTTTACCAATCTGACGCACATTATGAATTGTATCAACATCACCTCCATATTGATCCTGTACTAAAAAGTCAAGTCCAAAGGAAGTAATTAGACTCTGAATTACGATTCGTTCGTACTGCTGAAATATGCTATTATAAACATTAGTTTCAACATCATAGTTATCATCTATCTGCTTTACAAAATTCTCAGCCATATATTTAATACAAGAAAGCGCGATAAGAAATAAGAAATAGTAATTAAAGACACGAATTATCATTTCACAACTAATGCACAAAGTTATTTATAATCTTTGACGCTTGCAAGGTTATCTAGAATATTTTCGCTCAATGCGAGACTCAATAAACTTTACATAGAATTTTTTAATCGGAGTAATTGTTATAGATGAACCAATCTAGTACTCTCGTTTTACTTGAACATTACTTGAACATTTGGACGGTTTGGGGTCTATGGCAATCGCTGATAATCACAGATGATGGTGGGTAATGGGCTGATTATTTGTGAGGTTGGGTGATTTTCGGTCAGTATTGATGGGGGTGGGTGATGGCCGTTCCGGGTACAGGGTGCTGACAATCAATAGATTGTTGGCACTTTTTGTTTTTCTTGCGACATGCTTGTTACTTATTGAGGAATGTGACAAACCTTTAAACTAGGGGGATTACTGTTGGTGGGGGTCTTGGCCTTGATGTCGTTGAAAGAAGTGCCTCCCTTTTTCTGTGAAATAATTGGTTGGTTTTCAGTTTTTGAGTGGTAAGGAATGTTTTATGAAGGTTTTTCTATACTTTTGCAGAGAAATAGTTTGTTCATTCCTGTTTGATTGATTTTAAATGAGAATGAGTTGGCATTCTTTGAAAGAACAATACGCGCGTTTCAGGCGTTGGCAACGCGAGCCGATGCGATACGTCCAGGGTGAGGAGGAGCACCGCTGCAACAACTGCGGGTTCACCTTCACGGGCCACTATTGCCCTACATGCTCTCAACGGGCAAGCTTTGGGCGCATCGGGTGGCAAAGCGTGCGCCAGAGCGTGATGGACATGTGGGGCTTGGGATAGCGTTCGCGTTCTGTCCTGTACAGCGTGTGGCAGCTGCTGTTTCGCACTGGTTACTTCATCAGTGACTACATCAGCGGCAAGCGCCAGGTGAGTTTTCCGCCGATGAAGATGCTGTTCATTCTTGCGGTGGCCTATGCGATTGTCTTCCACTGGTTGTTACCTGACCTTAAGGGACTCGGATATGGTCTGGATTTCAGCGAATTTGGCTTTACTGCTGATGTGGGAAGAAACATGACAAAAATGTCCCAGCCATTTTATGACTGGTATGAAACGCATTTCAGCTGGTCCATGCTGGTGATGTCCTTCTTTGTCATCATCCCCACATGGGTCATGTTCCGTTACTCGCCACGCCACACCCGCCACACGCTGCCCGAAGGCTTCTTTATCCAGGTCCTTTTTGCCTGCCTGCAAGTGGCCCTCTTCCTGCTGATGTTGCCGTGCTGGTTTCTTTTCAAGCAGATGACTATCCTCTCAGTCTTTTTCATGGTCGTTGTGGCTTACTTCATCATCGGTTACAAGCAGTTGTTTGGCTATAGCCCATTGGGCACCTTGTGGCGCCTGGCATTCGTCTTTGGTTTTGTTTATTGTGTCGCATTACTGCTGGCGCATTTTGTTTTCTTTTCGGGGCCAGCCCCCGACATACAAGTGGCAGGGCACTCATTTCCTGCAAAAAACTTCATGACCTGCTTCTACTCCTTCTTCGGCGTCCTGATTATGGCCACGGGCTACCTCATCAACCGCATCGCCACGCGCAAGGCAAGACAAACGCAACTGCACTAAATCATCAAATTCTCTTTTTTAAAAAACGCATACTCACTAGACGGTGATGTCGCGACATCTTATTGATGGCGGCTTCAAAAAGGCCTTCATCTATTTCTTATTGATTTTGGTAGGTGTTATTAATTAGAGGGCGGGAAATTTTGATATGTTCTAGAAATTTAGCAATTTTGCAGGCCAATTGGGATTATTATTAGCGCCACGTTAATTATTTAATGTGTTTTTGGCTATAATGTTAACGAAAATGCGAAAATACTGTCAATTTGCTTTTGTTATACTGGTAATTTTTGGGCTGTTGGCGTCTTGCACGCCAGAAGAGAAGAAGTACCGCATCGGGGTGTCGCAGTGCTCTGACGACATCTGGCGCGACAAGCAGAACTCTGAGTTGCAGATCGGTGCCTATTTCCATGAGAATGTGGAGTTGCGTTTTGCGACTGCCTATGATAGCGATGAGCGGCAAATCCAACAGATTGACAGCCTTGTCGGGACTGGAATTGACCTGCTGATTGTGGCACCCAACCAGGTGTCGACGATATCGCCTGCCATCGACAGGGCCTATGACAAGGGCATCCCGGTAATTGTGTTTGAGCGCAAAACCAACACTAAGAAATACACCGCCTATATGGGTGCCGACAACTATGAGATGGGGCACCTGATGGGCGAATATGTCGCCACACGGCTGAATGAACGTGGCCGCATCATCGAGGTGATGGGCTTGAAGGGTTCTTCGCCCGCCATCGAGCGCCACAACGGCTTCAGAGAGGCTATCGCCCAGCATCCGGACATCCAGGTGGTTGCAACGTTGCAGGGGGACTGGACCGAACCAACGGCCTACAACACGGTCAAGCAATGGCTCGACAAGAACAAGGGGGAGAAGGTTGATCTGGTGTTCGGCATGAACGACCGCACGGCGATGGGCGCGCGCAAGGCCTTTAAGGAGGCAGGTGCAGTGTTGCCGCTGTTCTGCGGCATCGATGGCCTGCCGGGCGAGAATGGTGGCATCCGTCTGGTGATGGACTCGCTACTGGATGCGTCCTACATCTACCCCACTCACGGCGACCAATTATTGCAACTGGCGATGGATATTCTCGAAGGGAAACCCTATGAGAAGGAGACAAAACTGATGTCGGCACTAGTCACTCAGGACAATGCCCGCGTGTTGCTGATGGAGAGCGAGGAAATCATGCGTCAGTCCCGCAACCTCGAGCAGTTGCATGAGAAGGCCAGCCAATATCTTGACCAGTTGGGCAACCAGCGCACGCTCATCTTTGTGGCCCTGGCCGCGATATTCCTGTTGCTGGCCCTGCTTGTCGGCATCTACATGTACTACCTGCAGCGGGCACGCATCCAGGACGAGCGCATGCAGATGGAACGCGAGCAGCTGGACTTCTACACCCAGGTGAGCCACGAGCTGCGCACGCCGCTGACGCTCATCCAAGGGCCGCTGGACCAGTTGTTAAGGACCAATGACTTCCGCGATGCGAGTGACAATGCGCGTGAACTCTTTAGCATCGTTCGTCGCAATACTCAGCGCCTCACGCGCCTCATCAACAAGATGCTTGATGCTCAAGTGGGGACACCCGGCCCCGAAATGACGAGTGCTGAGATTGATTCCATCACCGTGTCACAACCCATCACCATACCCGCCGAAGCTCCCGAACAAGACGAGGATGCTCCCACAGTACTCATCGTCGATGACAATGCCGACATCCGCACCTATCTGCAGTCCATCCTGCATGGACAATACCGAGTGCTGGAAGCCGAGGACGGCAAACGTGGACTTGAACTGGCCCGAGAACAAGTGCCCGACCTGATTGTGTCGGACGTGATGATGCCCGTGATGAACGGACTGGAATTCTGCCAACAGGTGAAAAAGGACGATATCTCGAGCCATATTCCCGTCATCCTGCTCACAGCCCGAGCGCTTGAAAAACATCAAATCGAGGGATATGAAAGCGGGGCCGACGCCTATATCACCAAACCATTCTCGCCAGAATTGCTGCTGGCCCGCATCGACAACCTGTTGCAAAGCCGCCACCAACTCAAGGACCTGTGGGGAGTGAAAGCTGCGGTCGAGAGTACAACTGCACCTGCCGAGGAAACCGCAGTCGCCTCGGCGCCCATCGAGGATTCCTTCATTTCCCGATTCAAGAAGATGGTTGAAGAGCGCCTATCTGACAGCAACCTGAGTGTGGAGGACCTGGCAGCCGACATGCGGTTGAGCCGCGTACAGCTTTACCGCAAGGTAAAGGCCTTGACAGGCAACACCCCGATTGACCTGCTGCGCAAGGCCAGGCTGGCCCAAGCTCAGAGGCTCCTGCAAACGACAACACTCTCGGTTAGCGAGATTGCTTATCAGGTGGGATTTGCCTCACCGTCCTACTTCAGCAAGTGCTATAAGGACGAGTTCGGCATTGTGCCTGGTGAGGCCCGAAAGGCCTAAATCCAAGAATTTATACCCGATTCATGCAACTAATTGCGAAATAGTCCTTGATTACTGGTAGAAAAACACTATATTTGCACATCCTCTCCCGTGAGGGAGAAACGACATTGCGGGATTTATCATTGAGTTACTGACTCTTTTCGGACCAAACTGCGACCTTGGACTACTGGAATAGAGAGTGCAGGACACCACCACTTTATAGATAAAAATGGTGTGGACCGACGTTTCATCTATTCTAACGGTTGTCGCAGACCTGGTTCGAAAGTGAAACGATGCGAGTCCACACTTTTTGCTATTTCTATAGCACAAAGGTACTGATTTGACCTCAAGCAATGCTTTAAAATATCGTTCAATGACTAGCAGAAATAATACATTGAAACAAATTTACAAGCAGAAGAACGAAAACTGATAGTCCTCATTATTACAATAAGTTAACTTTGCCAAGAATTGACATAAACTATCATATTTATTAACCAAAACCAACAGAACAATGAACGTACTGAAAAGATTTCTACTCAGCTTCATGCTCATGTTGACGTGTACCATAGCGTATGCGCAAGCAGAAGTCACAGGAACCGTCGTTGACGAGACAGGAGAGACCGTCATCGGCGCCACTGTGGTTGAGAAAGGTACCAGTAACGGTACAGTGACCGACTTTGACGGCAATTTTGTCATCAAGGTCAATCCTGGGGCCATGCTCGTGGTTTCCTACATCGGTTATGAGAAGATGGAGGTTGCCGCCGAGAATGGCATGACCATCACATTGAAGGACAACGCCGTCGAGCTCAAGGAGCTTGTGGTGACCGGTTACCAGGTACAGCGCAAAGCTGACTTGACAGGTGCCGTGGCCGTGATGGACATGAAGGGCCCGATCAGCGAGAGCGACCCCAACATGCTCAACTCGATGCAGGGCAAGCTCAGTGGTGTGGACATCGTCACCGATGCCGCTCCCGGCGGTGGAAGTTCTACCATCCGTGTGCGCGGTATGAGTACCGTCAACGCCTGTGACCCCTTGTATGTCATCGATGGTGTGGCCACCAACGAGAACCTGAACTCGTTGAACTCAGCCGATATCGAGTCCATCCAAGTATTGAAGGACGCTTCATCGGCTTCAATCTACGGTAGCCGTGCAGCCAACGGTGTCATCATCATTACCACCAAGAAGGGCAAGGACGGACGCATGGCCATCAACGTCAACTACAATGCTGCGTTGCAGACTGTTGTCAAGACGTTTGATGTGCTGAATGCCGCTCAATGGGGCCAGGCCTATTGGCAGGCCGCCAAGAACGACGGCATCGCTCCCACGGCAGTTGCCGCCCTGTATGGCAGTGGCGCTACACCCCAGTTGGTAAGCAGCATCAACGGCATCAGCACCGCCGACACCGATTGGCAGAAGGCCGTTTACAGCAACGCTTGGACCCACAACATCTCGGCCAGCATCTCCAATGCCAGCGAAAAGGGCTCCTACCTGTTTTCGGGCAACTACATCAACCAGAACGGTCTGATGGACCGCACGTTCTACAAGCGTCTGAGCGGTCGTGTAAACTCGACCTATAACTTCAACCAGTACCTGCGCGTGGGTGAGAATCTGATGATTGCCAAGTGGGACAACCGCGGTGCCGACACCAACGGCGACCGTGGCATCCCCTACAGTGCCATGCGCCAGCATCCCGCCATCCCCATCTATTCGGCCGATGGTGTGTTTGCCGATCCCGTGGCCATGTTGGGCAGCGACATCGACAACCCCGTACAGACGCTCTACAATGCGCGCGACAACCAGAACTCGTCGTGGCGCATCTTTGGCAACGCCTATGTTGACATCATGCCCATCAAGGGCCTGACCTTGAAGAGCAACATCGGTATTGAGCACATTCAGTTCCTGAACAAGACGCTCACCCGCAACGTTCGTCCCAGCGACATCTCGGCCAATCGTGCCGTGAGCCGCGGCTATGGCCAGGGCGACACCTGGACTTGGACCAACACCGCCAACTATCTGCTGGACATCAAGGGTGTTCACCACTTCAACTTCCTGGCCGGTACCGAGGCTATCAAGTATGTATTTGAGGACCTGGCAGCCACCCGCAAGGACTATGCATTTGAGGACGCCGACTATATGCAGATTGGTGCCGGCTCGGGTACGATGACCAATGGCGGCGGCAAGCAGGAGTGGGCCCTGTTCTCACTCTTCGGCAAGATTGACTACAACTATGCCGACCGCTACCTGCTGTCAGCAACCCTGCGTCGCGACCAGACTTCACGCCTGTCCAAGAAGCACAACTCGGGCATCTTCCCTGCCTTCTCGGCCGCTTGGCGCATCTCGGAGGAAGCCTTCTGGCCCAAGAACCACATCATCGACAACGTGAAGTTGCGTGCTGCCTGGGGACAGAACGGTAACTCAGCAATTTCCAACAACTATGCCGCCTATTCGACCTATGTCTATGACATGGGCAACGGTGCTTATGACCTGAACGGCACGAACACTGGTGTAGTGAGCGGTATCAAGGTGCTCACTACCGGTAACCCCGACCTCAAGTGGGAGACCACTACCCAGACTAACATCGGTATCGATGCCTACCTGTTCAATAACACGGTGAGCCTGTCGGCCGACTACTACTGGAAGGACACCAAGGACATGATTACCATTCCTCCCGTGCTGTCGGTAGCCGGTGAGAATGCCTCCAAGTTTGTCAATACCGGTGAGATGAAGAACCACGGTTTTGAGTTGAACCTGGGTTACCATTCGCCCATGTACGGCGACTTCTCATGGGAAGGCAACTACAACTTCTCGATGTACCGCAACAAGCTGGTGAAGTATAACGACAAGGTGAGCGTCATCGGTGGCGACTTCCGCCTCATCGAGGGCCAGCCCATGGGCGTTTACTACGGCTATGTGTACGACGGCATCTTCCAGAACGCCGACCAAGTGAGCAACCATGCCATCCAGGAGGGTAAGGGCATTGGCCGTCTCATCTACCGCGATATCAATGGTGACGGTTATGTGAATGACCAGGACCGCTGCATCATCGGCGACCCCAACCCCGACTTTGCGATGGGCTTAACACTCACTGCCTATTACAAGAACTGGTCACTCTCGACCTTCTTCTCGGGCGAATTCGGATTTGATATTTATAATGGTACGCGCAAACAGATCGAGTTCATGACCTACGGCAACCTGTACACCAACCGAGGTACAGGTGTCTTGGAAGCATGGACGCCCGAAAATACCGGAGCATCAATTCCCGCGCTCACGACTATCGATGACAACAACGAGATGCGCATGTCCACCTACTTTGTAGAGGACGGTTCCTACTTCAAGTGCAAGTACATTAAGCTGGGCTACCGCTTTGACCAGTCCTGGCTGCAGACCCTTGGCCTGACCGCCATGAACATCTATGGCCAGGTAGAGAACGTCTTTACCGCCACCAAGTACAGCGGTCTCGATCCCGAGGTGCCTCTGGGTGTGTATGGTGCACGTATTGACAACGGCCCCTATCCCCGTGCAAGAACATTCTCGTTGGGACTGAACCTGTCATTCTAAATTGTTGAGGTACTAATGATTAAAAATTCAAAGACAATGAAAACGACAATATATCAACTGATTTTTGCAGTCTGCATCTTG
>JAEEGL011590163.1_pt1 | contig 15036 bp, 12 predicted proteins | sample 9134231 | NCBI WGS metagenome assembly JAEEGL01 (sample SAMN16246548, study PRJNA631951) | gut metagenome | biome: gut microbiome; feature: rumen; material: fiber-attached | host: Bos | place: Iran: Karaj | collected 2018-10 | reverse complement strand
TTCCAGCTTGATAACTTCTTCATAGGTTATGCCCTTGGAATCAAGCATTTCTGTTATATAGTCGGGAACCCTGAGTTCGTTTGGTGAAATGAAAATGAAATGAATTCCGCTATAGCGGGTAAGAGCATTGATAAGAGAGTGGACGGTACGACCAAATTTAAGGTCCCCGCAAAGTCCGATAGTAAAATCAGAAAGTTTTCCATGTAAGGATCTTATAGTTAAAAGATCTGTTAAAGTCTGAGTGGGGTGTTGATGTCCGCCATCACCGGCGTTGATTACGGGAATAAGAGATTTAGAAGCTGCGACCATTGGAGCACCTTCTTTTGGATGACGCATTGCACAGATATCTGCGAAACAGGAAATAACACGAATGGTGTCAGCTACGCTTTCACCTTTTGCTGCGGAGGAACTTCCGGCATCGGCGAATCCGAGGGTCTGTCCTCCAAGTCTTAACATTGCAGTCTCAAAACTAAGTCTTGTTCTGGTACTTGGTTCATAAAAACAGGTGGCTAAAATCTTTCCGTCACACTTGTGGGAATAAGCCGCCGAATTCTTTTCAATGTCATTTGCCACATCGAAAAGAGCCTCCAACTCTTCGACAGAGAAGTCAAGAGGGTTCATCATGTGTCGCAACTTGTTCATACTTTCTCCTTGAATCGATTTCTCACGAGATGCGCAGCATATGCGCGTCCACGCTATTACATATTTAGAATGTTACAACTGACGGACCTGCCGATCCATCCAAAGGGATATGATACATCACATCATCATTCCCGTAAACCTTAAAATATAAATATCTGGATGTGAGGTTAAGTGAGTTGGTCACACCCTGATAAAGTATATACTGATTGTCGCCATCAAGGTCGCATCTCTTGAGCTGTGAGAGGAGACCGTTGGAATAAGTGTAGTAAATATACTGGTTGTTCATGGTGAAGTTATCGCATCTCTCTGAGGTGACAACATCAGTTTCTCCGCTGTATATATTTGTGCGGCAGAGGCTGTAATTTGAATCACCGTTAAGATAGTAGATGTATCCGCCGGTAACCACAGGGAAAAAGTAATGACCGGAAAGAACGTCATAAATGCGGTCTCCGGCCTTGGTATCCAGGGCGTGGAGACTGTGATCTGAGTTAACTCCGGTGTAATAGATGACGCCGTTATCGTAGCAGACAGGGGAGATGAGCTCCTGCGCAACTGTTGATCTGTCGTGCTTGTCTACGCTGATCTTATCAAGGCTTGAGGTGTTCTTTGACTGGAAATAAATATGTTCACCGCAAAGCTGCATCTCACCACATAAGTCTCTTACAAGACATTCCTGGTTCCTGCCGTTTGCCTTGCATCTGTAGATACCGAACTGCTTGGTGGCTGCGCCGAGACCTTTAACCTTACCGGCCTTCTTGGTGGAGTCCATGTAGAAGTACAAAAAACCGTTAGCGCCGCTGATATATTTAGTTCTCATGCTGGAGAGTCTTTTTAGATTGGTTTCATCAACGTCCATGGAATAGAGACAGTCGTTGTCGTTTGGATTGGCAAAGTAAACCTTGTTGCCCATCTCAAAAAATAGCCCGTCATTGTGAAGATTTCCTGCAGAATTGCCGAAGTCGGAAGGGTATTTAATGACGCGCTGATCCAGAAAATAAATAACAAGAAGCAAAGTGGCTATAAGACCTGTAATTATAAAACCCAAAGCTATTCGTCTATTCATTTTTGACCCCTCTCTTTAAAATTATTATATCTGCGTAAATTATTGCTATCAAGTTGAATTTATGTATATGATATATGTGGGTAAGAATAGATATTTAGAAAAGAGGACTAGACCAAAATGGATTTGGATGAGCTCAGAGTTCAGATAGACAGTGTTGACAGGCAGATGGTGGAGCTGTTCGAAAAACGAATGGATATTGCTTCACAGATTGCTGATTATAAAATAGCCAATGGCAAAAAAGTTTTTGACAGAGACAGGGAAATTCAGAAGATCAAGGCTGTTAAAGAGATGGCTCATTCTGATTTTAACAGGATCGGAGTTGAGGAGCTTTTTTCCCAGCTTATGAGTGTCAGCAGGAAACTCCAGTATCAGAAACTCAAGGACGTAGGTGCATCGGGGAAACTGCCGTTTATCCCCATCGATTCAATAGATAAAAAAAGTTCCAGAGTGTGCTATCAGGGAGCTGAGGGAGCTTACTCCGAGCTGGCAATGAAGAAGTTTTTCGGTGATGACGTAAACTGCTTCCATGTAGAGACCTTCAGGGACGCAATGTCGGTACTTGAGGAGGGCAGCGCAGATTATGCCGTGCTTCCTATAGAGAATTCAACGGCGGGTGTAATCAGCGAGACTTATGATCTTTTGACTGAGTATGAGAATTACATCGTCGGAGAGCAGATAATTGAGATAAGGCACTGCCTCATGGGTGTTCCCGGAGCGAAGCTGGAGGATATTAAGACTGTTTATTCACATCCTCAGTCTCTTATGCAGAGCGCAAGATTTTTAAATGCTCACAGCGATATCAGGCAGATAGGTATGAAGAATAATGCCTTTGCAGCCAGGAAAGTTGCGGAGGATAAGGATAAGAGCCAGGCGGCCATTGCAAGCTCACTGGCGGCGCAGATTTACGGCCTCGATATTATAGAAGAAGGTATAAATCAGGCAGATTCAAATTCCACAAGATTCATTGTGGTTACTAATCAGAAGGTATTTTTGAAGGGGGCAGGTAAGATCAGCCTCTGCCTTGAGATTCCACACGAGGCGGGAGCTCTTTACCACATTATGTCCCATTTTATCTACAACAATCTTAATATGACTAAAATAGAATCCAGGCCAATCGAGGACAAGGATTGGGAGTACAGATTCTTTATTGATTTCGACGGAAACCTTGAGGACAGCGCTGTTAAGAATGCCTTAAGGGGACTGAGAGAAGAAGCTAAAATGATGAAGGTTCTTGGAAATTACTAAAAATCTTTCTAAAGAGGTGCTTCAATGACGGGAGAATTGTTCGCAGCAATTGATGTGGGATCCTACGAGATGGCTCTTAAGATATTTGAGCTGTCAGGTAAATACGGTGTCAGGGAACTGGATCATGTAAGACACCGTATGGATATCGGAAGTGAGACCTATGCCTCCGGTACTATTTCCAACAGGCACGTTGACGAGATGATAAGGCTCCTTTCTGATTTCAAGAAGATCATGAAGGGCTATGGGGTTACCCATTATCAGGCCTACGGAACCAGCGCCATAAGGGAGACAAGGGACATTGAGATTGTCCGTGATCTTATTGAGCAAAGGACCGGAATACACATTGACGTTCTGAGTAATTCCGAGCAGAGGTTTCTGGATTACAAGTCTATCGCGCTTAAATCAAGGCAGTTCCAGGAGATAATTTCAAAGCCGACAGCCATCGTGGATATCGGCGGCGGAAGTATCCAGCTGTCTCTTTTCGAAAAAGATACTCTGGTTGCAACACAGAACCTTAGGACCGGTGTGCTTAGAATTCATACCACCATGGAGGAAGTGCATGCCACAAGGCTGAAGTACTTCGATCTGGTGTCGGAGCTTGTGAATTCGCAGCTGTCAGTTTTTTCAAAACTCCATCTGAAGGACAAATCCATCGAAAATCTTATCATTATCGATGACTATGTTTCTCCGGTGATCCAGAAGATCAAGGTGGGTTCTGAGAAAATGGGCTTTGCCACCAAAGATGAGTACCTAAGGTTCCTTGAACAGGCAGGCGGGATAAGCGAGATTGAGATTGCCAAGAAACTTGGAATGCCTGAGGAAAACGTTCCGCTTCTCTATGTTTCGGCGGTTCTTATCAAGTGTATTCTTGATGCTACCGGCGCTACCAACATCTGGGCCCCGGGTATCACGCTCTGTGACGGAATCGCCTATGAGTATGCAGAGAAAAAGAACTTTATTAAATCACCTCACGATTTTGAAAAGGACATCATAGCCTGTGCCCAGAACATCTCCAAGAGATTCATGGGAAGTAAGTCAAGAAGAGAGACTCTGCAGAGGCTGGCCCTTACTATTTTTGACAACACCAAAGAGCTCCATGGCTTATCCTCAAGAGACAGACTGCTGCTTCAGATTGCAACCATCCTTCATGACTGTGGTAAGTATATAAGCGTGGTTTATCTGGGGGACTGTTCATATAACATCATAATGTCCACTGAGATCATAGGTCTTTCTCATATAGAGAGACTTATCGTGGCTAATGTGGTCAGGTACAATCACGAGCAGTTCGACCACTATGGTAGCAGCAGCTTCTACATTAAGGGACTGTCCAAGGAAGAGTACCTTAGAGTCGCCAAACTCACAGCAATCCTTAGGGTTGCCAATGGACTGGACAGAACCCACAAGCAGAAATTCAAGGACGTCAAGGTTTATATCAAGGACAGAGAACTGGTAATCACAGTAGATACCAAAGCTGATATAACATTGGAGAAGGGGCTTTTCAACAACAGGGCATCCTTCTTTGAGGAAGTATACGGAATAAGACCTGTGATCAGGCAAAAGAAAATGCTGTGAGGAACGTATATGGCAAAGAAAAAGACAAAGAACGGGATCGATTTTGAGGATCCAAAGTACTACATAAACAGAGAGCTGAGCTGGATGCAGTTCAACGAAAGGGTGTTGTCAGAGGCGGAAGACCTGTCAAACCCACTTTTTGAGAGGCTGAAATTCCTTAGCATTTCCGCAAGCAATCTGGACGAGTTTTTCATGGTCCGCGTGGCATCCCTCATCGATATGATCAATGCGGATTACAAGAAGCTGGATATCGCCGGAATGACTGCCAAGGAGCAGCTTCGTGCGGTGCTTGAAAACGTTCATGACTTCGTGGACAAACAGTATGAGATTTACAATGACCAGTTGCTGCCGGCTCTTTTGTCAAAGGGAATTATGATTTGCGAGGCAAAAGACCTTTCGAATAAGGACAGCGATTACGTAGACAGATACTTTGATGAATATGTCTATCCGGTTCTTACTCCTATGGCGGTTGACTCTTCAAGACCGTTTCCGCTTATCAGGAATAAGACCCTGAATATTGCAGCTCTTTTGACCAAGAAGGAAGGCAAGGATGACGTAGACTTTGCCACTGTTCAAGTGCCGAATGTGCTGCCGAGGGTTATTGAGATTCCCGGTAACGGCAAGGACAATGAGATCAGGAAGGTTATTTTCCTTGAGCAGATAATTCAGAGGAATGTGTCAAAGCTGTTCCTTAACTATGATGTCATTACCAGTGCGCCTTACAGAGTTGGAAGGAATGCGGACCTTTCAATCGACGAGGACGAGGCTGAGGATCTTTTAAAAGAGATTGAGAAACAGATAAAGAGAAGACAATGGGGTCAGGCTATAAGACTTGAGGTTGCTAAGGGAATAGACAGTAAGCTCCTTAAGATCATTGCTGATGAGCTGAAGGTTGAGGCCAACGAGATCTACAACATCGACGGACCTCTTGATCTGACCTTCCTTATGAAGATGTATAAGCTGGAGGGCTTTGAGGACCTCAAGGAACACAGGTACAAAGAGCCGCAGCTTGTGCCCGAGTTTGCGTCAGATGAGAATATATTTGATGTAATCTCAAGGGGCGATGTGCTGATGCATCATCCTTATGAGACCTTTGAGAATGTGGTTAAGTTTGTTGAGCATGCGGCGGTGGATCCGGATGTTCTGGCTATCAAGCAGACTCTTTACAGAGTAAGTGGTAATTCACCGATCATTTCTGCCCTGGCCAAGGCAGCAGATAACGGTAAGCAGGTTACGGTTTTGGTTGAGCTGAAAGCCAGATTTGATGAGGAGAACAATATCGTCTGGGCGAAGATGCTTGAGAAAGCCGGATGTCACGTTATCTACGGACTTGTGGGACTTAAGACCCATTGTAAGATTACGCTTGTTGTAAGGCGTGAGGAGGACGGTATTAAGAGATACGTTCATCTTGCTACCGGTAACTACAACGATTCTACAGCTAAACAGTATACTGACGTGGGACTGTTTACCTGTGCACCGGCCTTTGGTGAGGATGCTACAGCTGTGTTCAACATGCTGTCAGGTTATTCAGAGCCTCTTGGATGGAATAAGCTGTCATTGGCACCGCTCTGGCTTAAGGACAGAATACTTGACCTTATAAGGAGAGAAGAAGAGCATGCTCTTGCAGGTGAACCGGCAAGGATTGTTGCCAAGATGAACTCCATCTGCCACAAAGAGGTCATTGCTGCTTTGTATAAAGCCAGCAGCGCGGGCGTAAAGATTGACCTTATTGTAAGAGGTATATGCTGTCTTAGGACCGGAATACCGGGAGTAAGTGAGAACATCACTGTGAGATCGATTGTCGGTAATTTCCTGGAGCACAGTAGAATTTTCTATTTCGAAAACGGCGGCAATCCGGAGTACTACGCAAGCAGTGCTGACTGGATGCCAAGAAACCTTGAGCGAAGGGTTGAGATTCTTTTCCCTGTGGAAAATGAGAAACTCAGGAAGAAACTGTGGCACATTCTTGATCTGGAGCTTAAGGATACCGAGAAAGCCCACATCATGAACGAGAATGGTGATTACGACAAGCCGGGCACAAGGGCTGATGAGGGTGAGAAAGTCAACTCCCAGATGATATTCGGTGATGAGGCGGCAAAGAGTGTTAAGATCATGAGTCCTCAGAATACAAGGACATTTATTCCAGAAATGAAGGTATGAATATGAAATATATTTTAGCATCGGGATCACCAAGAAGGAGGGAACTTCTTGCCAAGGTGGTTCCACAATATGAAGTTATTCCGGCACAGGGGGAAGAAGTTACAAGTTCTTCTGAACCAAGTGCCATAGTCGAGGAGTTGTCGTTTCAAAAAGCTTCCGAGATTTTTCACAAAATTTTTACGAATGAGGCAGGCAGATACGTTGTAATTGGCGCTGACACCGTTGTATCATATAAGGGGAAAATACTTGGGAAACCAAAGGACAAAGAAGATGCTGCGAACATGATCAGAGCGTTCGCAGGTGATACACATGCCGTATACACAGGTGTTACTCTTTTCTATGTGGATGAGAACGGGCAGGAAGCCCACCATACTTTCCACGAGGAGACGCTGGTTGATGTGGCGGCAATGACTGAGAAGGAAATTTCGGATTACGTGGCAACCTCAGAGCCGGATGACAAGGCCGGGGCGTATGGCATCCAGGGTCAGTTCGCCATCTTTATCAAAGGCCTTAAGGGTGACTACTACAACGTGGTAGGATTGCCGATAGCAAGGCTCTATAGTGAGATGAAATGCAAAAACTTATTATAAGGTTTTCGGAGGATTATTATGCACGAGTATGATGAGGCGGTTCTAAGATGCTTTCTGGAGAATCAGGGTCAGCTTTTCCCTGAGGATGTAGCAGAGAATATGGAGGAAGCGGAAGCCTTTCTCGAGGATTGCATGGCCGTTGTAGTTGATGGACCGGATGAGGTTGAAGAGTATTTTGAGGAATCCGGCGTTGACACAGAAGGCAGCAATGTACTTGATGCGGATGAGGTGTTTGATATCGGAGACGGTAGATACCTTATAGTTGAGGGATAATACCGTTTTAACAAATTGCGACCTGTTGCGCTTATAGCAGATGTCGATGTATAGTTAGTTACTGGAGTGACATTTAGGATGCCGCTCCGGTAACTTTATTTTTTTATTGAGACAGGAGTTTTGATGAGTAAGATTTTTTTCTTTGATCTGGATGGAACGCTTCTTACCAGCGAAAAAAAGATTTCTCCAAAGACAATGGAGGCGCTGAGAGCTTTTACTGAGGCGGGTAATCATTTTTGCATAAATACAGGCCGCGCCATCGACAGTGCCAAGGCTGTCTATGATGGGCTGGGGCTCGATTTTAAGGGAAGCTTTTTATGTGGATCCAACGGCACACAGATTTACAGCGTGGATGAGCAAAAGTACGTATATAAAACCGGTGTGGAGATTGAACTTGTTCCAAAGATTCTGGACCTTGCCGAAGAATACGGAGTGCACTGTCACACCTACAACGAGGATCATATTGTTTCAAGACATGACGGCGAGTGCATGGATTATTACAGGCGGGTTATCAAAACACCGCTGATCGTTACAGACGATGTGTTAAAAGAGATACATGAGCCCCCTTCAAAGATGATAGCCATTGAGCTTCATGACCACGAGAAGCAGGAGAGATTCAGGATGGCACTTCAGGAAATGGTGGGTGATAAGCTTACTCTTTTGTATTCGAATCCGTATTACATGGAGATATTCCCATCAGAGGCAGGAAAGGGAAGCGCAGTTAAGCGTCTTGCGGACATTCTCGGAATTCCGGTGGAGAATACCTACGCTGCCGGCGACGAGCAGAACGACATCTCCATGATCGAGGCAGCAGGCTGCGGAATCGCCATGGCCAATGCAACGGAGGCTGTGAAGACAATCGCAGATGTGGTGACTACGCTTGATAATAACAATGATGGGCTGGCTGAGTTTATTTTGAAGGCTGCCGGAACGCATTAAGGCTGTCTGTAACAGACCGGAATGAACAAACTTACAATGCAGATAACGGAGGAAGTCTTGTGAAGCGAATTGATTTGCATACACATTCAAACTGTTCTGATGGAACATACAGCGTACAGGAGCTGATTGACTATGCTTATGAGAAGGGGCTGGCGGCCATTGCGCTGACGGATCATGACACCATTGATGGCGTGGAAGAGGCTGTCAGATATGGCAAAGAGAAGTATCCTGACATGGAGGTTATTCCCGGAATTGAGTTCAGTACAGTGAATGAGGGAAAAGACGTTCATGTTGTTGGACTCTACGTTGATTACAACGATCAAAAGCTCAAGGACAGGCTCGCAACCTTTAAGAATGCCAGAGTAGAGCGCAACATTAAGATGTGCAAAAAGCTCACAGAGGGCGGGATTAGGATCACCTATGAGGAGCTGACTGCTGCTTTTCCGGATACATCTATTACAAGAGCGCACTATGCTAAATATATGTTGGAGAAGGGGTACATCAAAAGCAAGCAGGAAGCCTTTGATAAGTATATAGGCGACAATTGCCCTTATTTCGTTCCAAGAGAGAACATCACTCCGGAGATGGCAATAGAGTGCATACTGGATAACGGTGCTGTGCCGATATTGGCGCATCCGGTTCTTTATCATATGAGTGATGCCAAGCTGGAGCAGCTGGTTATCAGGCTTAAGGAAGCAGGCCTTAAGGGTTTGGAGGCTATTTACACCACCTACGAAGCCTATGAAGAGAGGCAGATGAAGGAACTGGCTGAAAAGCACGGACTTCTCATCAGCGGAGGAAGCGATTTCCACGGAGGTAACAAGGTTGGAATCGACCTGGGGCTTGGATATGGAAGTTTATTTGTGCCGGAAGATCTTTTGCCAAAGATAAAGTCAGCAGTAGCAAGATAAGATGGCGTTTTAGCAGTATTTGCATTGACATTGGGGTAATATTAATGCTTTAATTATTTAAATTGCTAAAGAGAGGAAGATTGCTGTTCAGGGGTAGAAGGAAACGAACAGTAATGGAAAGGGGAACACCATGAGCGAAGAAAAAAAGATTCCATACAAAATATATTTGAGTGAAGACGAGATTCCAAGACAGTGGTACAACGTAAGAGCTGACATGAAGAATAAGCCTGCTCCACTTCTTAATCCGGCTACACTTCAGCCAATGACATTTGATGATCTTAGACCTGTTTTCTGTGATGAGCTTATCAAGCAGGAGCTGGATAACGACACTCCTTATATCGATATTCCAGAGGAAATCATGGACTTCTACAAGATGTACAGACCATCACCTCTTGTAAGAGCATACTTCCTTGAGAAGGCACTTGGAACTCCTGCCAAGATCTACTACAAATTTGAGGGTAACAATACCAGCGGATCCCATAAGCTTAACTCCGCTATTGTTCAGGCTTACTATGCCAAGAAGCAGGGCCTTAAGGGTGTAACAACCGAGACCGGTGCAGGTCAGTGGGGAACTGCTCTTTCAATGGCATCTGCATATTTCGGAATTGACTGTAAGGTTTACATGGTTAAGGTATCCTATGAGCAGAAGCCTTTCAGACGTGAGGTTATGCGTACATACGGAGCTAGCGTAACACCTTCTCCATCCATGGAGACTGAGATCGGTCGTAAGATCAACGCTGAGCACCCTGGTACAACAGGATCTCTTGGATGTGCTATTTCTGAGGCTGTTGAGGTTGCTACACATACAGAAGGTTACAGATACGTTCTTGGAAGCGTTCTTAACCAGGTTCTGCTGCATCAGACAGTTATCGGTCTTGAAGCTAAGGCCGCTATGGAGAAATACGGCATTAAACCTGATATGATCATTGGATGCGCAGGTGGCGGATCTAACCTTGGTGGACTTATTTCTCCATTTATGGGTGAGAAGCTTCGCGGAGAGAATGACTATCAGATCATCGCAGTTGAGCCTGCAAGCTGCCCAAGCTTTACTAGAGGTAAGTATGCATATGACTTCTGTGATACAGGAATGGTTTGTCCTCTTGCCAAGATGTATACACTGGGCAGTAACTTCATTCCTTCAGCTAACCACGCAGGCGGACTTAGATATCACGGCATGAGCCCAATTCTTTCACAGCTCTATGATGACGGCCTGATGGAGGCAAGAAGTGTCGAGCAGACTTCAGTATTCGAGGCAGCTCAGCAGTTTGCAAGAGTTGAGGGTATTCTTCCTGCTCCTGAGTCTAGCCACGCTATAAGAGTTGCAATTGACGAAGCTCTTAAGTGCAAGGAGACAGGTGAGGAGAAGACAATTCTCTTTGGTCTTACAGGTACAGGTTACTTCGATATGGTAGCTTATCAGAAGTACAATGACGGTGTAATGACAGATTACATCCCTACAGACGCAGAGCTTCAGAAGAGCTTTGATACACTTCCAAAGGTTGACCTTTAATTAATGCAGTGGAATATGAAGGAGATATTATGAATATAGTTTGTCTTGACCTTGAAGGAGTACTGGTACCGGAAATCTGGATTGCATTTTCTGAGGCCAGTGGAATCCCGGAGCTTAAGCGTACAACAAGAGATGAACCAGATTATGACAAGCTCATGAAATGGAGAATAGGAATTCTTAAGGAGCACGGACTTGGCCTTAAGGAAATTCAGGATACGATTGCCAAGATCGATCCACTTCCGGGAGCAAAAGAGTTTCTGGACGAGCTTAGGAAAATAACTCAGGTTATCATCATCAGTGATACCTTTACTCAGTTCGCAACTCCTCTTATGGAGAAGCTTGGCTGGCCTACAATTTTCTGTAACTCCCTTGAGGTGGCAGAAAGTGGCGAGATCACAGGCTTCAAGATGAGAATTGAGAAGTCCAAGTACACCACAGTAAAGGCGCTCCAGTCAATTGGATACGACACCATTGCAAGTGGAGACAGCTACAATGACCTGGCTATGATCCAGGCTTCAAAGGCAGGATTCCTGTTCCGTTCCACCGAGCAGATAAAGAAGGATTATCCTGATCTTCCTGCATTCGAGGAGTACGATGACCTCCTTGAAGCTATAAAGAAAGCGCTTTGACGACAGTACCAGAAGGCTGGCTAAGAATAATAGTATATTTGCTCACTGCTCCTTCGCAGTGGGACGCTAAAATAAAAAAGAATGGAAAGATCTCATTTCACGTAGTTCAAAGAAATCGATCTTTCCATTCTTTTTAATTAACCGTCCCAACTGCTTCTCACAATGTTCGCAAATATACCATTATATCTTACGCCAGCCTTTCTGAATTATCGTAAGTTGTTTTATTATGTCTAAAATAAGTATCAAAACACGCTCAAAAGTAAATGTATTAACGCATTTAAGATGTATAATAGTTGTATGATATTGTTTGATTGATTGAAGTCTATTTTGGCTATGATAGCGTGAATGGTGTAGTTACTGGTGATGGTATATGGCTAATATTATAAATTATATTAAGTGGCGGGGGGATCTGGAGTATGATAAGGCCCCGTTCAATAAGGTGGATGACCTGGGGCTTGCCCTTCTGGTCTATAACGATTTTGGCGGGATAATTCCGTCAAGAGAAGATGGCGGAAGAATCTCCATCGCAGCTGCTTCGGAAAAATATTTTGAGACCCACAGTATAGAAAACCTGGGGAAATATGATTTTGACTGGGTTCTATACTATATGGCCAAATATAAGAGATTTGGAAAGCTCTATCTGTCTGACTATGTTGATATCAATGATAATGACAGGGATATAGTGTTTACCGCATTTACGGTACATATGCCTGACGGAAGCCTCTTTATAGCTTACCGCGGAACAACAATGGATATAGACGACTGGAGAGAGGATTTCCAGATTTCTTTTAAAGAGATAGAGGCTCAGAAGGCCTCAGCCAAGTATCTTAAGTATATTACCGGAAAATACGCCGGCGACATATATGTTGGAGGGCATTCAAAGGGCGGAAATCTGGCTGTTTATGCAGCAATGAATGCACCGGAGGAAGTACGTAACAGGATAAAGAGAATCTACAGCTTTGACGGCCCCGGATTTGCTTCTGAGCTTGTGGATGAAATGAAGTTTGCTGAAATCAGTGAGAGAATAAGACATGTGGTGCCAACCTTCTGCGTTGTTGGAATGCTCTTTGAGCTTCCGGTAAAGCATGAGATAGTTGCATCCAACGCTGAGAAGATTGCACAACACTCAGGAATGACTTGGAAGATAGAAGGTAATCACTTTGTTCACAGAAGGTTCCTGACAGAAGAGAGTACTGTTTACAACAAGGCTATTGATGACTGGATCGGAAATGCCACTATGGAACAGCGTATGGCCTTTACCAGAGATATTTTTGATGCCATGAAATCCGGCGGAGCTGAGACGGTAAATGATCTGTCTCAGAGCGGATTCCATGATTTTGGAACAATACTTTTGTCAGCTGCAAATTCAGAGAGTAAGACCAAGATCATTGTCGGGAAGTTCTTTGGCTCCCTTTGGAGATCTTTCGAAAAGATTAAGATTATTGATACACTTAAATCCCTTCAGGGTATCATCGATATGTTCCTGATATTCCTGGGAATCATATTCCTCACAATACCTGAAGCGGTGTACAGCGTGCTTGGCGGAGTAATAGCTCTTGTGTGCGCTGTGTGGAGTGCTGTAATGCTGGTCAAAGCAGGTGTAAGAGAAGAACAGCCCTTCATCAAAAGAGGCCGTATGATATTCCACATAATTATCATGTGGTTCATGGTCTTTATCATGTCAAACCTTGAGAGAATTCCAAAATGGACCAATCTCTTGATGGCAATCGTATTCTTCTCCCTGGCCGCCGCCAGTGTGAGATATATTGTGAAATTCAAAGCTACCATCTCAGGCAAAGCAAAATTCTGGATGATCCTGTTGGCGGTGGTAAATCTTTATATCGGCATTGTTTCAATTGTGATGCCTACGCGATTTGACTACAGTAAATCTGTAACGCTTGGAAGTTACCTAATACTTGTGGGATTTGTAAGACTCATAATTCAACTTCTTGAGTCTATTCAAAATGGAGAGGAGAATAAAAAGAACTATTATGAGGATGAAGAGTAGATTATAGTATGATGAACATGTAACTGAAATGCAATGTTTTCAGTGAATTGGAAATCCGGCTCGGTTATCCTCATGGTTTGCGAATCATTTGCACAAGGAAGATAAAACATAAAATGAAAAATCCCAAGATAGTAGGATGCTTTGTACAACGTACAAGCCTACTAGCTTGGGATTTTGAGTTTTAATGTTTTACGACGCGGAAACGTGAGCAAACCATGTGGATACCGCGCTGGATTTTAGGATTCTTGAACACAAGCATTTCAGATATATGTCATCATACTGCGAGTTCACTTCCTGTGAGGAGCTTGTAGGCTTCGAGGTACTTGTCGATTGTCTTGTCGATTACATCCTGAGGAAGGTTGTAGTCGCTGTCAGGGTTAGCCTTGAGCCAGTTACGAACGAACTGCTTGTCGAAGGATGGCTGATCGTGGCCTTCTTCGTAACCCTCTACAGGCCAGAAACGTGAGCTGTCCGGAGTGAGCATCTCATCAGCAAGAACAACTTCGCCCTTCTCATCTACACCAAATTCAAACTTGGTATCTGCAATGATGATTCCACGGGTTAATGCGTAGTCTGCGCACTTCTTGTAAAGAGCGATAGTAAGATCACGGATTTTGGTAGCGTAGTACTCACCGTGACCTGGGAATTCCTTCTCAAGAACTTCAATGCTGCGCTCGAAATCGATGTTCTCATCGTGATCACCAATCTCAGCCTTTGTGCTAGGTGTATAGATTGGTTCAGGGAGCTTGCCACATTCCTTAAGTCCTTCAGGAAGTTTGATTCCGCAAACTGTTCCGTTTTCCTGATAGCTCTTCCAGCCACTTCCTGTAATATAGCCACGAACGATACACTCAACTGGGATCATGCGCAGCTTCTGGCAAAGCATGCTATTTCCTGTAAAATCAGGAGTTCTGAAAAATTCAGGCATATCAGCAGTATCTGTGCTGATCATGTGGTTCTTAGCCACATCCTTGGTGAAATCGAACCAGAATTTTGACATCTGGGTTAAAACAGCACCTTTCTTGGTAACCTTGTTCTTAAGGATAACATCAAAGGCTGAAATTCTGTCGGTTGCAACCATAATAAGGTTCTCACCGATGTCGTAGATCTCTCTTACTTTTCCTTCTTTTACTGGACTATAGGTCTGCATGCTTTTACTCCTCCATAATAAATAACTGGTTGTTTATATGTAAGAAGTAGGGGATAGGATAACCTACTTCTCATATACATAGGTTATCAGTCGTCTTCCTCTTCGTCAGCGGCAGTGTTATAAACTGTACGCTTTCTTGCCATTTTATCATTTTCAAGGTACTCATCATAAGTAGAACGCTTATCTATAAGTGTGCCGTCAGGGAGAATCTCCATGATTCTGTTGGCTGTAGTCTGTACAACCTGGTGGTCACGGCAGGCGAAGAGCTCAACACCCGGGAACTTGATCATACCGTCGTTAAGAGCGGAGATTGATTCCATATCAAGGTGGTTGGTTGGCTCATC
>JAEEGL011373910.1_pt1 | contig 15036 bp, 15 predicted proteins | sample 9134231 | NCBI WGS metagenome assembly JAEEGL01 (sample SAMN16246548, study PRJNA631951) | gut metagenome | biome: gut microbiome; feature: rumen; material: fiber-attached | host: Bos | place: Iran: Karaj | collected 2018-10 | reverse complement strand
GGCTTTGGCGGCGGCAGTCACTGCGCCTGCGCCAGCAGCTGCGCCTGCGCCTGTGCCTGCGCCTGTGCCGGCGGCGGCCGGGCCGGCTGCAGCGCCAAGAACCTCTACGGCGCCGTGAAGCTGGATGAGGAGATGAGCCGCAAGCTGGGGGAAGGGCGCCGGTGAACGCCTTCGTGGACGAGAAGTGCAAAACCAGATCCCCCATCGTGTTGGTCCACGGTGCGGGATTCCGGGATCTAAAGTGGCCCGTCTACTGGGGCCGCATCCCTGATGAGCTGGAAAAGCGCGGCGCGGCGGTCTATTACGGGCTCCAGGACTGCTGGGGCAGCGTGGAGACCAACGCGGCAGCTATCGCTGAGCGGATCGATGAGATCCTGGCGGAGACCGGCTGCGACAAGGTGAACGTCATTGCCCACTCCAAGGGCGGGCTGGACGTGCGTATGGCGGCGTCCTCACTGGGCAGCGGCGGGAAAATCGCCAGCATCACCACCGTCGCCACGCCCCACCGCGGCTCCAAGGTCATTGACCGCCTGTTCCGGGCGCCCCGTCCTCTCTGGAATATCGCGGCCTTTGCCGTGGACAACTGGATCCGGCTGGTGGGCGACAGGAAACCGGACTTCCTCAAGCTCTGCCAGGGCTTTACCACCGGAGCCATGGACCGGTTCAACGAGGAGAACCCGGACGTGTCCGGCATCCTCTATCAGAGCTACGCCTGCGTCATGCGCCACCCCTTTTCGGATATCAACCTGTCCACCGCCAACTGGATCGTGGGGCGGATCGAGGGACCCAACGACGGTCTCGTGTCCGTGGAGTCCGCCCTGTGGGGCACGGAGCGCCACGTGCTGCGATCCGGCGTGTTCCGGGGCATCTCCCACCTGGACGCCATCGACCTGCGGCGTATGCCCTTTACGAAAAAGAGAGGAGACGGCGTCTCGGACATCTGCGACGTGTACGTGGACATCGCGGCTGACTTGAAGGCGAGGGGATTGTAAAGCCAAATAAAGAGAGCGCCGGACAGCCGTCCGGCGCTCTCTTCCTGCGCAATTTTACAGAATGAACCCGCCATCCACGGTGAGGACCTGGCCGGTGATGAAATCCGCCTCGTCCCCGGCCAGAAAGGCCACTGCCCGGGCGATGTCCTCGGGGGTGCCAAGACGGCCCCAGGGCGTCTCCTGGGCCAGTTGGGGCAGCACTTCGGGGGGCAGGGCGTCCAGCATGTCCGTCCGGATGACGCCGGGGGCCACGCAGTTGACCCGGATGTGGGTGGGGGCAAGCTCCGCAGCCAGAGAGCGGGTCAGGCCGATGAGGGCGGCCTTGGTGGCGGAATAGGTCACCTCACAGCTGGCGCCCCGCTGGCCCCAGATGGAAGAGACGTTGACGATGCAGCCCTCGTGCTCGTGGAGCATATGTGGCAGCACCGCCTGAATGGTGTGGAAGGCGCCGTCCACATTGACGGAAAAGTAGCGGTGCCACAGCTCGTCGGTGATGTCCTGAAACAGAGCCTGTCCCGCCACGCCGGCGTTGTTCACCAGCAGGGAGACGGGGCCGAAGGCCTCCTCGATCCGGCGCACCATGGCGTTGACCTGCGCCCGGTCGGATACGTCGGCCTGGCAGACCATGCAGCGGCAGCCCTCGGCAGCAAGGGCCGCGGCCAGCTCCTCGGCACAGTCCTGCCGCACCCGGTAGTTGATGCAGACGGCCCAGCCGCTGCGGGCCAGCCGCGCGGCCACGGCGCGGCCGATGCCCCGGGACGAGCCGGTGACAAGAGCGATCTTTTCCATGGAGCAAACCTCCCGATGATCAAAAAATAGCAGGTGATCAGATCGATCACCTGCTATTGTAATGGCATATCAAAAAAGATGCAAGAGGTTATTTCCTGCGCCGGCCGCCGCGCTTGCCGGCCATATGGCGGTTGAACTCGGACTGTTTGCTGTCCGACACCGACATGAACTGCTTCAGCTTGTCCTCAAAGGACGGCTCCGCCGGGGCGACGGCGGGCATGACGGGCGCAGCCGAATAAGCGGCGCCGGAGACAGGTCGAGCCGGACGGGGCCGGTGGGCCGGCGGCGCCTGGGTCTGCTTGATGGACAGATTGATCTTCCCCTCCGGCGACACGGACAGGATCTTGACCTGCACCTCCTGGCCGTCGGTGAGAAAATCGTGTATATCGTTGACGTAGCTGCTTGAGATCTCAGAGATGTGGACCAGGCCGGACTTGCCGCCCTCCAATGCCACAAAAGCGCCGAACTTGGTGATACCGGTCACTCGACCGGCAACGATAGAGCCAACTTCCAATTCCATTCTGCCTGCTATTCTCCCTTATGATTTGCTGCGGGAAGCGGATCAGTCCCCGATGCCGTGGACGTCGATAAAAAGCCGTCCGTTGGACTCGATGTAGCCCTGCTCGCGGGCCAGATCCTTGATGAATTCCTCATCGCCGGCTTTTTCCAGCGCGCTTTTCAGAGCCTCGTTTTCCCAGGTGACCTGCTGGACCTGGGCGGAAACAATGGCTTCCTCCGCCTTCTTGCGCTTCAATTCTCCGGACATCTGGACCAGCTCAATGCCGATCACCGCCATCAGAACGATCAGCACCAGCGTGGTGATGAAACCGGGACCGCGCCTTGTCTTTTTTGCCTTTTTCACGGTGTACGCGACCTCCTTTGCCGTTCGCTCCTCTGTGTACCAGAAGAAAATCCCACTTATACCGTTTTATTGTAGCGTAACGGCGGAGAAAATGGAAGTCTTTTTTTGCTAATTTACATAATTTTTTTGAAAAACGGCCCATTGTTTTCGCCGGAAGCCACATCAGGCGCAGCAGTTGGGCGGCTGTGTCGGCCCAGAATGACCAGAGAGGGCGCAGCAGCGGCGCGGCCAGCAGATAATACAGAGCCGCACCCAGCAGGGTGTAGAGCAGGATATAGGGGCGCACCTCGCCGCCTCCCTGCCGGAAGCCGAAGGCGCCCAGCGCCAGCGCCGCCAGAACCACGAAGAGACCGTCCAGCAGCTGGGTCATCAGCCTGGCATGGCTGGAGCGCAGGCGGATGGAGCGGAGCATGTCATATACGAAAGCCCCCGCGGCGCCCAGCAGCACGGACAGCAACAGCAGCTGCAGCTGGGGCAGCACGTGGTTTTCCATCGCTTATCCAAACAGGCGGGAGAAGAGAGAGCCCCGCTCGGCGCGGTTCTCCTCGTACTGGATGGCGTCGATCCGACCGTCCACGTGGAGCTCACCGCCGTCCAGCATCAGCTTCCCGATATGCAGATCGCTGCCCATGACCACCATGGTGCCCACGCAGGTTGTCATGACGATGCAGCTCTCGTCAAAACGCACCACGTCCTCCACGCCGGAAACCGTCAGCCGCTCCCGACCCTCCAGCTGCATGCGGTGCTCCATCGGAACCGAACTGCTGACCTCATATGCCATAAAGAAAACGCCTCCCATACAGTTTGTCTACCCTACTGTATGTGAGGCGCTTCGGTTTTATGACAAGCCCTGTTCCCCGGACACTTCCCGGTACATGGCGGCGGCGTCCGCCTTGCCGGCGTTCTCCTGCACGCTGACCACCTCCACCGTCAGCGTCCGTGCGCCGAAGCGGATGGCGATCCGGTCACCCACCTTTACCTCGTAGGAGGCACGCTGCACCCGGCCGTTGACGGATACCCGCTCGTTGTCGCAGGCCTCGTTGGCCACGGTCCGCCGTTTGATCAGGCGGGAGACCTTCAAATATTTATCCAGACGCATAGGGTGTTCCTCCTTAAAAAGGCGCCGGTGTGAATACACCGGCGCCGGAATCTATATTCCCTTACTTGGCAATGGCGTCCTTGAGGGCCTTGCCGGCCTTGAAGACGGGCACCTTGGTGGCGGCGATCTTCACGGGCTCCTTGGTACGGGGATTCAAACCGGTGCGCTCGGCTCTCTTCTTCACCTCAAAGGAGCCAAAGCCCACCAGCTGGACTTTCTCCTCATCGGCCAGAGCGGCGGTGACGGCATTGATGGCGGCGGTAATGACGGCCTCGGTGTCCTTCTTGGACATGCCGGCCTTCTCGGCCACTGCGGCGATCAGTTCGGTCTTGTTCATGGTTGTTCCTCCTAAATGAATTGAATATTCTTCTGTATCCTGCCCGGCGGGCAGATTCCTTAAGCGGCATGCCGCGTTAAGTCGATTTGGCCTCGTTCCAAAGAGCGGTCATCTCGTCCAGGGAGAGCTCCTTCAGGCTGCAGCCCCGGCGGCTGGCGCCCTCCTCCATTGCCCGGAAGCGGCGGATGAATTTCTCGCAGGTGGCGGCCATGGCCTCCTCCGGATCCACTCCGGCGAAGCGGCCCACCTTGACGGCGGCAAACAGCACGTCGCCCAGCTCGTCGGCCACGCCCTCGCCGCTGTCCACGGCGCGGCGCAGCTCGGCGGTCTCCTCGTCCAGCTTGTCCAGCGCGCCATGGATATCCGGCCAATCAAATCCGGCGCCGGCGGCTTTCTTCTGCAGCTTTTCCGCCCGCCACAGACCGGGCAGACTGCGGGCCACAGCGTCCAGCGCATCGGCGGTGGTGGACTGGCCCTTCTCCGCCCGCTTGAGCTTGTCCCAGCTGACCAGCACACTCTCGGGACTGTCCTCATGGGCGTCGCCAAACACGTGGGGGTGGCGGTAGAGCAGCTTTTTGACCACCTCGTCGCACACGTCCTCCATGGAGAAGCGGCCCTCCTCGGCGGCAAGATCCGCGTGGAAGACCACCTGCATCAGCACGTCGCCCAGCTCCTCCCGGAGCATGGCCGTATCGTCCCGGTCGATGGCCTCGGCGGCCTCATATGCCTCCTCCAGCATCCCCCGGCGGATGGATTTGTGGGTCTGGACCTTGTCCCAGGGACAGCCGTCCTCGGAACGGAGTAGCCGGATAATCTCCAGCAGATCGGCGTATCCGTAGCGATTTTTCCTCTCAAAATTTACCATACTTATGCCTCCATTGCAAGAGCTTTTCCCGATTGAAATCAGGAAATGTTCATCGGATGTGCAGAAAATCGGCAATCCTCTCGCCGTTGGGCAGGGAAACAATATCCTCCCGCCGGACGGCGCCCAAGGCCAGCACCAGCACAGCGTACACGGCGGCTGCCAGCAGCACGGTCAGCGCGGCGGCGCCCCGGGGGGACACCGCGCGGCTCAGCAGGCCGAAGAGCGCGCGGGCGGCGATGGCCATAACGGCGGTGGCAGCTGCGGGACGGAGAAAGGCGGACAGATAACCGGGCCGCTCCGGTACGGTGCGGGCCACGGCGATGAGGTTCAGTACCGCGATGAGCCCGTAACACAGCAGGGTGCTGTACGCCGCGCCGCGGATCCCGATGGCGCTGTTGCCCACCAGCAGGTAGTTGGAGATGATCTTGGTCAGTCCGCCCAGCAGCAGCGTCCACAGGGGGATGTCCTCCCGGCCGTAGGCCTGGAGCAGGCCGTTGGTAAGTGCCATGATGCACACGAAGATGCTGGCGATGCCCAGCACGGTGAGATGGCCCGCGGCGGCAGCGGCGGTCTGGGGGATGTCGGGGTAGAGAAGGTCCAGCAGAGGCCGGGCCAGCACGCTGAGCCCCACGCCCAGAGGCAGGCCCAGCAGAGCGGTGAAGCGGAAGGCCGCCTCCGTATGGCGGCGGGCGGAGGCCGTATCCCGCCGGGCCCGTGCGGCGCTGATGGCGGGGATCAGGCTGATGGTCATGGGGGCGATAAAGGCCGCCGGCAGGGTGAAGAGATTGAGGGCGTAGGTGTACTGGCCATAGAGGGCGGTGGCCTCAGCCTGGGACCAGCCGGTGCCCTGCAGGGTGCCCAGCACCAGGGAGGTGTCCAGCAGGGTGATGAGGCTCATGCCGCAGGCGCCGGCGGTGATGGGCACGCCGATGCGCAGCAGCCGGCGCAGGATGACCCGGCGGCCCTGGGGCACGTCGGCGGAGGGGCGGCGGTAGCGGTGGGTCAGCAGATAGAACGCCAGGGCCAGCAGGGCCAGAGCCGTGGCGACAGTGACGCCGCCGATGGCGCCGGCCGCGGCTATGTGGCGGGGAAAGCCCTGCCGCAGCAGATACCAGGCCAGAAAATAGCCGATGACGGCCTTGCTGAGAGACTCGATGATCTCGCTGGCGGCGGTGGGCCTCATGTTGCCCTGCCCCTGGGTAAAGCCCCGGATGGGGGCCATGAGGCACACCAGCAGCACCGCCGGAGCCAGGGCCTGGACGGCGCTCTGGGCCAGGGTGTCGTGGAGCAGGGCGCTGAGGGGGCCGGACAGGGCCAGCATGGCGGCGGTGGATACCGCGCCCAGGGTAAAGAACAGCCCCAGCGCCACGTGGAAGATCCGGTGCTTCTGGTTCTCCTGCCCCAGCGCCTCCGCCTCGGACACCATGCGGCTCATGGCCAGTGGCAGCCCGGCGGTGGAGAGGGTCAGCAGCAGGCGGTATACGTTGTAGGCGGCGTAAAAATGGGCCATGCCCTCGCTGTCCAGCAGGTTCCCCAGGGGGATCTTATACAGGGCGCCGATGAACTTGGTGACGGCGATGGTGACCGTCAGGATCATGGCACCGCTCAAAAAGCTCTGCCGACGTGGGTTGCCCATGTATGCCTCCTTACTTCAAAAGCTCCTGGTGAAACTGCCGGAAGGCCTCCAGATTCTCCCGGAGCTTTTCCGGCCGGGTGATGTACTCGTTGGGGTACTTGGCGTGGAACACCCGGCTGATGCGGTTGCCCTGGGGGTCCACCATCTTGGTGGAGCCGCCGGCACCCAGGGACAGGATGCTGTGGAGCTCCTCCATGATGTAGATATTATATAGGCCCTCGGCGCCGGGTATGCACCAGCCCACGTTCTCAAAGCTGCCAGACATGTACTTCTGGCGGTAGAGGTAGTAGGGGGTATAGCCGTGACCGCGCAGAGTCGGGTTGGCGTAGTCCAGCATCTCGCCCACGGCTTCGGGGGCGGGGATGCGCAGCCCCTCCAGCAGGATGCGGCTGCCCTTTTTCAGCGCCAGGGTGTGAACGGTGATATTGTCGGCGCCGTAGGAGAGGCACTTGTCCAGCGTGGCGCGGAAACCCTCGGCCGTGTCCTCCGGCAATCCGGCGATAAGGTCCATGTTCACGTGGGGGAAGCCCATGGAGGTGGCAAGGGTCATGGCGTCCTCAATGTCCTTGGCGGTGTGGCGGCGGCCGATGGCGGCGAGCACCTTGTCCTCCAGGGACTGGGGGTTGACGCTGATGCGGTCGGCCCCGTGGTCCAGCAGCACCTGGAGCTTGTCCCGGGTGATGGTGTCGGGCCGGCCCGCCTCGATGCAGTACTCCACACAGCCGCCCAGGTCAAAGGAGCGGTTCAGATGGGTCAGCAGACGGTCCATCTGGGCCGCCGTCAGGGTGGTGGGGGTGCCGCCGCCCATGTAGAAGGACTTGATGCGCAGACCCGTCTCCTGCACCATACGCGCCGCATCGGTGATCTCCCGGCACAGCACGTCCAGATAGGGCTCGATCATGGGCAGGGACTTCTCCACCGATTGGGAGACGAAGCTGCAGTAGGCGCAGCGGGTGGGGCAGAAGGGGATGCCCACATAGAGGGAGATGTCGTTGGGAAGCAGGTCCGCCTTGGCGGCGAGGCCCGCCTGGGCCGTCTCGATGGCCAGGCGCCGCCGCTCCGGGGAGACATCATAGGTTTTGTCCAGGATCCGGTCCACCTGCCGGGGGGACTTGCCCTCCAGCAGAAAACGCTCCGCCAGCTTGCCGGGGCGGATACCCGTGAGAGCGCCCCAGGTGGGCGTTACGCCGGTGACGGCCCGGGCGGCCTTGAAGAAGCTGAGCTTCACCGCCTTCTGCCGCCGCCGCTCCGCCTCGTAGGGGTCCAGTTGGGCATCAATGGCCACTCGGGAGAGGCCCCGGGCGGTCTTCCCCTGCCAGGTGATCTCGGTGGTGGCGGTGGTGTAGACCCCTCCTGCGGACAGGCGCACTACGGCGCAGTGATTCTCATCGGCATCGGCGTCGTATACCGGGCGCTCCTCCGGGAAGAAGGCCAGCAGGCTCTGCTCCACCGCGTAGCGCTCGTCGTGGCCGTGGAATATCAGTTTCATAGCGTATGATCCTCGTCAAAAAGCGGGGCGTGCGTGAAACGTGCACTACCGTCATTGCGAGGCCCCTGTGGGGCCGCGGCAATCCGTTTTCCCCACTAAAAGGAACGGATCCCCACGCCGGTGACGTCGGTCACCGGCTCGGAATGACAGATACTTGCCTTTCACAACACGCCCTTTCGTTTGTTTACATGGAAAGCCCCTGCTTGAGATAGGGGTTGAACCGGCGCTCAAAGTCCAGATCGGTGGGCTCATCATGGCCGGGGAGGACGTGATAACTGCCCTCCAGCCGTCCCAGACGGCCCAGGGAGCGGAGAATGTCCTCATAGCTGCCGTCGGGGAAGTCGGTGCGGCCGCAGGAGCCCCGGAACAGCGTGTCGCCGGAGAAGATAACGCCGTCCGTGAGCAGGCACACGGAGCCGCGGGAGTGACCCGGCGTCTCCCATACGGCGAGGGTGAGGCCGCCCACCGTCACCGTATCGCCCTCGGCGTAGTAGCGCTGGTTGCGGTCCGGGAGCCGGGGGAACTTCAGGTCGTTGTGGACCTCCGGGTCCACGGTGTCGCCCCGGTGGATATAGACGGGCACGTCCGGGTGACGGGCCAGCAGCCCCCGCACGGCGGTGCAGTGGTCGAAGTGGCCGTGGGTCAGCAGGATGCACTGCAGGGCGCAGCCGGACTGGGCCACCATCTGCTCCAGACGGTCTGGCTCGTCGCCGGGGTCGATGAGGGCGCAGACCTTTGCCTCCTCGTCGCACAGGAGGTAGCAGTTGGTCATGATGGGGCCCACCTGCATGGTGTAGATCTTCATAGGCGTTCTCCTTACAAAGAATCGGTGTCCACCACAAGGGTGACGGGGCCGTCGTTCACCGACTCCACCTGCATGTCGGCGCCGAATTCACCGGTTTCCACGTGGAAGCCCTTGTCCCGGCAAAGCTGAACGAACTTCTCGTACAGGGGGATGGCCAGCTCCGGCCGGGCGGCGGCCAGATACTCCGGGCGGCGGCCCTTTTTGCAGTTGCCGTACAGAGTGAACTGGGAGATCACCAGGATCTGGCCTCCCACGTCGGTGAGGCTCCAGTTCATCTTGTCGTTGTCGTCGTCAAAGATCCGCAGCCCGGTGAGCTTGTCCGCCAGCTTGACGCACTGGGCCTCGGTGTCATTCTGGCCCACGCCCAGCAGAATGAGAAAGCCCTTGCCGATCTGCCCGGCCACCCGTCCGTCGATGGTGACGGAGGCGCGGCTGACCCGGGTCAATACTGCTCGCATAGATATACTCCTTTGAAAATGGAAATGGGAAAAAAGGAAAAGCATCGCAGATTTCGCGTCCGTAGACGCGAAATCACTTCGCCGGGCGGGCGACCTGCACGACGCCGGAGAGCTGCTCCAACCGGCGCATGACGGTGTGCAGCTGCTCAGCGTTGGACACGATCACGTCCATGGTCACCAGAACGGAGCCGTCGGCAATGATCTGTGCGCTGAGCCCCCGGAACTGGGTCCTGGTGGAGGAGATGACGGTGGAGATATCCACCATCAGATCCGGCCGGTCTCTGGACACCACCTCCAGGGTGGCCTGATACTGGGCGCCGGTTTTATCCGCCCAGCTGACCTTGATCCACCGGCCGTCCTCGTCGCTTTTCCGGCGCTCCGGCGCGGCGTTGGGACAGTCGGCACGGTGGACGGACACACCGCTGCCGCGGGTGATGAAGCCCACCACGTCATCCCCCGGCACGGGGGTGCAGCACTTGGCCAGCTTTACCAGGCAGTTGTCGATGCCCTCCACCACGATGCCGTGGCTGCCGGGCACGTGGCGCTCGGGGCCGGTCCTTTCGGGCTCCTCAGCCTCCGGCTCCCCGGCGGCTGTGTTCTGGTGGGCGCGGAGGATATGGTTGATCTCCTCCCGCAGCCGGCCCACCAGCTTCAGCGCCGTGACGCCGCCGTAGCCGATGGCGGCGTACATGTCGTCCAGGGAGTTGTAATTCAGCTTATTCAGCACAACGGGGAGGTTCTCCTCGTTGGTCAGCTCCTTAAGGGTGATGCCCGTGCGCTTGATCTCCGATTCAAAGGAGGCCTTGCCGGCCACGATGTTCTCGTCCCGGCACTCCTTCTTGAACCACTGGCGGATCTTGCTGCGGGCGTTGCTGGATTTGGCGATCTTGATCCAGTCCCGGCTGGGGCCGTGGGCGGAGGGGGAGGTCTCCACCTCCACCACGTCGCCGTTGTTCAGCTTGTGGTCGAACTGGACGATGCGGCCGTTGACCTTGGCGGCCACCATGTGGTTGCCCACCTGGGAGTGGATGGTGTAGGCGAAGTCGATGGGCGTGGCGCCGGCGGGCAGATTGATCACGTCGCCGGCGGGGGTGAACACAAACACCTCATCGGCGAACATATCCACCTTCAGGGAGTGGATGAACTCCTCGGCGTCGGCCCCCTCCTGATTCTCCAGCAGGCGGCGGACCCACTCATAGTTTTTCTCGTCCCCGGCGCCCTGGCCGTTCTGCTTGTACTTCCAGTGGGCGGCCACGCCGTACTCCGCCACCTCGTGCATCTCCCGGGTGCGGATCTGCACCTCAAAGGGGATGCCGGACTGGCCCACCACCGTGGTGTGGAGGCTCTGGTACATGTTGGGCTTTGGGGTGCCGATATAGTCCTTGAACCGGCCCAGAATGGGGTGGTACAGGTCGTGAATGATGCCCAGCACGTTGTAGCAGTCCGCCACCGTGTCCACGATGACGCGGAAGGCGATCAGATCGAACACGTCGTTAAGACCCTTGTTCTGGGAATACATCTTGCGGTAGATGCTGTATGGGTGCTTGAGCCGACCGTACACGATGCCGTCAATGCGGCTTTGCGCCAGCCGCTCCTCGATCTGGCGGCGGGTGGCGTCCATAAAGCCCTCATACTCGGCGGCCTTGGCGTCCAGCGCGTCGGTGATTTCCTTGAAGCCCACCGGATCCAGATACTTCAGGCTCAGGTCCTCCAGCTCCCACTTCATCTTCTGCATGCCCAGCCGGTGGGCGATGGGAGCGTAGATCTCCATGGTCTCATAGGACTTCTGCCTCTGCTTGGCGGGGGTCTGATACTCCATGGTGCGCATGTTGTGGAGCCGGTCGGCAATCTTGACGAGGATCACCCGGATGTCCTTGGCCATGGCCATGAGCATCTTGCGCAGATTTTCCATCTGCTCTTGCTCCTTGGAGGTGTAGTGGACGCGGGTCAGCTTGCTGACCCCCTCCACCAGATCCGCCACGGTGGGGGAGAAGAGCCGGGCGATGTCGGCATGGGTGGCGGCGGTATCCTCGATGGTGTCGTGAAGCAGGGCGGCGATGATGGACTCGCTGTCCAGATGCAGCTCCTCCGCCACGATCTGCGCCACGGCCAGAGGATGGGTCACGAAGGGCGAGCCGTCCTTGCGCAGCTGTCCGTCGTGGGATTTCACCGCGAATTCATAGGCGGCGCGGATCTGCTGAAAGTTTGCGCCCGGGTTGTAGCCCCGGATGGCGTCTTCCAGCTGCTGATATCTCTCTTCCAAGGTCATTGCGCCCCACCTCCCCGATGCGGTTGATCCAGAATATCACGGAGCCGATGCAGATAAGGCGACTGCTCCAGGTCCACCTTTTTGCCCTGATCGGTGAGCCGGACGGTGATCTCGTCGCCGTCCCTGCTGTAGGAAAGCAGCCCCCGTTCGGCAAAGACGGCCAGACTGAAGGCAGTGCGCGCAAAGGCGTCGTTGCCGCCTACGGAGGCGGAAAGCGAGCGCAGCAGCGGCAGATAGGGCGCGGTCAGGCGGCCGGCGGAGGCGGTTTTTTGCAGGTTGCGCCAGAGCCGCACGAACTGATCCCGGCTGGGGATCAGGCGCATGGCCTCTCTGGGCAGTACCGTCCCGCCCTTCAGGCACCGGTCCAGCAGCGCCAGCGATTCCTCCTCCCGTCCGCTGGGGGTCAGGGACGGACGCAGATCCACCATCTGCAGCTGGATGGTGCGGTTGCCCCGGAATTCGTTGACCTGCAGATAGAAGGCGGCGTCCACCCGGCTGCCGGGCGGGCAGCCGCAGCTCTCGGCGGTGGCGGAGAAGAAGATGCCGTCGAACTGGGCGCTGCCCTTGGTGAGCCGCAGCTTCAGATGGCGGTTCTGGCCCACGTTCTGGACGCGCTCCAGCGTGGCGCCGCACAGGCAGAACACCGGACGCAGATTGCCGGCGCCATAGGGCTCCAGCTCATCCAGCGCCTCCGCCTCCTCCAGGGTGATGCGGCCCGGCTGGGTGATGGCCACGTCCACGTCCAGACAGGATATGGGTACCTGGCCGCCCCGGTATTCCCGGGCGATTTGATTGATCCGTCTGCGGAAGGCGGGGATATTGTCCGCCTCGATGGTGAAGCCGGCGGCCAGCTCGTGTCCGCCGAAGCCCAGCAGAAGGTCCGAGCACTCCTCCAGCGCGGCGAAGAGATTGAAGCCGCCCCAGCTGCGGCAGGAGCCCTTGCCCACGTTGCCGTTGAGATGGATCATAAAGCTGGGACAGGAGTATTTTTCACTGAGGCGTGAGGCCACGATGCCCACCACGCCCTGGTGCCAGGTGTCGTCGGCCAGGACCAGAGCGCTGCGCTGATCCTCGGGCAGAGCGTCGATCATTTCCAGAGCCTGGGAGTAGATGCCCTGTTCCACGCTCTGGCGCTCCCGGTTCAGCTCGCACAGTTCCCGGGCCAGCTCACGGGCCCGGTCGGGATCCTCGCACAGCAGCAGATCGGCTGCCATATCCGCCGCGCCCATGCGCCCGGCGGCATTGATCCGGGGGGCCAGCACGAAGCCGATCTGCACGGATGTGATGACCCTGTCCGCCAGCCCCGCCTCATCCAGCAGGGCGTGGAGGCCGATGAAGTCGGAGTGATGAATGGTGGCAAGGCCGCGGGACACGATGGCGCGGTTCTCATCGGACATCTGCATGACGTCTGCCACGGTTCCGATGGCGGCCAGCGTGCAGTAGCGGGAGAACAGAGCCTCCTCCCGGTCCGGCCCGGCCAGCGCCAGCGCCAGCTTCAGCGCCACGCCGCAGCCCGCCAGATGCTTGAAGGGGTAGGGGCAGTCCGCCCGGTGGGGATCCACAACCGCCACGGCCTCGGGCAGCTGGTCCTTGCATTCATGGTGGTCGGTGACAACGGTGTCCATGCCCAGAGAGGCAGCGTATGCTACCTCGTCCACCCCGGTGATGCCGCAGTCCACGGTGATCATCAACCTCACGCCCTGCTGATACAGGCTGTCGATGGCGTCGGGATTGAGGCCGTAGCCGTCCTCAATGCGGCGGGGGATGTAGTGGAGCACGTCGGCGCCCCTGCTCTTGAGATAGTCCACCAGGATCACGGTGGCGGTGATGCCGTCCACGTCGTAGTCGCCGTACACGGCGATCTTCTCGCCGTCCGAGATGGCGCGGGAGATGCGCTCCACCGCCTTGTCCATATCCGCCATCAGCAGGGGGGAATGGCTCAGCCGGTGGTCGCACAGCAGGAACTCCGCGGCGGCGGCTGGGTCGTCAATGCCCCGGGAGGCCAGCACGCAGGACACCAGATAGGGGAAGCCTGCGCCCACCAGCCGCGTTACGGCCTCTTCCGATACCGGAGTGAGATTCCACTGCTGAAATTTCATGGTGCGCAAGCCTCCTTTCCTTAGGTAAAAATTACCGGAGTTTATCAATAATAGATTATTATAGCACAAAGGAATAGGTGCGTAAAGCCATTTTTCGCCGGAATTACCCGGTGGAATTGCCGGATTTTACGCGTTGCGCCGTGGGTCGGTGCATGATAATATCAAACCGTCCTCCGGCGCATGAGAGACAGAGAAACGCGCCCCGGAAAACCGGGGCGCGTCATGCGCTGTGAGGACGGGGGAGAAACGGATTGCCACGCCGCCGTTGGCGGCTCGCAATGACAGGAGAGACAAGGAGCAAAAAGAGAACGAGCGGCAAAAGCCGCTCGTTCTTTGGCAGTATGGAGTTCTTAGAACCACAGGCCCCAGGCCAGGAAGCCCAGGCAGGCCACGACGCCGGTGAAGATCAGCACGATGACCAGATAACCCATGACGTCGCGGGCGGACAGCTTGGCGATGGCCAGAGCAGGCAGAGCCCAGAACGGCTGGATCATGTTGGTCCACTGGTCGCCCCAGGCGATAGCCATGGCGGTGCGGCCGGCATCGATGCCCAGCCTGGCGCCGGCAGGCATCATGATGGGACCCTGGACGGCCCACTGGCCGCCGCCGGAGGGAACGAAGAAGTTCACGACACCGGCAGCCAGGAAGGTCAGCATGGGGAAGGTGATGTTGTTGGAGATGCTGACGAAGAAGTTGGAGATGACGCTGGCCAGGGACACGCCATCGGCGTTCTGAGCCACCATCATGCCCATGATACCGGCATAGAAGGGGAACTGCAGCAGGATGCCGGCGGCGCCGGAGGCGGCGTCAGCAATGGCGTCCACATAGCGGCGCAGGTTGCCGTGGAGCAGGATGCCCAGGAACAGGAAGATCATGTTGACGATGTCCAGGTTCAGGGAGTTGCCGATGCTGATGTCCTGCTTGCCCTGCTGGATGAAGTAGAGGATGATGTAGCCGAAGCCCATGATCCAGGTGATGGCCCACAGGATCTTGGAGAACTCCAGCTTCTCGGCGGGGGTGCGGTCCTTCTTGTCGGGATAGACCTTCTCGGCCTCGTCCTGCAGCAGGGCGGGATCGATGGTGACGGTCTTCTCCTTGGTGGGGTGCATGGCCCAGTTCACGAAGGGCATGAGCACCAGGATGACGCCGCACATGATGAGGTTCATGGGGTGCAGGATGGTCTGGGAGATCTCAGCGGTGTAGGCCACGTCGCCGAAGGTGGTGCCGGCGCCGGTGAGCTTCAGGGGGATGGAGCCGGACATACCGACGTGCCAGATCACGAAGCCGGAGTAGGCGGAGGCGATCAGCAGGGGATAGTCGACGGTGGGCACGCGCT
>JAEEGL011183057.1_pt1 | contig 15036 bp, 8 predicted proteins | sample 9134231 | NCBI WGS metagenome assembly JAEEGL01 (sample SAMN16246548, study PRJNA631951) | gut metagenome | biome: gut microbiome; feature: rumen; material: fiber-attached | host: Bos | place: Iran: Karaj | collected 2018-10 | reverse complement strand
TGAACAGGGAACATACGCAGCGCATTCAGACCACGGTCCAACATGTGAGTCTTGATGCCTACTTCATTGAAGGGTTTGGTAAAGGCGCGAACGGCCTTGTTGGGGTTCTCTCCATACAACAGGTTTACTTGTTCAAAGGCACCTCCGTTGGTTTCTACACGAGCAAAGCAACCCATTTTTATAATAACCGGGGCAATACGCTCCAACTGATCTTTGCGAGGCTGGTATTTTCCGCTTGACTGGAACATATCTCTATATACGAGACTGAACTGAATCTTTCTCTTTTCCATATTACCTTAAATTATATTATATCCTTTTGGGGTACAAAATTAAGAATAAACGAGCAAAAAAGCAAATTAATTTTGTTTTGTTCACACATAAACCCTATCTTTGCAGAGCAATTAAATAAAAAAACATGAAAAAAATATTGTTTTTTGTCTGCCTGTTATGCGCGACAACCCTACAGGCAAAAAGATGGAGAATTAACGAGGTAAAGGATATTATCAGAAAGGTGAATACCTACTGGCAGACCAATAATAAGGCCGAAGTCAACTCTTTCTGGGATAATGCAACCTACCACACTGGCAACATGGATGTGTATAAACTACTAAAGGATGAGCAGATGCTGGACTATAGCATTCGCTGGGCAGAGCATAACCAATGGATGGGTGCAACGGAACCTGATGCCTCCAAGTGGAAATACAGAAACTATGGCGAAGGACCTGAATATGTACTCTTTGGCGACTGGCAGATTTGTTTCCAAACCTATATCGACCTCTTTTCTATCGCACCAGAAGAGAAGAAAATTTATCGTGCCATAGAAGTAATGAACTACGAGGCTGATTCTGAGACAAACGATTACTGGTGGTGGGCTGATGCGCTCTATATGGTTATGCCTGTGATGACCAAAATGTACTGGCTGACCGGTGATGTGAAATATCTGAACAAGCTTTACGAGAATATCCTGTATACAGACAGCATTATGCTCGATAAGGAAACAGGGCTCTATTTCCGGGATGGCAAATACGTTTATCCTAAGCATAAAACGGAAAACGGCAAGAAAGACTTCTGGGCTCGTGGCGATGGATGGGTATTGGCAGGACTGGCTAAGGTGCTGGATGGTATGCCGGAGACCTATGTTCGCCAGCCATTCTTTGTGGAGAAATATGTGAATCTGGCCAGAGCTGTGAAGGATTTACAGCAACCTGAAGGGCACTGGACCCGTTCCATGATGGACCCAGCTCAAGCTCCTGGCTACGAGACTAGCGGCACAGCCTTCTTCTGCTATGGACTACTTTGGGGCGTGAATAATGGTTATCTGCCCAAGAAGGAGTTCCGTCCTTGCATTCAACAGGCTTGGAACTACCTGACTACCATAGCCTTACAGGAAGACGGCAAAGTGGGGTATGTGCAACCTATTGGTGAACGTGCTATTCCTGGTCAAACCGTTGATGCAAACTCACAGGCTAACTTTGGTGTGGGAGCCTTCTTGCTGGCAGCCTGTGAATATGCAAAATACCTGAAACAGAAACAATTACATTGGAAATAAAATGAGAAGATTCTCCTCCATACTGCTTATGGCATGCGTACTGATAATGCCGATGCAAGCCAAAAAGACAAAGACTACAGAGCAATCTGATCGCGATTATTGGTTCTCTCTGGCCTATAAGATGGCTCAACCTGTACTAGAGAATATGGCAAAGGGCGAACTGCAGAAGAATATGAAGACAGAGTTCTCGCCCTCGTTCGACAATCGCGACCGTAGTGTGGTTTATATGGAAACCTTTGGCAGACTGATGTCAGGTATTGCCCCTTGGCTCTCGTTACCCGATGACGAAACGCCAGAAGGATTACAACGCAAGCAATTGCACCTTTGGGCGTTATCAGCATACAAGAATGCTGTTGACCCAGAATCACCAGATTATCTTTGTTGGGGCAAATCCGGTCAGAATCTGGTAGATGCAGCCTTCCTTGCAGAATCATTCCTTCGTGCTTGGGAAACCCTTTGGTTGCCACTTGATGATGTGACCAAACAACGTTACATCAAGGAATTTCAGGCTTTACGTAAGATAGATCCACCTTACTCCAATTGGTTACTCTTTTCATCTACCATCGAGAGTCTGTTAGCAAAGGCTGGTGCTCAGTTCGATGAATACCGTGTGAATATGGCTTGCCGCAAGGTTGAGGAATGGTACGTGGGCGATGGTTGGTATGCCGACGGCCCCTCGTTTGCTTTCGACTACTACAGCAGCTATGTATTCCACCCCATGTACCTTGAGACCCTACAGGCTATGGTGGATGCTAAACGGAATTCACGTATCGACTATCAAAAGTATTATGACCGTGCCCTGCACCGTGCCCAAAAGTATGCCGTCATTCTGGAGCGTTTTATCTCTCCTGACGGCACCTTCCCTGTATTTGGTCGTTCTATTGTTTACCGTTTGTCGGCCATGCAACCCTTGGCGCTGATGGCTTGGTATCAGACCTTACCCAATGAATTGAGCAACGGACAAGTTCGTGCTGCCCTTACCAGGGTGCTTCATCGTATGTTCGATGCTCAGGAGAACTTTAATGATGCGGGGTATCTTACCATTGGTTTCTGTGGCTCTCAGCCTGATGTGGCCGACTGGTACACCAATAATGGCTCACTGTATATGACCTCGATGGTTTTCATGCCATTAGGTTTACCTGCCAACCATCCCTTCTGGACGGATGCTCCACAGCCTTGGACACAAGTAAAAGCTTGGGGAGGACAACCCTTCCTCAAGGATCATAAGTGGTCTGATAATATACAGACTAAAGATAGGTGGTAAGGCACCCCTTCTTTACTCTTTTATTGCCTTTGGAGTCCAATTCCTGAAGAATCGCAGCACTTTCTCTTGGTTGTAGCCCTTGCCTTCTTCCAGGAAACTGGAATCTTGGATGTGCATGACATTACCGTTTTCGTCAAGAACCACAAACACTGGATAGCCGAATCTACCCGGATTGTTAAGTCGTTTCAACATTTTCTTGGCCTGAGCCTCCTTCTCTGCTCCTTCTGACTTGCGTGGATTGTAGTTCACATGCTCATAGACAAAGTTCTCGTCTATCATCTTGCTGATGGTAGTATCCTTGGTGATAAAATCAGCAAAAATCAGGCACCAGGGACACCAGTTGCCACCCACTTGGCAGATAACATTTTTTCCTTCTTTCTTTGCTTTTGCTACTGCCTTGTCAATCTGCTCCAACTGATTGATGTCCTCGTTGTAAACCTTGGGCAGCGCCGTTTGTGCCATTGAACTTTGTATACAAAACAAGCAGAGCAACAGCTCACAGCCTATTTTCAAAATAAAACTATATGATTTCATAATTATTCTTGTTTCTCTGTTGTTTGTGAAAGTTTGAAGTTGACAGGAAAAAAAAAGTAAGATTTATATACTGGCTTATGGAATAATCTTTATATTATCTGGATATCGGAGATTTGTATGTGGCCCCGCCACTACGTTCCTTTTCGATAAATGATTGTAACGTGAAGACCACCTGCGGATTCTGAAGGGCTACATTATCCTGCTCATAAGGTTGCTGCATATTGTATAACTGAGGCTCACGGGCATAGCCGCTTTCCATATTAGGACCCAAAATTATGGCAGGTCCTTGGCTGGGAGGAATATATTTCCACTCTTTGGTACGAACAGATAATGCATGGTTGGCTGCCTGTTCCAAAACATACGGACGATCCTGGCGGTCTTCACCCAAAAGGGTACTCAGACGGTTCTGGCTGTCAATGGCTCCGCCTTTAGGAATACGAGCTCCCACAAGGGCGCTGAGCGATGCCAACCAGTCAATTTGCGATACAAGGGCATCTGATTTCTGTCCTGCTTGAACTTTCTTGGGCCAGGATACTATTGCAGGCACTACGGTTCCACCTTCGAATGTGCTGTATTTTCCTGCACGGTAAGGGCCAGCCGGACTATGATTGCCAAGCAATTCAACGGCTCTGTCCTGATAGCCGTCATCTACCACAGGACCGTTATCGCTGCTTAGGATGATAAGCGTATTCTCACGCAAGCCCAATCGGTCCAACTCAGAGATTACCTTACCAACTGTCCAGTCAAACTGCGCAATGGCATCGCCTCTGAAACCCATTGGGTTCTTACCCCTGAAACGTTCGTGAGGGAAGCGGGGTACATGCACATCGTTGGTAGCCAGATACATAAAGAAGGGTTCCTGCTGATGTTTATGGATGAAACTAATGGCGTGAGCTGCTATACTGTCAGCAATATTCTCATCCTTCCAAAGAGCCTTTCCCCCACCCTTCATATAACCAATACGACCTATACCATTAACAATGCTCTGATTGTGCCCATGACTGGCTTTCAGATTGTAGAGTAACTCGGGGTTCTCCTTTCCAGTGGGTTCGTTTGGGAATTTCTGTTCGTAACTAACAAGAATGGGAGCAGAGGGGTCGTAGTTGGCAACATGGCCTTGTTCTATGAAAACGCAGGGAGTACGGTCGGCCGTAGCAGCCATAATATAATGATAGTCGAACCCAATATCACCCGGATGCATGGGGAGCTGGGCGTTCCAGTCCTGCTCAGCGTCCTTATCTCCTAAGCCCAAATGCCATTTCCCTATGGCAGCAGTGGCATATCCGGCATTCTTGAAAGCATCAGCAATGGTAAACTGCTCTGGTCGGATTATCATACCAGCATTTCCACGTGCGATATCGGTGTTGGGGTGACGGAAGGCATATTCGCCAGTCAACAGTCCGTAGCGCGATGGCGTACTGGTAGCGGCAATAGCGTGAACATTGGTAAACTGAATGCCACTCTTAGCCAAAGCATTCACATTAGGCGTCTGTACACGAGTAGCACCGAAGCACTCTAAATCGCCGTAGCCAAGGTCGTCGGCAAAGATTATAATCACATTGGGTTCCTGACGGTTAGTAACAGCCATGTTCATCTTCTGACTCTTGGCAGTAACGGGGATAGCGGGTAGTATAGCTGAGGCTAAAGTGCCTACGTAGAGCAGGTTATCTTTCTTCATTTCTATAGAATTTTATGCAAAAATAATTATTTTCTTTGGTTTTTCCGTTCTCTATCATTGAAAAATATGTATCTTTATGCCCGAATTACAAATAAGGTATAAGAAAATGGAAAAAAGAATAGTGTTTTACCTTCTTTTCCTACTGGTCTCAACAGGTTGTTTTGCTGATGGTATAGACAAGGATGCCTGCACCAGCATCATGGTGGGCAAGAAGGCTTCTACCGACGGAAGTGTCATCACCAGTCATACGTGCGACTCGTGGTACCGCACATGGATGAGTATAGTTCCTGCCCAGGATTACAAGAAAGATACGGTAACGTACATCTACGAGGGTACCATGCATACCGAACATGCTGATGACCGTACAGGCGTGAAGGAGAAAGGTAAGATTCCACAGGTGAAGCACACCTATCGTTACCTGAATACCGCCTATCCATGCCTGAACGAACATCAGTTGGGAATTGGCGAGACTACCTACGGTGGCAGAGATACCATGCAGAACAAGGATGGTATGTTTATGATAGAAGAACTGGAACGCATAGCTTTGGAGCGTTGTACAACAGCTCGCGAAGCCATCCGTCTGATGGGTGAGCTGATTAAGGAATACGGTTATGGCGACTCTGGCGAATGTCTGACCATTGCGGACCCCAATGAGGTGTGGATATTTGAGGTTCAGGGCGAAGGCCCCAAGAAGATTGGGGGCGTATGGGCAGCCCAGCGCATACCCGACGACGAGATTGCCGTTAGTGCCAATGTTAGCAGAATTGGGAAAATAGACCTCTCAGACCCCGATCACTTTATGGCTTCAGAGAATGTCTTCGACGTGGCACGTAAGATGAATCTGTGGGACGGCAAGGAAGCTTTCTCTTTCTGGAAAGCTTATAGCGGCGGTAATTACTTCGACGAACCCAAGAACTATTCGGTACGCGAGTTATTCATTATGCAACAACTGGCTCCCTCCAAGGGATTCACGGCCGATATGGACGAACTACCCGTAAGTGTAAAACCCGATTCCTTGGTAAGCATAGAGCGTGTGGCCAAGTTGCTGGGCTCTTACTACGAGGGAACGGAGCAGAGTTTGTCGTGCAAGATAGACAGCCTTGCAGCTAAGTCAGAGGTAAAAGGCCGTTCTATGATTACTAACCCATGGATGCGGCCCGACGAGATAGCGCTATATGGTAAGCTGCTGAACGATTCCACCATGCAGAATATACGTACCGTTAGCGTCAGTTGGTGTGCCTACAGTACCATTATCCAACTGCGCTCCTGGTTACCCGACGAGATTGGCGGCGTTGCTTGGATCTGTCTGGATAATCCCGGTCAGTCGCCCCGTTTCCCCATCTTTGCAGGCAACACCTCGCTTCCCATGATGCTGAACATCTGCGGCCAGCACCGTCTGCGCGACGATGCCGCACTCTGGCATTACCGTCAGGCTAACCGTATCGCTACCGTAAGATGGGCCAACTGTCGTGGTAGCATGGAAGCAGCCCAACAGTACTTCTTAGATAAGGGAAAGCGCGAACTACCCTTTGTGGAGCAAACGTGGCAGTCATTGCCCGAAGGTGAAAGAAAAGATTTCCTGAACGGTTACACGGGCGACTTCTTCGGCGCTACCATAACCCGTTGGGATGAGTTATTCCGTCAATATACCCGTCAACTATGGTCAGGATTCTAATTACTCTCCTCGTGGCTTTGCTCACCGTTGGCACAGCCTCAGCGCAGCGCTTCACCGATCAGCTCGATCGCGGACTGGTTGGCATGAAGGTAAGCGGCGGCATTTACCTGAGTTGGCGCATCCAGGCCAATGAATACTACGATGTAACCTATAATTTGTATCGCGACGGAGAATTGGTGGCGGAGAATCTGAACGTGAGCAATTTCACCGATTCCAACGGCACCATTAATAGTACCTATAAGGTAACAGCCGTAGTGCGAGGCGTGGAGCAAACGCTGAGCAAGGAGCAAAAGCCTTGGACAACCAGTTATAAGGAGATCCAGTTGAAGCACGAGGACATCAAGAGTACGCTTGTGCCCAACGATGCCTGCTGTGCCGATGTAGATGGCGACGGCGAGTTGGAGATTCTGATGAAGTTCGACAACCAGAGTGAGATTAGCCAGTCTTACCAAAAAAATGGCCCCGTGATTGATAGTATTGCCACTAAGGAATACAGCATCATGGAGTGCCTGAAGCTCGATGGCACCCGCCTCTGGTGGATTAACTGCGGACCTAATATGGGTGACTTCCAGAACAACGAACAGAACATCGTAGCCTACGACTGGGACCAGGACGGTAAGGCAGAAGTGGTGATGCGTGCCTGCGACGGTACCACTATCCATCAGGCCGATGGTTCCACCTATACTGTAGGAGACGCATCAGTTAATGTGCGTGCTGCTACGGGCGGTGGTGCCAACTGGTTTGTGATTACCACAGGCGAGTATCTGTTGTATCTGGATGGCGAATCAGGAAAGGTTCACCAATGCCTTCCCTACCCGCTCCGATTGTTGGAAGGCAATGAGACCGATGTCAATAAGGCGTGGGGCGATGGCTATGGACATCGTGCCTCCAAGCACTTTTTCGGAGCTCCCTATTTGGATGGACGCAAACCCAGCATCTTCTTGGCTCGAGGCATCTATACCCGTCATAAGATGATTGCCTACGATGTGAATCCTCAAACCCACACCCTCACTGAACGTTGGCGTTGGTTCAATAATTCTGGCGGCGCTTGGAAGGGTCAAGGCTATCATAACTACTGCGTGGCCGATGTTGATTTGGACGGACGTGATGAGATTGTTTTCGGCTCAATGATTATCGATGATAACGGTAAGGGGCTTTCCACTACTGGCTTCGGACACGGTGATGCCGAGCACGTGGGCGATCTAAACCCTTATCATCACGGACAGGAAATCTTTGCCTGTATGGAGGACAACCCAGGTACCAACTATCGCGATGCTACTACCTCTAAGGTATTCTTTCGCTATACCGCTGAACGCGATGTGGGTAGGTGTATGGCAGGCAACTTCTCTAACAAATACCCTGGCGGCATCTGTACCCCTACAGGCGGCAAGCCCTTGAGCACCGTAACAGCGACCATAAACAACAGTCTGGTGGAAGATGGCATTAACCAGAACTTCCGCATCTATTGGGATGGGGACCTGTGCGAAGAAACCTTCAACTACGTGAACGGCAAAAACACCGAGGGCTGTATTGCCAAGTACGGTTCATGGAGTCCCATCTACACCTGCGCAGGATCTATGACCAACAACGACACCAAGGGTACTCCCTGCTATCAGGGAGACATCTTGGGCGACTGGCGCGAGGAAATCATCATGCGCACCGCCAACAATAACATCCGCATATATTCTACTCCCACGCCTACTAAGTGGCGCATCCCATCCTTGTGGTACGACCATCAATATCGCAACGCTATGGTTTGGCAGATGTGCGGCTACAACCAGCCTCCCCGTCCCAGCTACTTCTTGGGAGAATTGGAAGGCATTACCATCGCTCCGCCCCCACTTACTATGACGGGGCGTGTAAATGTCATCGATGGGGGAAACATTGGGAGCAGTCTAAACGGGCAGCATGTTATTGTATGTGAGACACAGAACAGCAGCGTAACTATTGAAGCGGATGCAACACCTGAGGTACTCACCTTCAATGTACCCACATGGGTGCAGGGAACAGCAGCCAGCGAGAGCACCAGCCAGAACACCAAAATTAACTACGTCACTTATACTTGTACTGTAAACGGTGCAGGCATCAGCGGGAACGCACGACTGGTGAAGCAAGGTGACGGTATCCTAACTTTGCCCAAGAGCGATTTCACCCATACAGGCAATACCGATGTGTGGGGTGGAACGTTAAACTTCGACGGCACCATGAAGCAAAGTGTGCTTTGGCTCAACCGTCACACAGAATTGAATTCCGATGGTGGCGAATTCAAGTATATCAAGGCCGATTACGGATCTGTGATTCGTCCTGGCGGTGCCAACCATCAGGGAACCATTAGCACAGATACGCTTGAATTAGGCTTTGGCTCACGCCTATCGATAGATTTGTTCAGCAAAGACACACAAGCCGATGTTGTTAGGGCCAAGGTCCTGAAATTGGAATGTAAGACGGGAATCACATGGACGCAGTATGGCCCTGAACACCTTGCCCCCGTTATCGAACTAACCGGTCATCTTACCGAGGGCGAGCAATTGCTCACACCAGGCAAGTACGTTATTGCCGAAATAAACGAGTTGGAGGGCGATGCAGCGGATTTTATTGTCGAGGGGCTGAACACCCAAAAGAAGAAAGTGTACACTCAGGACGGGAAACTGATTGTCGAGATAATCGGTCTGCGCGATGCCGCCAACGTCATTTGGACGGGTGCCAACGGCAATGCGTGGGACGATGCCGAAACCCTTAACTTCTCGCTCGAAGGAGATGCCACCCCTTTTGTGGCAGGTGACAGCGTAACGTTCACCGACGAGGCACAGTCTAAGTCAATAAACATCAAAACCAGCATCTATCCCGCTTCCGTTACGGTGGACAATACCGAATCCTACACCTTTACGGGCAACGGCAGCATTAGCGGTGATGCGGTGTTCAACAAGCAAAATAAAGGAACGGTAACGATGAACGTCGCCAACAGCTACAGCGGCGGCAATCACCTAAAAGGTGGCACCGTAAAGGTCACAACGCTATCCAACCAATACTCAGCCACAGGCAATCTGGGTGCCCTCACCACAAAGGCCGACCTTTTTACTATGGAGGACGGTGCTGTACTGCAAGCCACAAAGGCCATAGAGACCGGCTCACCTATGAAGATGCTAGACGACAAGGGAGGAATAATCAATGCCTCTGCTGATTTCAAGATGAACGCAGCCCTTTCCGGCACACTACTTACCAAGAAAGGCAACGGTTGCCTCTATCTAATGCAGGCAGGAACACTAGAGCATCTTGTGATGTCGGGCGGCGATGTAGCCATACAGAACAACACGCCGGCAAAGAGAATCGAAATACAGACAGGCACTCTCTACGATGATGTGCAAGCCACCTCTCATGCCCTAATCGTACCCAAGGGCAAGTCGGCAACTTGGCAGTTGACGGGCGTTTATTATACAGCTTACGCCAACAAGTTGACTGGCGAAGGTACGCTCACCATCATCCCGCGCAATACCGTTCAGCGTGTACGCATTACGGGCGACTGGTCACAATTCGCAGGAACGGTCAGACATACCACCAAGAACATCTGCTTCCCTTTCGATAACTCGTCCGGTATGCCCAATGCCACCCTCGATGTATCTGAGGGTTGTAGCGTTTCCAACGTATGTAAGTCGTTCAGCATTGGTCGGCTTACCGGAAAAGGCTCGTTACTCCAGCCCATTGCCGACTTCAAGAGCCAGGCGGTCGTCAGCGGCAACAACACGTGGAACGTAGGCAATAGTTGGGAGACCGGGGGCGACTTCACCTTCGAGGGCACCTTCAAGGATGAGGGCGGCTCTAACAAGTGCCTATTTAATAAGGTAGGCACGTGCAAGATGACCGTCAGCGGAAAGAGCACCCACTCAGGAGCCACACACATCAAAGGCGGTGAATTGTGCATAAAGAGTGGTGCCACATTAGGCACAGGAACACTCTCCGTAGATAAGAACGGAACACTCTCCGGCGTCACCGCATCCAACAGCAAGCTAACCAACAGCTCTTACTCCATCGCCAACGGCGGCACCTTGCGCGTGGGTACCTCCTCTTCACCCACAACGGGTGTGATGCGTTTTGGCGGTAAGAGCGTAAGCTTTTCCAGCGGGTCGGTCCTTGAGTTGGGAGTGGCCCAGGCTGCCACCAGCACCAACACTGGCTGCACTAGCATTCAGAACATTTCCAAGCTGACCATGAATGGTACCATCCGCATGAATGTCAGTCCTTCGGCAGCCGAGAATCTGGCAGTGGGCGACAGTGTAGTTCTGTGGAAAGATGTCGACACTTTCGATGGAACCCCCAAGCTGGAGAGCAACATTGTAGATGCCATAAGATGCTTGGTCTGGGATACTAGCGATTTGCATAAAGGAATACTTCGCATAGCATACGATAATGCTCTGAATATCATTCCGGGAGCGAAGGATATACAGAACTATCCGCAAGCCATTTTCACCCTTGAGGGCCGACGCGTCAAGCATCCTCGCAAAGGACAGATATACATCGTGGAAGGAAAGAAAATTTATATCAAAAGTGATAAATAAGAGTTACCAACTGTCAACTCTCGATACCAGCACGATTGTCCATCCCCACCTCTGATACGTCCCTTGATTTTTCTCCATAGTGTCCGTTTCCGAACAAACAAAGTGTCCGGAAATGGACACTTTGTTTTGAACCTATATCTGATTTTCAGAGAGTTACGAGTTTGGCACGCTTCTTGCTATATATAATATGGATTGCTTAAAAGTAAATTGCAAATGAAATACATTAGACAAGTATTATTGATGATGCGAGAAGAGAAGCTGTTCTCGGCGATTCACATAGCAGGAACGGCGATGGCCATTGCTTTCACGATGGTGATGGCGGTGGTTTATTACATCAAGCTAGCACCTATCTACCCCGAGGTGAACAGGATGCGGACGGTGTACTTCAACAACCTATTCGTAATGCTGGAACAGAATGGGGAACCCCAAGGATTTTACGGGTTTAATTACAGTGCTAAGGCATTTGAGGAATGGTTCCTGCCCAGCAAGAACTATGAGTACTGCGCACCAACAACTTTGGCAGCCGGAGTAGGAGTAGTGGAAGAGAATAGCAGATTATATGTTATAAAAGGAAAGGATGAACTCATTAAGGTAATAGCTAACTACACCAATGCTGATTTCTTTAAAATATACCAATATGATTTTCTGGAGGGTCGCCCATTCACAAAGCAGGATGTAGAGAACAAGGAACCAGTCTGCGTTATCAGTGACGATCTGGCGGAGATTTATTTCGGCAAAGGTGTAAGTGCAGTAGGAAAGATGGTAAATGTTGAGCAATTTGGGACGAGGCGTGTGGTAGGTGTTATACGCGGTGCCAACCAACTGACGCCCGACAGCTATGCACAACTGTTCATGCCCTACACTCTCAACTTATTAACCGTCATCAACGAGTTCAACAACTCCTACCAAGGAATATACCACATCGTGCTAACGGTGAAGGACAATGCGCAGTTGAAGGCCCTGAAACAAGAGATGAATGAGTTAGCTACCCGGTTGACCGAATCGGAAGTGTTAAACTTCGATAAAAGACATATTCGAGGTAAAAATGTGAAACAGGTAGTCCGTCTGACACGCGAAATGGAAACCCATCCGATGCACACGCTGCGAGATGCAACCACCGATGAAGGTTACAAAGAAATATCCAACTGGCAGGTTCTAAAGCACTTTGGAGGCATTCTGTTTATTCTGCTCTTCGTGCCTGCCCTGAACCTATGCGGCATTGTGGCAGGAAGGATGGAGCGACGTACTGCTGAGATGGGAGTCCGCAAGACCTTTGGTGCACGCAGAAGTACGCTCTTGAACCAAGTAGTGACGGAGAATTTGGTACTGACCAGCATAGGCGGCATTATCGGCTTGGTGGTTGCATGGTTTGCCATCTATGGGATGAGGACAGAAATCCTGAGTATGTTCTTCGACAGCAGCACCATTAGCTCCTCACCTATCGTAACAGGTGAAATGGTGTTTTCACCGATACTCTTCGTGGGCTGCTTCATCGCCGTAGTGGTGCTGAATCTGCTGTCGGCCCTGCTTCCCGCATGGCTGAGCCTAAGAAAACCTATTGTAGAATCTATGATGGAAAAGAGATAGAGCCCCCCTCCCGACCTCCCCCCGAGGAGGGAGGAGAGACTAACAAGAAATATAACATCAAAAGAGATGAAAACGAATAAACTATCATTCACAAATCTCCTCCCTCCCCGGGGGGAGGTTGGGAGGGGGGCTATTTGGCTCTTCCTGGAACTGGTGGTAATCAGCGTTGTGGCTTGGGTAGTTATCGACCCCGCTGTGGTGAACCTCTACTACCGCTGCCTGCCCGTTGGCTATGACGCCGACCGCCTTATCTATGCCGAGGGGAAAATAACATGTATCTCTTATAACGCGAACGAGGCCTGGGACGCAACAGAAGAGTATTTGCCCAAGCTGATGAACCGTCTGAAATCGGAAGATGGTGTGGAGAATGTCTATAATTACACAAACATATATTCCTCCATTACAAATAAATACTATTCTAACGAAAGTCTATGCTACGAGCAAGACACCATTTGGCTTGCCCATGTGGGATTCAACTCTGACTGCCATTTCTTTGAAACCTACGGGCTGAAGCCATTGCCAGGCAGCCCATCGGCTGAGGAATTGTCGAAAATAGACAAGAAATCCGACCAAGTAGTTCTCTCAGAATCTGGCGCAAAGGCATTGTTCGGTACAGCCAAAGGAGTGGTGGGCAAGCGCATCCATAAATTCATCTTTAGGTTCAGTGAGAACGGGGAAACCCGTGAGTCTTGCGAAGTAACGGTAGCCGGTGTGGTGACAGACATACAGAAGTTGCGCTACAGCGCCGTGCACAGTAACATCTACAGTCCTGACGACTCAGGAGGAATTGGAGTTTACATCATCATCCGCCTGAAGAAAGGTATAAACCCGGCAAAATACTTAGAGGAACATGCACAGGAAATTAAGCAAACGGCTAAGACCGACTTTTTCCGTATCGAGGAAATAATGCCCTACGAGGAGTTTATTCATCAAGAAGAATTGGAGGACAGGAGACCACAGGAGGTGAATATGAGCCTCTCGCTGGCAGTGTTCTTCCTAATCAACCTGAGTCTGGCTGTCATAGGCACGGTTTGGCTGCAAGCCAAGCGCAGAACCGAAGAGTGTGGCGTGCGTCGAGCCTTCGGAGCAACCCGTCCGCGTCTGCTGCTCTCGTTTCTGGCCGAAGGAGCCTTGCTGGCTACCGTTGCTGTCGTCATAGGCTGCATCATCTACCTAAACTATGCGCACAGCGGATATGAAACCTATGGTGGCTATGAGGAGTTTAACATGTATCAGGGGAACTACAACGCAGGGCCACTTTCGGACCAGACTTGGGTGAATCATTTCTGGCCGCACTTCCTCATTGTCTCTGCCGTTGTATACATTATTATATTATGTACAGTCCTCATCGGAACAGCAATTCCAGCCGTGAAGATTATTAATACAAGAATAACAGAATCGTTAAGAGAAGAGTAACAGAAGCCTCACCCCTAACCCCTCTCCAAGGAGAGGGGAACTAGTGGCCAAACGATAAACGATAAACGAAATACGGATTCGCTAACCGCTAAACGTTATGTGCGTGTAAAACCATCGTCTTTAACTTCTCAGGCCGAAAGGCCGATAACTTCTCTAACTTCTTTAACTTCTAATCAAAGAAATTATAAACCATTAAAATAATATGATTATGAACACCGAACAGAATGTAAACAAGCAGAATCAACCAAGTCTAACAACATCTGAGTTCCTCCCCCAAGGGGGAGGTCAGGAGGGGGCCGTAATTAAACTGACTGAGATTAACAAAATCTATCGTACTGACGAAGTGGAGACACAGGCGTTGGAAAACGTGAACCTGGAAGTGCAGAAGGGTGAGTTCCTGAGCATCATGGGACCTTCCGGTTGCGGCAAGTCAACGCTGCTGAATATCATGGGCCTCTTGGACGAGCCCACGAGCGGCACCATCGAACTCTGCGGCACAAAGATTGACCCGAAGCTCTCCGACAACCAGATGGCAGAGATTCGCAACAAGACACTTGGCTTCGTGTTCCAGAGCTTCCATCTGATCAGCACCCTGAATGTACTGGACAACGTACAGATTCCGCTCATCTATCGTGGTGTGCGCAGCAGCGAGCGTCTGCGCCTCGCCAAGGAGGTCATTGCACGTGTGGGCCTCAGTCATCGTATGAAGCACCGTCCCTCGCAGCTATCTGGCGGACAGTGTCAGCGCGTTGCCATTGCTCGCGCCATCATCGGCAACCC
>JAEEGL016110672.1_pt1 | contig 15037 bp, 12 predicted proteins | sample 9134231 | NCBI WGS metagenome assembly JAEEGL01 (sample SAMN16246548, study PRJNA631951) | gut metagenome | biome: gut microbiome; feature: rumen; material: fiber-attached | host: Bos | place: Iran: Karaj | collected 2018-10 | reverse complement strand
GAGGCTATGGACTGCGCTTCTTGTATCGGCTGTGGCGCTTGTGTGGCAGCTTGTAAGAACGGCTCAGCTATGTTGTTCGTAAGCTCTAAGGTGTCTCAGCTCGCTCTGCTCCCACAGGGACGTGTAGAGGCTGCACGCCGTGCTAAGAACATGGTGATGGCTATGGAGGAACTTGGTTTCGGTAACTGCACCAACACTCGCGCCTGCGAGGCTGTCTGTCCGAAGAACGAGACCATCGCCAACATCGCCCGCCTGAACCGCGAGTTCATCAAGGCCAAGTTGGCAGACTAAAGGTATTGTGTAGGTAGTGGAGGCTGTCATGCCCCCACTACCTTATTAATATTATAAGGAAAAGAAAACGATACTATAAATATTATGAACAAGAACGAGAAATTTGTCATCACTATTAATCGTGAGTTAGGTAGTGGTGGTCGTACCGTGGGCCGCATAGTAGCCCAAAAGCTGGGTGTTCCATTCTACGACAAGGCGCTAATCAGAGCTTTGGAAGAGAAGTACGAACTGACTACTGATGAAATAGAACGTCTGAAAAGCCGTAAGCGTAGTTGGTGGGCTGATTTCAAGCGCGTGATGATTGTGGGTGAAGATGCTGCAAACTCTACTTCTTACTATGTGGGTTCTGAGTCTGATCTGCTGACCACTGAGGCTTTGTTCAAGGCAGAAAAGGAAATCCTGACGGGTATTGCAGAAGAGGAGTCATGCGTTATTGCAGGTCGTTCTGCCTTCTTTGTGTTGAATGGTCATCCCAACCGTCTGAGCGTACTCATCCAGGCTCCAATAGAATATCGCATTGAGCGCCTGATGAAGAAGCAGAATATGGAATGGAAGGAAGCTATGAAGACCATCAACAAGGTGGACAAGATGCGAGAGGAGTATGTTAAGAACTATGCCCAGACCTCACGCTATGATACTCGTAACTACGACTTGGTGATTAATATGGCTGGCAAGACAGAAGAACAGGCTGCCAATCTGATATTAAGCTATATCAACGACTAGTCAACAAGCATAAAAGCAATCATAAAACAACTTGTTTTGGGGCACCAAGACAAGTTGTTTTTGGTAGTATCAATTATTCCCAACAATCAATGTCGTTTTCTATCTCAGGCAACATACTGCGATGGAAAACAGGTTCCTTAATGCCATTACGCTTTTGTTGGCGATAATCGTCGAGCAGACGGAAAGCGTAACGCCCCAAGAGTGCGATAGCTACGAGGTTGCAAGCCGTAAGGAGAGCCATAAAGAAATCAACGAGATTCCACACAAGTTCAAAACTGGCCAGAGCACCAAAGATTACCATCAAACCAGCAGAACAGATGCGATATACGGTTAACACTGTGTTGCTTGGTGTGATGAATCTGATATTGGCCTCACCATAGTAATAGTTGCCAATGATACTTGAGAAGGCAAAGAGGAAGATGGCTATAGCCACGAATATCGGCCCGATATTACCTACCTCACTTTGAAGAGCCGATTGAGTGAGTGCGATGCCGTTCGATGTAGGTGTCTGATAGAGGCCGCTGATAAGGATGATAAAAGCGGTACATGAGCAGACCATCAGTGTATCAGTAAATACCCCCAGTGCCTGAATCAAACCCTGTTTTACTGGGTGCGATGTTGAGGCTACAGCGGCTACATTTGGTGCACTACCTTCTCCTGCCTCATTCGAGAACAGTCCACGCTTGATGCCGTTCATCATTGCCGCCCCGATACCACCGCCAGCAATCTGCGTGAAGCCAAAAGCATCGAGCACAATAACTTTGAATACGTGAGGTATCAGGTGGATATTCATGATGATAATCACCAAGGCCAGGATAAGGTAGCCTACTGCCATGATAGTCACTAGTACGGAACTGACCATTGCGATGCGCTGTATGCCGCCAAAGACGATAATCAGCGCCATTGCTGCTATAATGCATCCTACCCAAGCAGGTTCCCATCCGAAAGCCTCCTGCAAAGCACTACAAATAGTATTGGCTTGGATGGAGTTGTTGGAGAGTCCGAACTGAAGGGTAATCAGAATGGCGAATAATACTGCCATCCAGCGCTGCTTTAGTCCCTTCTGGATATAGTATGCAGGACCACCGATGAACAAGAAATTATGTTTCTGCTTATAAAGTTGTGCTAAGGTTGATTCTACGAAAGCCGTAGCCGAGCCAATCAGTGCGATGATCCACATCCAGAATACGGCTCCAGGTCCGCCGATGGCGATAGCTAAAGCAACACCTGCCAGATTACCAGTACCCACACGAGTGGCCACGCTGACAGCAAAGGCTTGGAATGATGAGATATGGTGTTTCTTATCCTTGGATCCTTCTACCGTATCCGCCACTGAGTCTGTTAGCAAGCGTAACATCTCGCCCACCATCCGGAACTGGGCAAAGCGTGTGCGCCATGTAAACCAAAGTCCACACCCCACAAGTGCCACAACCAGCACGTAACTCCATATGATATCGTTAATGGCGGTTATTAGTTCGTTCATCGCAAGTTAATGACTTAATTGGTTGCAAAGATAACAAAAAAGACTTGTAAATGATCGTTTTATGCATAAAAGTCTTTGTAAAACACAAATAATTGTGCCTTTATGCATTATTTTAGTGTATTTTTTATACTTTTGCAAGCAAATAAGTGCTTTAGTCAGCCTGAATGAAACATCGACACTATTATCCACTCTTACTGCTCTTGGCAGTGTTTGCGGTTGCAATCGTCTCTTGCAAGCGTAGTAGTTCTTCTGCAAATCGTTCTACAGTTAGCTATGATTCTTTGTTTGCCAGGTTCAGTGTGGCTCAAAAATACTACAACAACGACCAGCACGACTCTCTGCTGCTGGTGGCTCCTGAGACACTTGAATTCCTTCGTCAGCAGCATAGCTGGCAGCTTTATTATATCCTGTGGCAATATCTGGCTGAGGATCATGTGTGGTTCAATGAGTATGCTGAAGCGATAGAGGAGGCACAGGCAATGCAGGAGGATGCTATTGAGCGCAACGACTCCTTTGGACTTGCCTTGAGTTATGAGGTACAGGGTACGGCTTATGCGATGCAGGATGTGAAGGATGAGGCTAGGCGATGCTACAAGACGAGTATTGACATTTTTCCCAAAGGTGGCAAAAAAGGGTCGTTAGCAAGTACTTACAGTGGTTACGTGGACTGCTTGTCGCTTCCTGAGGATAGTGCCGCTTTCGACTCGCTATTAACAAATTGGGTCATCTTGCTGAGTGATCTGCCAGCCTCTACAGATCATGAAGATTTGGAGGCTTATGCCGGTTGGCATTTGAGTTACTATAAAGCCAAATTCACCTATCTTATTGGAAAGGACAGTGTGGCTAAGGCTAAGCAGATTCTTGACTCGATTGAGTACTACGTGAAGACTTCTGGCAACGAGCTTGTTGAACAACACAATCTGCTCTCCAATCGTTATGAACTGGCGATGGCACATGGCGACTATCAAGCTGCGCTGCACTATGCCAACGAATATCTAAAGGCTGCAGGAAGCGATGTGAGTACTAAGAAGCTCGCACTGCAGAATCGTGCTAAGGCAAATGAGAAACTTGGTAACTATCGTGAGGCACTGGCTGACATGCGAGCATATGATTTGCTGAAAGACTCTATCATGCAGGCTGGTAACCGTGAGCAGCTGAACCTGCTGAACAAGCGCTTCTCCTTGAATGAGCTTCAGTCGCAGAACAGATTGTTGAAACAGCGCTCCCGCTTTACAACAGGTGGCGTGGCGATGATCCTTGGTATTGGAGCCATCTTGGTATTCCTGGTGCTTAATAGCCGATGGAATCGCAAGTTGCAGATTAAGAATATGCAGTTGCAGCGTGAACGTAATGTGGTGGTGGCACAAAACAAACAGTTGGAAATAGAGCGCGACCATGCTGAAGCCGCCTCGAAAGCCAAGACAGCCTTCATGCAGAGTATGACGCATGAGATTCGTACGCCCCTGAATGCCATCAGTGGTTTCACTCAGGTGCTCACGATGAAAGACATCGAACTACCGGAGTCTGAACGGATGGATTTCTGCGAACGCATACAGGAGAGCACAAGGCTGCTGACAAACATCCTCGACAACCTTCTCCTCATTTCCGATATGGAGAGCCGCTCAGAACTGCCTGAACCAGAAACATGTGTTGTATCTGCTGTTGCCACGCAGGCTCTTGATATGGTTCGTTCTCTCGTAGCCAATACCGTGATTCTCGACTGTCAGTGTGAGTTGCCGGTTGAACAGGCCATCGATTCTTATCCTCGTATGATTCATATTGTCCTCACTAAACTGCTTGAGAATGCAGCAAAATTCACTACCGTAGGCAATATCACACTCAAAGTGAGCCAGGAGGAATCCATGCTCCACTTCTCTGTTGTGGATACAGGACCAGGTATTCCCCCAGATAAAAAGGAATATATCTTCGAGCGGTTTACCAAACTCGACAACTTTGTTCAAGGTACTGGCCTTGGCCTTACCGTAGCCCGTATGATAGCTGAGCGCCTTGGTGGCACGCTGACTCTCGATACTGAGTATACAAGCGGTTCTAAGTTCGACTTTATCCTGCCTATATAAGTATGAAAGAGAAATTATTAGCACTCGTTGGCTTCTCTGTACATCGACATAGCCTGAAGACCGAAATCATTTCCGGCCTTACTACCTTTACCACTATGTCTTACATCCTTGCACTTATGCCTGCGATGTTTGCCCCTCTTGAGGAAAGAGGGTTCCCCCTCAGCTCTTTGTTTACCGCCACAGCCCTTGCCTCTGTTGCAGGCACGTTGCTGATGGCTTTTCTGGCTAAGCGTCCTTTTGGTCAGGCACCTGGTTTGACGCTGAACTTATTTTTTGTTGAGACAGTCTGTCTCTCACTCGGCTATTCCTGGCAGTTCGCTCTTACCGCAGTTCTTTTGGAGGGACTGCTTTTTGTGCTCCTCTGCTGGAGTAACTTGCGACAGATTATCTTCGAAATGGTGCCCACGTCGATGAAGCATGCTATTGCCGTAGGTATTGGCTTCTTCATCGCTATGATAGGATTTAAGAACAGTGGTATATTGGCTGAAGGCACCATCTTCAATCATTTGGATACACTGACAAATCCTAACTCTATCCTTTTTATGATCGGTCTGGTGCTCACAGGTATCTTCTTCGTGATGCGCCTCAGGGGAGGGCTGCTTCTGAGTATCGTCATTACCACGATTATTGGCATACCGTTGGGGGTAACAGCTATACCCGATCAGATCTTTGATCTGCCTGAGTCGCCAGCCCCGCTTTTCTGTCAGTTTTCATGGGATATCGTGTTTACGCCTGATCTCTGGGTATGTGTAATCACCATGCTATTCTTCGATGTGTTCGACAGCCTTGGTACGATTGTTGGTCTTATGGCAAACTCAGGACTCATCCGTAAGAATGGTCGTATTCCATATATGCAGAATATCATGATGAGCGATGCATTGGGTACTGTGGCAGGAGCCTGTCTTGGATGTAGTACAGTAACCACTTATGTCGAGAGTGCTACTGGTGTTGCCGAAGGAGGTCGTACAGGACTCACGGCCTTTGTCATTGCGTTATGTTTTGCAGCAAGCCTCTTCTTCGCTCCTTTGTTTCTGGCCATACCTGCAGCTGCTACGGCTCCGGTTATGATCATGGCAGGTTTCTATCTCTTTGATTCTGTCAAACATATCATCTTGTCGAAACCAGCAGAGGTTGTGCCTGGTTTCCTGGCTATCTTGTTGATGCCTGTTACTGGCAGTATCTCTGATGGTATCGTTGCCGGACTCTTCACTTACATCTTATTCTCCTTTATTGATGGATTGGTGAACCGTAAGAAGAATGTCGATCTTGACGAACAGGAATTTTAAATAGATACGTTATGAATATAGGAGACAAAGCGCCCGATATTCTGGGTAAGGACGAACAGGGACGGGATATCCGTCTGAGTGATTTTCGTGGTCGTAAACTGGTGCTTTATTTCTATCCGAAGGATAATACCAGTGGCTGTACGGCTGAGGCCTGCAACCTGAGAGACCATTATCAGGAGCTACAAGGTGCTGGCTATGAGGTGGTGGGAGTGAGTAAGGATTCTGCTGCCTCGCATGTGAAATTCAAGGAGAAGCATGAGTTGCCTTTCCCGCTGATAGCCGATGTCGATAAGACATTGATGGAGGCGATGGGTGCCTGGGGTGAGAAGATCATGTATGGCAAGAAGACAATGGGCACCATTCGTACCACCTTTATTATAAATGAGGAGGGAGTGATTGAACAGATCTTTGCTGGCAAGCAGGTGAAAACCAAAGAGCATGCCGAGCAGATCCTGAAATGATATCATAAGAACAAGAAGCCTGACAATGGCAGATAAGATTGAGAAAATAACAGAGCAACCTTCGCGTTTCGACCACCTCGAACAGATGTCGGTCGTAGAGTTGTTACGCCATATCAATGAGGAGGACTGTAGGGTTGCAGATGCTGTGCGCAGGGCCATTCCACAGATTGAGGCTTTGGTTGAAGCCGTAGAAAGTCGAATGAAAGAGGGTGGGCGACTCTTTTATATTGGTGCAGGTACCAGCGGACGTCTGGGTGTGCTGGATGCCAGTGAACTACCGCCAACGTTTGGTGTACCCGATACAAAGGTGATAGGTATCATTGCTGGTGGAGATCGGGCTTTGCGCCATGCAGTGGAACGGGCAGAGGATGTATCAGAACAGGGCTGGGAGGATCTCCAGACATATAGTCCTACACCCAACGATACTGTATTGGGCATTGCAGCTTCTGGCACGACGCCCTATGTTGTAGGAGCTGTCAAATTAGCGAAGGAAAACGGCCTGTTGACAGGTTGTATTACCAGTAATCCTAACAGTCCGTTGGCAAAGGCTGTTGACTTACCTATCGAGACCATTGTGGGTCCTGAATTCCTGACTGGCTCCAGCAGAATGAAAAGCGGAACGGCCCAGAAGATGGTTCTGAACATGATCTCCACGACCTTGATGATCCGCATGGGACGTGTGCAGGGTAACCGTATGGTGAACATGCAGTTGACAAATGCGAAACTGGTGGATCGTGGTACACGTATGCTTCAGGATATGCTTGGAGTTAGCTATGATGAAGCACAGCAACGGCTTTTAAAGGCAGGTAGTGTGAATAAAGCCAGTTCAGACAAGATCAGATGATTTCTTCCATGCCCGCATCGACTGTAGTAGTACGCTGAGCAGAATCAGGGAGATGCCGATGTAGAATGAGAAGTTGATTTCCCGTCCTTCGCCGAAAATCAGGAAGGCCAGGATGATGGTGTAACAAGGTTCCAGATTATATGTCAGATTCACGGTAAAGGCTGAGAGACGTTTCAGTGCTTGAATCTGTAGCAGATACATGCCAACGGTACAAAACAGGGCGTGACAGAGCATATACCAGAGGTTAGAGCCATCAGGCACCACCACTACCGGCTGTTGACTGGGGAAAATCAGCAGATACAGAGGTATGACGGCAGAGACTGCTAACAGACCGCCTGACATCTGATACATCAAAACCGTCCGACTACGGACGCCCACACTCGCCTTCTTATTGCAGATGGCATAGAGTGCACAGACAGCCGACGAAACGATGCCGATGGCTATGCCGTAACGATAACGGGCATCGAGTGAGAAGATACAGAGCACACCAACTACTGTTATCAGCGAGAACACCAGCTCAGTCCAGGAAAAACGTTTCTTGAAGATCAGCGGTTCGAAAAGTGCTGTAAAGAACCCTATCAGAGAGAAACAGATTACACCTATCGAGACATTCGAGGCCTTGATGCTGCCATAAAAAAGCATCCAGTGGACACCAAGAAGAGCACCACAGCCACAAAGTTCTGCAAACTTACGCCAGCCCACACGAGGGAGTCCGGTAAACACCAAAAGGATGAGGCTTGTAAACAGCATCCGATACCACACGATATCAACCTCGTTCAGCGTTATCAGCCGTCCGAAGAGTCCTGTGAATCCTGCGAGCATGACGCTCAGATGCAGTTGGATGAAACCTTTATTTGTCTCGTTCATTCTGCTCGAACTGTAGAAAAAACTTCTTTTATCGCGTGCAAAGTTACGATTCTTTTCCGAATTATTAGTATCTTTGTAGCCGAAATACTAAAAAATAAGCAATTGACAAACCAGGCAACACTCGATTTCATCCAGCAACACAGAACTGATGATGTGCGCAGGTTGGCGCTTCAGGGTGCAAAGCATCCCGAGGTTGATCTGCACTATGCACTGGAGCAGATTGCTGGCTGGCAGAAAGCCCGTACGAAGTTACCCTCATGGTCAGCTTGCGAAAGTCTGGTATATCCTCCCCATCTCTCTATGGAACAGTGCTCCAGTGAGGCGACGGCTACTTATAAGGCTCAGATTGCAGGTCAGGGGCGACTCTTTGTTGATCTCACGGCAGGTTTTGGTGTCGATGCTGCTTTCATAGCCCAAGGATTTCAGCAAGCAGTCATCATTGAACAGCAGGAGAATCTTTGTGCGATTGTTGCTGAGAACTACAAACGACTTGGTTTAAGTCAGGTAGAGGTGTTCTGTGGGGATGGTGTCGAATACCTGCATTCGATGGAACATGCCGACCTCATCTTTATAGATCCAGCCCGTCGTGATGAACATGGAGGGCGCACTTATGGTATAGCGGATTGTACCCCCAATGTACTGAAGCTGCGGGAAGAGCTGTTGGCCAAAGCCGACCGTGTCATACTAAAACTCTCGCCGATGTTGGATTGGCGTAAGGCTGTAGAAGATCTGAGAAAGGTGAATGAGGTTCATATCGTATCGGTGGATAACGAGTGTAAGGAGTTGCTGCTTGTGATGTCTGAAACAGCAAAACCTTTGCAGGTGTTCTGTGTCAACGATGATGAGGTCTTTGCTTTTTCGCCTGCTCTTTCTCAAGGTTTTTCTCAGTTGCCCGTACCATCGTCTTTCCGTTTTCTCTATGTGCCGAATGCTTCCATCATGAAAGCTGGTTGCTTTGGGGAACTGGCAGAGCGGTTCCAGATGGCTCCACTCGATAGGAATAGCCATCTTTTCGTATCAGATGACGAGGTTCCTGGTTTCCCTGGCAGATGCTTCTATGTAGATAAGATGATCTCTATGAACAAGCGTGAACTGAAAGAGGCACTGGCAGGTATTCGTCAGGCGAATATCGCAGTGCGTAATTTCCCGCTTTCAGTGGCAGCGTTACGCAAACGACTGAAACTACAGGATGGCGGTGATACCTATATCTTTGCAACAACGGTTGCAGATAGAGGGCATCAGCTGCTGATCTGCCACAAATAAAACCCAATAAAAAACGTTGACGATGCTTAGAGCATAGCCAACGCTTTTTCTTCTGCGGCTTCCATGATTTCCCGTTCACCTGGTCCTTTATCGTTGATACCACAGAGATGGAGGATACCATGAATAATCACGCGATGCAGTTCCTCATCATAAGGTCGGCTAAACTTGTCGGCATTCGTGAAGACTGTATCGAGTGAGATAACAAGGTCGCCGTTGAGCACCTTGCCTTCTGAATAGTCGAATGTGATAATGTCTGTGTAGTAATCATGGCCGAGATACTCGTTGTTCACCTCGAGGATCTTCTCATCGTTGACGAACATATAACCGATCTCGCCAACTTTCTTCCCATAGGATTCTACAACGCGGTGGATCCAATTAGATGTATCCCGTTTTTTGATATTGGGGAATTTCACCCCTTCTGAACTATAGGTTATCATCTGTCTATTAACTTTTTTTCTTAGGTAAATAAGGACTGACATCAACACCGAAGTGTGACAACTCACGCAATGCTGAGGATGAGATGCTAGCCAGCTCTGGCTCTGTGTAGAGCAGGATCGTCTCGATACCACCTAAACGGCGGTTGAAGTCAGCCTGCCATTGTTCGTATTCGAAATCGCTGGCATTGCGAACACCTTTTACGATGAATTGGGCACCTTCTGCTTTGGCAAAGTCCATGGCCAGTCCGTGATAGGGTTTTACGCTGATGCGTGGTTCGTCAGCATAGAGATCTCGAATCACCTTCATCCGTTCTTCGGCAGAAGGCATATCGGGCTTATGAACATTATCGCCCACCACACCAATGACCAGATGGTCGAACAAGGGGAGTGCACGACGTACGATAGAATTGTGCCCGATGGTAAAGGGATTGAAACTCCCAACGAATATTCCTGTTCTCTCCATATTCCTACATTTATTTAATCAAAGAGATTTGGTTCCATCGTATTACCGCTATAGGGATTCCGCCCGAAATGACGGTAGGCGAGTTCTGTTACCATACGACCACGAGGCGTACGCTTGATGAAACCCTCCATAATGAGGAAGGGCTCATAGACCTCTTCTACAGTACCGGCATCCTCTCCGATAGCTGTGGCGATGGTGGTGATACCCACAGGACCACCACGGAACTTGTCGATGATGGTGAGCAGTATCTTGTTGTCGATCTCATCGAGGCCGTATTGGTCGATATTCAGGGCTGTCAGGGCTATTTTCGAGATCTTCGTGTCGATCTTACCATTCCCTTTTACTTGGGCAAAGTCGCGTACACGGCGCAACAGGGCATTGGCAATACGGGGCGTACCACGACTACGACCTGCAATCTCGAGGGCAGCATCCTCCGTGATGGGTACACCAAGGATATTCGCAGAGCGCTCGATGATGGCTTGCAGCGTTTTGGGTTCATAATACTCCAAATGCATGTTGATACCGAAACGGGCACGGAGTGGAGCCGTCAGCAGACCGCTACGAGTAGTGGCACCAACCAGGGTAAACGGGTTCAGGTCGATCTGTATTGAACGGGCAGAAGGACCTTTGTCGATCATGATGTCAATACGATAATCTTCCATTGCCGAATAGAGGTATTCCTCTACGACAGGCGACAGACGGTGTATCTCGTCGATGAAGAGTACATCATTCTTTTCCAATGAGGTGAGGATACCCGCCAGATCGCCAGGTTTGTCAAGCACAGGACCAGAGGTAATCTTAAATCCCACACCCAACTCGTTGGCAATGATATTCGAAAGCGTGGTCTTACCCAGTCCTGGGGGACCGTGCAGCAATGTATGGTCAAGCGGTTCGCCGCGATATTTGGCGGCTTCAACGAACACTTCAAGATTCTCCACCACCTTCTTCTGTCCACTGAAATCAGAGAAGCTCAAGGGGCGCAGGGCATTCTCAAAGTCTTTCTCACCTTGGGAGAACCGTTCTTCGCGTATATCAAAATCTTCGTTCATCATGATGATTTCTCGCTATCGGTTGCAAAAGTACGAAATTAATTTGTAATATTGCCTGCAGAAACAAAAAAACTGAAGGATGAGTGAGACTTTTCCTATCTCACTCCTCCGCCTCCGCCACCGCCAGAGAAGCCGCCTCCGCCGCCTCCCCACGAAGAATGTCCGCCACCACCACTGGAACGGTGTTCACGTGCAGCCTTGGCTGCTACAGCACTTGATGTACTGCGATGCAGGGTAGAGTAGATCAAAGGCAGCGTCATGTTGTCAGCCATCTGGCCGGCCACCTGATCCATGTTGAAGTATTCAGGATTCACCTTCTTCATCTCTTTGATAACGCGGTCGGCAATACCAAACAGGGTAGCGTAGATCATATAGTCCTTCCATAGTGTTACCTCACCCACGCCACGCTCGTCCAACAGTGTAAACTCCTTCAGGAACTTGCGCAGTCCGAACAACTTGCGCACCTCGTCCTCGCAGTCCTTATATTCCGAGATCGACGTCTTGGTGTGCAGCGTGTTGATAAACGAGTCAGTTATACTCTGGTTGCAGGTGCTCTTCATATACTGCTTCAGTTCCTGAGCCTCCAGCACTTTGTCACTGCCTGCTGCCTTCTTGAAGATCTTGAAGATCATACTCATCAGCACAGGTTGGTTGTCAAGGTCCTTCAACTGGTGTATCACAAAGTTCGGCTCCATCTCGCCTTTCATGTTGCGACGTGTCTCTATGGTGATGGCGCCCAACTGTATGAGCTTCAGGATACAGGCCGACATCAGATTATTATAGTCCGTATGCAGATATTTATAGGCATTCAACACATTGTTGGCCTCCTGCAGATTACCGTTCATGGGTATGTCGCGATACCACATCAGATCCTTGTTAACCTTGCGGCGTGCGCGCCATACATTAAATAGATGCCAGATGAAGCAAACGACCGGCACGATACTGAAGCCAACGTATACCAGGATAAATATTACCCATTCAAACCATGTCATTTCCTCCTCGTCGTCACCACCCACGTAATCGCTTCCTTCAAAGGCTTCGTTTTTCTTGTTCTCAAATGTGTCGTCCTCCCAGATGGTCGGCTCAAACATACCTTTGGGGAATTGTACCATCAGGTAGAGTCCGGCTTCCGAACTCATCGCTTTGGTGGTCTCTGCCACAATGGCGCCGTTCTCAAACCACAATTCGCCCTCGAACCTGAATCCCCAGACACCACAGCTGTCAGGATCGATGACCATGGTTGAATCGGCAGTGGTAATGGTTATCTTGGCGTATTCAGGTTTAGGCGATACCGATGTATCGAGAAACACGTGACGGATGGCATCAGCATCAGGATAACCACGCACCAGACCTGTGATGGTATAGCTGGTGATATAGGTTCGTGCGCCCTCAGCACCCAAACCCCAGCACAACTCATAACCACGACGCGTCGTAAGAATACCACATTTGTTTGTTTTCCAAGTACGTGTCTGATCTACATCCCAGTCCACATTCATGTATTGGATCCCAGTTCCGTCGCTTACAGTCAGATCCTTAACCTGACTTTCACCCATATTGGCCAAGCCGATATAACATTCTGTGCCTTCTGAGTCAATCTCCATCTTTCGGGTTTCCGTAATACGGGCATCACCGTTCTTGCTTAATACGACTCTGATATCAAGGTTGTTGAGACGTGGACGTGAGAAAACACTTGTTGCCGATACCAGCATTCCAACCAACAGACAGATTTTAATGCTTAATGGTTTCATCGACTTAAAGATAGCTCTTTTTCTATAATTCATTCTTTAATATTTTCTTTCGTTTGCAAAGGTAGGAAAAAGGTGTGGTAGTCCAAAATACCGAGTGTTAATATGAGTTAAATACAAAAATCGCCCTCATTTTTTTCGGCTAAGATTTTGATGGTATTCTGGAAATTTTGTATCTTTGCAACCGATTTCGGTTTCCCAAAACGGACAACTTTCTCCAATCAAAAACAAAAAAAGTTTCCCAAAACGGATAACTATTGCCTGATTTCTGAACGTAAACATTAACAATAACAATACAAATGGAAATTAAAAACTTTACCATCACCAAGCGAGACGGCTCAAAGGACCAGTTCTCATTAGACAAGATCATGAATGCCATTGTAAAGGCCTTCGACAGTGTTAATTGCCCAGCTGACTTAGGGACTATTTCCAAGATTCTCAGCCATCTGGACATCCACGATGATATTACCGTGGAGAACATTCAGAATCAGGTGGAAGAGGCTTTGATGCAGGAGGGTTTCTATCATGTTGCCAAGTCGTTCATCCTCTATCGTCAGTTGCACTCAGAAGATCGTGACACATTGGAGAAGATAATGTTCCTCTCTGAATATACGGAGTCAGTAAATGCTGCAACAGGTTCCAAATACGATGCTAATGCCAACGTGGAGCACAAGAATATCGCCACTCTGATTGGTGAGCTGCCGAAGTCGAACTTTATCCGTTTGAATCGCCGCCTGTTGACCGACCGTATCAAAAAAATGTACGGCAAGGAGTTGGCAGATGAATATATTAATAAACTGACACACCATTTTATATATAAGAACGATGAGACCTCTCTGGCCAATTACTGTGCCTCAATCACCATGTATCCTTGGTTGATCGGTGGCACCGTAGCCATCGGTGGTAATTCTACGGCACCCACCAACCTCAAGTCGTTTGCTGGTGGTTTCGTCAACATGGTGTTTATGGTAAGTTCCATGCTGAGTGGCGCATGTGCCACACCAGAGTTCCTGATGTACATGAACTACTTTATCGGTAAGGAGTACGGTCTCGACTACTACAAGCGTGCTGATGAGCAGGCTGACCTCAGTCTAAAGAAGCGCACGATCGATAAGGTGATCACCGATTACTTCGAGCAGATTGTCTATACGCTGAATCAGCCGACAGGTGCCCGTAACTATCAGGCTGTGTTCTGGAACATTGCCTACTATGATAAGTACTATTTTGAGAGCATCTTCGGTGATTTCTATTTCCCCGATGGCTCAAAGCCCGACTGGGAGAGCCTTTCATGGTTGCAGAAGCGTTTCATGAAGTGGTTCAATAAGGAGCGCACTAAGACCTTGTTGACCTTCCCTGTTGAGACAATGGCATTGCTCACCGATGAGAATGGTGACTGTAAGGATCCGGAGTGGGGCGACTTCACTGCTGAGATGTATGCTGAGGGACACTCTTTCTTCACCTATATGAGTAATAATGCCGACTCACTGAGTTCTTGCTGCCGTCTGCGTAATGAGATTACCGACAACGGCTTCAGCTATACCCTTGGTGCCGGTGGTGTTAGTACTGGTTCAAAGAGTGTGCTGACCATCAACCTGAATCGTTGTATTCAGTATGCTGTTAACCACGAGCTCAACTATCTCGAGTATTTGGGAAGCGTGATCGACCTTTGTCATAAGGTGCAGATGGCCTATAATGAGAATCTGAAGGAGCTGCAGGCGCATGGCATGCTGCCACTTTTCGATGCAGGTTATATTAATATCGGTCGTCAGTATCTTACCATCGGTATCAATGGTCTGGTTGAGGCAGCAGAGTTCATGGGTCTGAAGATTACGCCTAACGATGACTATCTGCATTTCGTACAGGGCATACTGGGTCTGATTGAGGAGTACAACAAGAAGTATCGTACCAAGGACGTGATGTTCAACTGCGAGATGATTCCTGCAGAGAATGTGGGTGTCAAGCATGCCAAGTGGGATCGTGAGGATGGTTACTTCGTACCACGTGACTGCTACAACAGCTATTTCTATGTGGTTGAGGACGACTCACT
>JAEEGL015848931.1_pt1 | contig 15038 bp, 17 predicted proteins | sample 9134231 | NCBI WGS metagenome assembly JAEEGL01 (sample SAMN16246548, study PRJNA631951) | gut metagenome | biome: gut microbiome; feature: rumen; material: fiber-attached | host: Bos | place: Iran: Karaj | collected 2018-10 | reverse complement strand
GAAGTAGGGAGCCTTTCTGCCGCTTTTCAGCGTGAATTCGCCGAAAGTGAGAACTCCGCATTCAACCATGAATTTGATAAAGCTTTCTTTGTAAGTCATTGAGTTTACCTCCATTTATTTTACGCTATTTTATTAGCGGTTTAATAGCTGAATAATACTTTTTTTGTTTGTCAGAACCAAATAATTTTCCAATATTATTATTCAAGTATTGGGATTTCTCGTTTTGAGTTTTAAGTGTAAGGCAGTGCTTAAATATTTTATTCATTGCATTTTTATCTTCAGAAGTCATTTTTAGCGGCTTTACAGCCTTATCAAAATCGCTTTCTTTTTCGGGAGCGGCAGATTGCGGAATATTAATATTCCCTTTAAGGTCGGAAGCGATTGAAATAATAACACTTTGCTTCTCCCAGAAGCTTTTTAGAAACTCGTAACCCTTGTCGTTGCTTATGATATGGATATCACCGGCAATATGCGAGCCTATCAAAAAGCCGAGATATGTGGATAACTGGAAATCAAGAGCGTTCTTGCCGCCTGTAGCAGCGTATATAAGCTGGAGAGACGCTTTTGTTTCGGCAAGTTTGAAATGAAGGTCAAAGGGTATTGTGTTTGCGTTCTGAGTATAAAATACGACTATACAGTCTTTTTCGGTCATCAATTCGATTCCATTGAATCCAGATTTGTTGACATTTTCGTAGTCTATAAGGTAGTAGTTCTTCTTATCCTCTGTATCCATAAGACAAATACCTTCCTTTAAAATATATACCCGCACTCCGGACAGCGCGGATAGTCGATATCGAGCTCTGTATTGCACTCGGGACAGTGCTTGGTCGGGAGCTTGTCGATATTGTCGTCGATGTCGTAATCGTAGTCTTTGGTGAAGCCGACCTGTCTCACGCGGAAGAAAACTCCCGCAACGATACCGCAGTCCTGACAGAAGAAACCGGGAGTCTCGGTTTTGTCCGTCTCGGCAACGAGTTTATCGCCCTCATACCATTCAATCTCTGGATAAGCATAAGCGCTCATAGCTCCAACGCCATGGACAGAAACCTTGAATTTGCCTATTTTCATACGTTTTCCGCAGTTTCCGCATATCATAGAACTGACCTCCGTTCAAATGGTCTACGCTTAATTATACCATATATTTTGGCATAAAGCAACATCTGATGTGAAAACTGTAATATGTAAAATAATAATATTTCCACAAAATATAAAAATGCACTTGAAAATTTCCGGCGGAGAGGGTATAATATTAAGGTACGTATTTATAAAAGAACGGTCTGCCATAAGGCGGCCATGAAAGCTTTGGAGATAAAATGGATAAAAAAAGAACAGTTCAGCGCGGTGGCAGGAAGAATGCAGGACGTCCGAAAGTAAGGTTCAATTTCGGCATTCTTATAAGTATTTTCCTGATATCATTCCTTGCCTGCTTCGGACTCTATATGACTGCCGCGAACATCAATGACGATTTTTTCAGCGACACTATTGCTGATACCGAAACCGAAAAGAAAGCGGATACTACTCAGCCGGCTTCTGCCGGTGAAACAGAAGGCGAGGAGGCGACTGAAGCTGCTCCTGCAGTGACTAATCCCGTACCGCAGTCGGCTGCGGCAGACGCTTCTTACTTTGAAAGCTGCTGCCTTATCACCGACCCGCTTCTCCTGCAAATGGGTGAGCTCGGAAGCATTCCGGCGCAGAACGTATTCGGCAATTCTCAGCTCAACGCTGTAAACTGCATGAATACCAAGGTCGAGAGCACATTCGGCACGGTCGCAGTGTATGACATAGTCAAGCTGAAAAAGCCTGCAAATGTCTATATCATGCTCGGAAACGACATCGGAACAGCCTCTCCTGACGAGATGATAGCAAGCTATACGACACTTGTGAACAACCTCCACGGAGCGCTTCCGGATACTAATATATATATAATGCAGATACCTCCCATGGATGCGGAGATAAACGACAAGGTCAACGAGTACAACAACCGACTGCTCGCAATGGCAAATACACTTGGAGTTTACTGCATAGATACGAATACAGCACTGAAAAATGAGACCGGAACTATCAAAAGTGAGTACTGGTCAGATGAGAGCCGTTCCCTTACAGAAGAGGGCTACAAAACTGTCTGCGGATACATTCTCACCCACACGGTATAAAAATCAAGACCACTATATATAGTGGTCTTTTCTATTCTGTTAACAAGATATGATATTGACAACGTAATATAGCCGAAAACTATAAATCAAACCTTTTTATTATGGAATGTTGCTAAAAACAGCCAACTTTCAACTGTTTCTATTGTTGCTAAGCACACTTGACATCGGGCTTGCTTTGCTTTATACTAATATAGAAGGACAAAAGACGAGACACTATATATTGTGATACAGGAGGTCATGCTGATGATAATCCATATTATTAAAAGAGACGGCAGAAAAGTCCCTTTTAATATTGAGAAGATCGCAAATGCGATATTCAGAGCTGCCCAGTCATGCGGCGGAACTGATTTCAATGTTGCTATGGAAACCGCTGCGGAGGTTTGTAAGATATACGAGGATGAGAATCCTTCAAAAGTCCCCAGCGTTGAAGAGATACAGGACCTCGTTGAAAAAGTCCTCATCGAAAAAGGACACGCAAAGACAGCTAAGGCTTATATTCTCTACCGTTACGAGCGCACACGCTCACGCGAGATGAAGACTAACCTGATGTGCGTACTCAACGAGCTCACGTTCAGCGCCGCTAAAGACAGCGATATCAAGCGCGAGAACGCGAACATCGACGGCGATACCGCAATGGGCACGATGCTCAAATACGGTTCCGTTTCTGCTAAGGAATACTACGGTATGTATGTGCTCGAGCCCAAGCACGCAAAGGCTCATCGTGAAGGTGATATACATATCCACGACCTTGATTTCTATACACTCACTACTACGTGTACTCAGATAGACCTCAAAAAGCTCTTTACAAACGGCTTTTCCACAGGTCACGGTTTCCTCAGAGAGCCAAACGACATCTCAAGCTACTCTGCTCTTGCCTGCATTGCTATCCAGTCCAACCAGAACGACCAGCACGGCGGTCAGAGTATCCCCACATTCGATTATGCAATGGCTGACGGCGTAAAGAAGACCTACGCCAGCCGCTATATCCAGAACGTTGCAAGAGCCCTTACTCTTATCGGCGGAGTCGAAGACGGAGACAACGCTGCAAAGGAGATAAAAAAGGAGATGCTCGAGACGTATGAGCTTCGTCCGATCCTTGCAAATGACAACGGCTACTCCGAGAAGGAACTCGAGCTCCTCAAGAAGTATACCGGAGCTGAGACTGCTGAGAAGATACAGGAATTCTCACGCAAGAACGCCGAAAAAGAGACCGACAGAGCTACGTATCAGGCTATGGAGGCACTTATCCATAACCTCAATACCATGAACAGCCGTGCCGGTGCGCAGACTCCTTTCAGCTCAATAAATTACGGTACAGATACCTCTCCCGAGGGCAGAATGGTCATCAAGAACGTTCTCCTCGCTCAGGAAGCAGGTCTCGGAAACGGCGAGACACCTATCTTCCCGATACACATATTCAAGATAAAGGACGGTATCAATTACAATCCTACCGACCCGAACTATGACCTTTTCAAGCTCGCGTGCAGAGTTTCCGCAAAGAGACTCTTCCCGAACTTCTCATTCATCGACGCTCCCTATAATCTCCAGTATTATAAAGAGGGCAACCCTGATACCGAGATAGCTTACATGGGCTGTCGTACCCGTGTTATCGGCAACAATTACGACCCCAGCCGCGAGATAGTTACAGGCAGAGGAAACCTCAGCTTCACATCTATCAACCTCCCGAGACTTGCTATCAAGTCAGACCACAATGTCGGTCTCTTCTTCGACAAGCTCGACGAGATGATGGACCTCGCTATCGACCAGCTCATGCACCGCTTCCGCATTCAGTGCCAGAAGCGTGTAAGAAACTTCCCGTTCCTCATGGGACAGGGCATATGGATAGATTCCGACAAGCTCGGTCCAGATGATACTATCGAGGAAGTGCTCAAGCACGGCACTCTTTCAGTCGGCTTCATCGGACTTGCCGAGACTCTTAAAGCTCTCATCGGAGCTCACCACGGCGAAAGCGAAGAAGCCCGCGAGCTCGGACTTGAAATTGTCGGAGCAATGCGTAAGCGCCTCGATGAAGAGGCTAAGCGCACCGGTCTCAACTTCTCCCTCCTTGCAACTCCTGCCGAGGGACTTTCCGGACGCTTTGTCCGCATGGATGCTAAAAAATACGGCATAATCGAGGGCGTTACCGACCGCGATTACTATACAAACTCATTCCATGTTCCGGTTTACTATCCTATCAGCGCGTTCGAGAAGATAAAGATAGAGGCTCCTTATCACGAGCTTACAAATGCCGGTCACATCAGCTATATCGAGCTTGACGGCGACCCGCTCGAGAACCTCAACGCATTCGAGAAGATAGTACGCTGCATGAAGGAGTCAGGAATCGGCTACGGAGCTATCAACCACCCAGTTGACCGTGACCCCTGCTGCGGATACACAGGTATCATCGGCGATGTATGTCCCTGCTGCGGACGCAAGGAGCACTCGGACAACGTTGCATTTGACCGTATCCGCCGTATAACCGGCTACCTCGTAGGTACTCTCGACCGCTTCAACGACGGCAAACGTGCCGAGGAGCATGACCGCGTAAAACATAACGTGTAAGGTGATAAAATGAAGCTCAGGATCGCCGGAACGGTCAACGATTCGATAGTTGACGGACCCGGTATAAGATTTACGATATTCACTCAGGGCTGTCCTCACAACTGTAAGGGCTGCCACAATCCGCAGACTCACGACTTCGACGGCGGTGAGCTTGTGGATACCGATACACTGCTTGAAAAGATTAAGAGCAATCCTCTGCTGGACGGAGTAACGTTCAGCGGAGGCGAGCCTTTCTGTCAGGCGCAGACTCTTGCGGCTCTCGGAGCGGAGGTAAAAAAGCTCGGCATGAACGTTATAACCTACACCGGCTACACGTTCGAGCAGCTTTATAAAGACCGGGATAAAAACGGCTGGGAGGAGCTTCTTGCCGTGACGGACTACCTCATCGACGGACCCTTTATCCTTGAACAGAAGGATTGGGAGATAAAGTTCCGCGGAAGCAGCAACCAGCGATATATCGACTGTCAGGCAAGCCTGAAAGAGGGCAGGGCAGTTGAATGTGAACCATGAATAAAAGCGCGTCCATTGGCAAGCTGCCGGACGCGCTTTTTTGTGCAGTGTTAAAAAGAACGGCACCGGGAGTATTCTCTCGGTGCCGAGTAGCTTTGCGTATCCGCCTTGCCGTCATATAGCGAATAAAACCCGCACGAAGCAGGTGGGTAAACGCCCTGAAGCTTCACGCTCCCTTCGTCCGCAAGCGGGAGGTCTGCAATCCACAGCAGGAGTCGAATTCCCTATTAAAAAGTGTTGGATTATAAAAACTATATTAACTCGAACAAGGCAGAATTCTTTATCTCTTGTATATATTATAGCACATACAATTCAAAAAATCAATACCTTTTTTATGTAAATTTCAAAAAAATTTTTATTCCTCATCTTCATCGTCATCGAAGCTGTTGAGAGCATCTTCTATCCTTTCAAGGAAGAAGGCAGATACGACTTCAAATTCGTCGTCATCATCTATGGAAGCGAGTATCTCCTCGCCGTCTTCCTCAATGGATTTGAGTATAACGAGGTCGCAGTCGGCATTGAGGTAGTCGTCATCCTCAACTGCTGGGAGCATTGCGAAATACTGTTCTCCGCGGACTTCAGCTGCGTCGATGAGCTCGAACTGCTTTTTGTTTCCCTGTTCGTCGATGAGCTCGAAAAGCTCAGGGGTGTATTCGTTCATTTCAGACATAGTTATCTCCGTTCCGGCGGTTCGCCATTTGATATAATTATTATACACTATATCGCAGAAATTTGCAAGCGGAAAATTAACACAATTTCTTATTTGGTAAAATTGCATTATACAGCGAGTATTTATTTGGCGGATACGACGATTTTACCGGAAAATGGTGATAATTTAGTGAAATACTATTGACATTTACCAAAGGTTGTGGTAAACTAATAATCAAGGAAGAGGAGTAAAGAAAAACTACTCAAAGAGCTGAATTTACTTGGTCTGAGGTGTAAGCCTCAATGTAAATGAAAAAACGCGGAAAGGAGAGTGAGTCCGATGGAAGAGACGATATCATCACAGCGTGAAACCGGCGGACTTGCTGAGTGAACTGATCCCTTAAAGAGGGAATATAGGTCGCGTAAGACTTGTTCCATAGCATAGAAGCTACAAATAATATGATTGGTTCACAATGCAGACGCATTGCTGTAAATAAAACTGGTTTCATGACTAAGTTCGATTTGGATACAGGATTATCTGAAACTTCGACCATGAGTCTTTAGATATATTTGTATAAACTTTTTCCGAAAAAGGTTGAGTCCAATGAGAAGATAGAATACTACAGTCAGTAATTTAATATGGACCGTATGGTTCATGTAACTTCTGTCCGGAGGTACAGTCCAATGGAGTGAAATTTAAAAAATTACTTGAAAGAATGTGGTACGATGAAAGATTTCAGGTATAATAAGAATCCTTAAATGAAATGGAGTGAGTCCCACAGGTAATTTAGCTAAGTGATGAAAGTCACTTAATTTAACAACTGAATAGAATGCAAGCCCCGAAGGTCTCTCGGGGCTTTTCTGTATTATTTTGCCTCTGAAAGAAGCTTTTTCCTGTACATGAGAGCTGCCTGTTCCTGCTTGTTTTCGCCGAATTCGTAGTAAGTCCGGTCCTTGAGCGCTTCTGGCAGATATTGCTGACGAACGTAATGATTCGGGAAATTGTGAGGATACAGGTAATGCTGTCCGACGATTTTAGCTCCCTTGCCGTCGAAGTGTTTATTCTGCAAATGACGCGGAAAATCAAGAGCATCACAGGACTTGACGTCCTCGAGAGCTGCGTCCATAGCCATTGCGGCACTGTTGGATTTAGGAGCAGTTGCCATGAGGATTATTGCTTCAGCGATAGGAAGCTTCGCTTCCGGCAGACCGAGCTGTAACGCGGAATCCACGCACGCTTTTACAATCGGGACAGCCATGGGATAGGCGAGTCCGACGTCCTCGCTGGCGATGCAGAGCATACGCCTGCAAAGCGATATAATATCTCCTGCTTCGATGAGCCGCGCCGCATAGTGGAGGGCAGCATTCTCGTCCGAGCCGCGCACAGACTTGTGAAACGCCGAAAGAATGTCATAGTGCTGGTCTCCATCGCGGTCGTAGCGCATATTGCTGCGCTGAGCGAGAATTTCGAGCGAATCAGCAGTTATCGTGACAGTGCCGTCGGAGATTTCCCCGCACATAACAGCAAGCTCGGCAGTATTGATAGCTTTGCGGACGTCTCCTCCGCAGCTGAAAGCGATTTTTTCGATGATTTCATCAGTCACATTGACAGTGTAACCGTTTTCCTCAGAGAGAATAGAAAAAGCACGACGTATAGCTGGTTTGAGTTGTTCAGCAGTGACGGGTTTGAACTCGAAAACTGTGCTTCGGCTGATGACTGCGTTGAAAATAGCGAAGTACGGGTTCTCGGTCGTGGACGCAATAAGCGTGATATCGCCGTTTTCGATGTATTCAAGCAGGCTTTGCTGTTGCTTTTTGTTGAGGTACTGAATTTCGTCGAGGTAGAGCAGAATGCCGTTCTCGCTGCCGAATGTACCAATATCGGCGACAACGTCTTTGATGTCGGAGAGCGAAGCGTTCGTGCCGTTGAGCTTATACAGCGACATACCGCAGTTTTCGGCTACAATACGGGCAACAGTTGTCTTGCCGACTCCTGACGGACCGTAGAATATCATATTCGGAACGTTTCCGCTCTCGATAATGCGGCGGAGCGGCTTACCTTCAGCGAGAATATGCTCCTGACCGACAACATCAGCGAGAGTTTTTGGACGTATCTTATCAGCTAACGGTGCAGCCATTTACAAAGCCTCCTTCGTGAGAACCTTTTTATATATCATAGAAATATCGCCATATATCGACACTTTTCTTATTCCTGTATCAGAAAAGCCGAATTTTTCGTACAGACCGGATTGGTCAGTTGAAATATATATAGCCTCATATCCGGATTTTTCAGCCATTCGGGAAGCGTGCTCGAGAAGCTTAGCGATATGACGATTTCCACGGTATTCAGGAAAAGTGTAGACAAAACCTACCCACGGACTCATATCGGTATCATGGATCTCGTCACGCTCGGCAAGAGTGCAGAATGAGAGCAGCGAATCGTTTTCGGTCAGAAGGAGAACTTCTGTGGATTCGCCGCAAAGCTCTCTCAGCTTATTATTCCTGAGCAATTCGGCGAGGTACTGACCGGCTTTCCAGTCGCTTTTGCCGATTTTTTCTATCCACGAAAGCGGGGGATTATCTGCGTAAAATTGAATTATCTTCATAATTGTTCCTCGGGTGTTTAACGGTCCAGTAATAGCGGCGGTTTGAAGCCGGAAAGTCGTCCATAACGCCGTGCTCGGGGTCGTAGAAAGTTCCCTCGCAGTAGAGCGACCAGTGCCAGCATCGCGGAGTTTCAAGGCTGAGAAAGCAGAGCTCCGGCAGATCGGTCTTGTTCTTTACTGCGATACGCTCATCTGAGACGGTAAATCCGGCATTTCTGAGTGTATTTTTCATCTCTCGCAGAGTAGTCTCGCGGTCGTTACCAATGACTTCGCAGACGTGCTCGGGAGTTGTACCGAGTATCATGGCGAGTACAGCCTGACCGCACTGGAGGTCGGTCGGCTCGTGTATATATTTTATTTCCATAGTATCAACCCATAGATCAATAGTGAGATATAGCCGAGTAAGGGCGTCAGAGCGATGTAGACCGCGAGTGATATCAAGATAGTCGCTGCCTTCTTTTCAAGAGAGCGGATACGTCTGAACCATTTGCAGGCGAAGAAAGCATCAAGCATAAGGCACACGAATGCAATAAAGCCAAATAGTATAACGCTGTCCATGAAGTCAGGGTCAACGGGCATTCCTGTCACATCATCAATATTCGATGAACGCATCAGCGTACCGATACAGGACAGCAAAAAAATCAGGAAATTACCTGATGCCAGACTGCACAGCACGGAATTGAAATACGCATAGGTTTTGTTTTCAGAAGCCGTTATTTCTTTCTGAATATCACACTCTGTCATAAATTACTCCAAAAAAACAGGGGACGGACAGCTTGTCCGTCCCTTTTTATTATTCTTACTTGTAGAGCGGGAACTTCTCGCAGATAGCGTTTACGCCTGCACGGATCTCGTCAGCCTTGTTCTCGAAATCTGTAGCGCAGAGGTAGATGTACTCAGCGATCTTTTCCATTTCCTCAACGCCGAGACCTCTTGTAGTAACAGCAGGAGTACCGATTCTGATACCACTTGTTACGAAAGGCTTTTCGGGGTCGTTGTGGATAGCGTTCTTGTTAACAGTGATGTATACCTCGTCAAGTCTGTGCTCGAGCTCCTTACCTGTGATGTTGAAGGGACGGAGATCAACGAGCATGAGGTGGTTATCTGTACCGCCGGAAACGAGGTTGAAGCCTCTCTTGAGGAGACCGTCAGCAAGTGCCTTTGCATTGGCAACGATTCTCTGCTGATAGTCCTTGAACTCGGGCTTGAGAGCCTCGCCGAAGCAAACAGCCTTAGCAGCGATAGTGTGCATCAGAGGACCGCCCTGAGTTCCGGGGAATATAGCGGAATTGATCTTCTTAGCGAGGAACTCGTTGTTTGTGAGGATAAGACCGCCTCTCGGTCCGCGGAGAGTCTTATGAGTTGTTGTAGTAACAATATCAGCATAGGGAACAGGTGATTCGTGGCAGCCGGCTGCAACAAGACCTGCGATATGAGCCATATCTACCATGAGAAGAGCGCCGACAGCTCTTGCGATCTCTGAGAGACGCTTGAAATCAATAGCGCGGGGATAAGCAGAAGCACCTGCAACGATAAGACGGGGCTTCGTCTTGTTAGCGAGCTTGTAAAGCTCATCGTAGTTTATGGTCTCTGTCTCATCGTCAAGACCGTAAGAAACAAAGTTGAAGTATTTACCGGAAAGATTAACAGGTGAACCGTGTGTGAGGTGACCGCCGTCTGCGAGGCTCATGCCGAGAACAGTGTCGCCGGGCTGGAGAAGAGCGAAGTAAACAGCAGTATTAGCCTGAGCGCCTGAGTGGGGCTGAACGTTAGCATACTTAGCGCCGAAGAGCTCGCAAGCTCTCTCGATAGCGATTTTCTCTACCTCGTCAACGCACTGACATCCGCCGTAGTATCTCTTTCCGGGATAACCCTCAGCGTACTTATTAGTAAGAACGCTTCCCATAGCAGCCATAACAGCGGGAGAAACGATATTCTCACTTGCGATGAGCTCGAGATTTCTCTGCTGACGAGCGAGCTCTTTACCCATAGCTTCGCCGACAGCAGGATCGTAATTGGAAACGAAACCGATAGAATCCATAAGATCGTTATACATGATGATCATTCTCCTTAAAAGTAATTGCGAAACGCATTATAGATTAATTATACAACATTTCGAGAAATATTGCAATAGAAAAACAAAAATTATTTCTTTGCTTCCCATTCAGCAGAACCGCCTGTAGAAACTCTTGAATAGTAGAGGAGTATCTCTGTAGCGTCCTTGGAGTCGATAGTTCTGTTGTGGTCGACATTGCAGCGGCGTTTCTGGTCGCTCTTGAAGTTGGGGGATGCGCCGGTCGAGAGGATAGAATAGAACGTCAGGACCTCAGAAGCGTCCGAGGAATTGACTTTTCCGTCCATATTTACATCACCGAGATAGGGATAATACTCGATAGTATACGTGTATATCGGTATCTTGCTGTCGATAGGGTAGACACTGACATCGGCTTTTGTACTGTTTGCGAAGGCTTCGTCAATGTTCTTGGGCTCGGTAGTGCAGAGTTCCTCTATATTGACTTTTTCTTCTTTAACCTTGAAGTCACCGGATTCGTCCTTCTCGGGGAGCTGAGTAAACGATGTTATCGATACTTCGAGTCCGGTGAGGTCGATAGAGCCGGTTTTCAGCGCGTACTCGTTCTTTACAGGGGTGCTGTCAAGTGATATGATACGCTTGGTATAAAGCGCATAAACGCTGATATCCTCAGTGATTTTTTCCGGGTAGGAGCTCCACGAGCCGAAACCTATTTCGGTATACTTGTCGATGTGACTGCTGAATACAGATGTATCAAAGCCGCTGAGGTCGAGCTTTTCGCCGTCATTGACTTTCACAGTTGAAACAGCCTTGCCGTCGAATCCGATGATAGTAACGGTATGGACTGTCGTTTCTTCAGCAAATGACTGCGCAGGTACCGACGCTGTCATTACTGCCGCAGAAAGAGCTGCGGCAAAGAGTTTATTCTTTAGCATCAGGGAGTTCCTTTCTTTCGTTTTCTCTTGCTCGTTTGTACTGCGCGGAGCGGAATTTATACGCAAGGTAAGCAGAAACAATTGAAACAGCAATAAAAATCAGCACTATCAGCGTTATGGCGAGCCATTCCGGTAACGGGGCAGTGCTGAATTTAGCATTAATTATCGGTGAGGTCATAGGGAATCTCCTCGTTTGAAAGTGCGAGCTCGATGACTTTTCCGTAGAAGCCGGCAGGATTGAGCATGATTTTCTCTCCGATGAGTTTAGCCTGTCCCATATCGGGAGCGAAAAGCTTCAGGTCCATGAGGTCGTTCTTGGTATCGAGACAGCGGATATGAGTATAGCAGCCGTTTTCGACGGGGATATACTCTATCTTTATCTCCTGCTCGAATTTAAGACGTGCGAAGTATCTCAGAGCCGCGAGCACGAGCTTGTCACGGTACGATTTCGGAGCATACTTTTTGAGCTCTCGCGCGCAGGCAACTCCCTTTGGAAGAAGCGTGTAGCAGTCGAGTCCGTGGTCGTCTTTTCCTTCGGCGATGAGACCGTTTTTGAGCAGGTAGTCGATAGAATCCTGATAGTAGAAGTAGTTTATGACGCCGGTGTTTATAACGATGTCATAAAGGTGCTCCTTACCGACAGGGCGGTCTATCTTGTATATAAGGTAGCAGATAAGGATATTCAGCGTAGGAACATCTTTTATCTCAGTGTCAGCCATTTCTGACATTTTAAAAATGTTTTCATCGTGCATGAAATCACCTCAGCAGAAGCCCGGATAATCGAGCATATTAGAGAGCAGAGCTATGTTTACAGCAGATTCAACGCAGGGAACTATCCTCGGAACGATGCAGGTATCTCCGATACCTCCGAGCCCCTCATTTGCGAGCGGCTTGAATGCAACGTTGAGGACAATTGGCATACCTGACGATATACCGCCGAGAATGCCGCCGTGGTTGTTGGTCTTGGTGAGAACGTGACCGTGGTCGTCAACGTAGAAGTCGTCGTTATTCTGGCTTCCGAGCATTTTTGCGGTGCTGAAGCCTGCGCCGAATTCAAGTCCCTTAACGGCGGGAATGCCGAAGATAAGCTGAGCAATGTTGTTTTCGATGCCGTTGAAAACGGGAGCTCCCACACCTGCAGGAACGTTTACGGCAGCGCATTCAACGATGCCGCCGAGCGATTCGCCGGCTTCCTTGGCGTGAGCCATATCCTCGAGCATGAGCCAGCCCTTGCGGTCGTTTATAACAGGAAAATCCTTGTATCTCACACTGAGAACGGCATCGCGGTCGAGCTTGACCTTGTCGTAGGGATTATCCTTGATGTTATGTATCTGATAGATGTGAGCGCCTGTAAATATACCACGGCGTTCAAGAATCTGCGCACATACGGCTCCGGCGAAAACGAGCGGAGCAGTAAGGCGTTCGGACATATCCACGCGGCTTTTGACGTCGTTGTAGCCTCTGTAGCGGAGAGCGCCTGTGTAGTCAGCGTGTCCGGGCATGGCGAGGCGTGAAACGTTGGAGGTATCACTGTTGGGACGGGCGTCAACGTTCTGGATAAAAGCGCAGAGCGGTCCGCCGGAGGTCCTTTCGTTGAGGATACCTGACATAATGCGCGGGGTAGGGGTTCTCCTTGTATTTTCATCGCGGCACGACTTGGGAGTTCTTCTGTCCATGAAGCGGCGTATTTCATCAGCGTCAATGAATTCGCCGGGCGGGAGGTTATCAATGGTAACACCAATAGCAGGACCGTCGGTTTCGCCAAAGAATGAAACTGATATCCTGTTATTCCATATTGATGACATTTGCATTACCTCCAAGTCTGTTGTAATCTCTGAAGAAGTCAGGATACGATTTTTCGGCGGCTTCAGCGCCTCTTATTATGACCTCTCCGCGGCAGCCGAGAGCTGCAATAGCCGCTGCCATGACGATGCGGTGGTCGCCGAAGCTGTCGACTTCGCCGCCGGCAAGTCCGCCGGTCGGAGTTATCTCAAGTCCGTCGGGAGTTACTTTTACATTGCCGCCGAGCCTGTTGAGCATATCCGCACAAGCCGCAAGACGGTCGCTTTCCTTGATGCGGAGACGCTCCGCATTGAAGATGACTGATTTTTCACTTCCGTAAGCACCGAGGACCGAAAGAATCGGCACAAGGTCGGGAATATCCGAGCAGTCCGCCGAATAGCCCTTAACAGAGCCGTTTTCAGTCGCATCTGCTATGATGTCGATAATAGCTTTGTCGCCCTGGGAGCTGTCCGGCAGGAGATTGCCTACCTCGACAGAAGAGCCGATAGCATTCGCAACATAGAAGAATGCCGCCTGCGAGTAATCTCCCTCGACCCTTTCATCGTGGGGGATATATTTCTGACCGCCCTTGACGAAGAAGGAGTTACCGCTTTCAGTTATCACTATTCCCGAACGTTTCAGGACATCGAGCGTTATATCGACGTATGGACGCGATTCAAGCCTTGATGTGAGCACTATCTCCGAGTCGCCGTCCGCGAGAGGGAGAGCAAAGAGGAGTCCGGTTATGAACTGCGAGGAGACATTACCCTCTATTTCGTATCTGCCTCCGGTAAGTCTGCCAGTAAGCTTATACGGCATGGAGTCGGTCACGAATCTGACGCCGTGCTTTGAGAGCTCGCGCTTGTAGATGTCGATAGGGCGCTCGGGGAGCCTGCCTTGTCCGCGGAAAATCGAATCCGCGCCGAGTGCAGCAGCTACGGGCATAACGAAACGGAGCGTAGAACCGCTTTCGCAGCAGTCGATATCAGCCTGTCCGCTGATTTTGCCGCTTATCCCGTGAACTGTGACCGAGTCGCCGTCTATGCTGAAATGAGCTCCGAGAGCCGTCATAGCGCCGATAGTAGCGTCGATATCTTTTGAGAAAGTCACGCCGCTCACGACCGAAACGCCGTCAGCGAGTGCCGCACAGATAAGAGCGCGGTGAGCGCAGCTTTTAGATGCGGGAATGTCGAGTCTGCCGTTGAGAACGGAGGGTTTGATAAGAACGTCCATGCATATCCTCCATGCTTTTATTGAAGTTACATATTTAAATTTATTATACCATATTGCAGGAGAGATGTCAAGGAATATCGAGCATAAAACGCCGTTATAATCATATAATATAAGGAGGGGAATATAAAAAAGGACGTTCCAAACGGAACGTCCTTAAATCTTGCATAGTTTCAGCTATTAGCCGAGCTCTGCGAAGTACTTGATAGTTCTTACCATCTGTGATGTGTAAGAATTCTCGTTGTCGTACCAAGAAACGACCTGAACCTCATAGAGGCCGTCGCCGATCTCGGAAACCATTGTCTGAGTAGCATCGAAGAGTGAACCGAATCTCGTACCAACGATATCAGATGAAACGATCTCGTCTGTGTTGTATCCGAATGACTCTGAAGCCTGAGCCTTCATAGCTGCGTTTACATCTTCCTTTGTTACGCCAGCCTTCTTAACAACTGCGAACAGAAGTGTTGTTGATCCTGTAGGTGTAGGAACACGCTGAGCAGCGCCGATAAGCTTTCCGTTAAGCTCAGGGATAACAAGGCCGATAGCCTTTGCAGCACCTGTTGAGTTAGGAACGATGTTT
>JAEEGL015332614.1_pt1 | contig 15038 bp, 9 predicted proteins | sample 9134231 | NCBI WGS metagenome assembly JAEEGL01 (sample SAMN16246548, study PRJNA631951) | gut metagenome | biome: gut microbiome; feature: rumen; material: fiber-attached | host: Bos | place: Iran: Karaj | collected 2018-10 | reverse complement strand
TTTTTTTAATATTAGAAAGGAGAATGGTTATGATTAATATTAAAGAAGACAAAGAACTTAATACGCTAAATCATAGTTGTGCCCACTTAATGGCTCAAGCTGTAAAACATTTATTCCCAGAAGCTAAATTTTGGGTTGGCCCAGTTATTGAAGATGGATTCTACTATGATATTGATTTAGGAGATGAAAAAATAACCGATGAAACCTTAGAGAAAATTGAAAGAGAAATGAAAAAGATTTCTAAGGATGGAAAGAGAATAGTAAGAAACGAAATATCAAGAGAAGAAGCTCTAGAAATGTTTAAAGATGATCCATATAAGATAGATTTAATTAATAATATGGAAGGAGACACTGTAATATCTTGTTATACTCAAGGAGATTTTACTGATTTATGTCGTGGACCTCATGTAGATACAGTTAAAGAGTTAAAGTACTTCAAATTAATTAAATTTAGTGGTGCTTATTGGAAAGGTGATTCTAAGAATAAGATGCTTCAACGTATTTATGGTGTTTGCTATAAAAACGAAGAAGATCTTAATAATCACTTAAAAGAACTAGAAGAAGCTAAAGCTAGAGATCATCGTAAAATTGGTAAAGATCTTAGTATCTTCATGCAACATGACTTAGTTGGTAAAGGAATGCCACTATGGTTACCTAATGGAGCTATTATTCGTAAACAATTAGAAAATTATATTTATGAAAAAGAACAAAAGCTAGGTTATCAACATGTTTATACACCATGTGTTGGAACAGTTGATTTATATAAAACTAGTGGTCACTGGGATCATTATAAAGAAAATATGTTCCCTAAGATGCAAGTAGATGAAGAAGAGTTTGTTCTTCGTCCAATGAATTGCCCACATCATATGTTAATTTATGGAAATGAATTACATTCTTATCGTGATTTACCTATTAGAATAGGTGAATTTGCAACTGACTTTAGATATGAAGCTAGTGGTGCAGTTAAGGGACTAGAACGTGTACGTTGTATGTGTCAAAATGATGCTCACTTATTTGTAACACCAGAACAAATTGGTGATGAATTTAAGAAAGTTGTATCATTAATTCTTGATGTATATAAAGATTTTGGTATTAAAGATTATTCATTTAGATTGTCTTTAAGAGACCCAGAAGATAAAGAAAAATATTTTGATGATGATAAGATGTGGAATGATGCAGAAGCTAAACTTCGAGAAGTATTAAATGACTTAGGTGTTGAATACTATGAAGCAGTAGGAGAAGCAGCTTTCTATGGACCAAAACTTGATGTTGAAGTAAAACCAGCTGTTGGACCAGAAGTAACACTATCTACTTGTCAATTAGATTTCTTATTACCTAGAAGATTTGAATTATTCTATATTAATGAAAATGGTGAAAAAGCTACACCAGTTGTACTACATAGAGCAATCTTTGGTACATTTGATAGATTTACTGCTTTCATTATTGAAGAAACAAAAGGAGCTTTCCCATTATGGTTAGCACCACTTCAAGTTAATATAATTCCAGTAAGTAATGAACATCACTTAGATTATTGTAATGAAGTTAAAGAAAAACTTGTTAACTTAGGATTTAGAGTAGAAGTAGATTCTCGTAATGAAAAACTTGGTTATAAAATGAGAGAAAGTCAAATGAAGAAAGTCCCAATGACTTTAGTTCTTGGTGATAAAGAAAAAGAAAATAATTCCGTTAATTATCGTACTTATAGTACTAATGATACTAAAGAAGTTAGTATTGATGAATTTATTAAACTAATAATAGATTTAAAAGAAAATAAGAAGTAATCTTTACAATACACTAGAATATAGTATATAATTATTATGGTGATGATATGGATTATAAATATATAATTATTGGAGTTGTCTTATTAATAATTCTTTTTGCAGTATTAAAAGCAATGAAGAAAGATGCACACTTAGAGGTTAATAAATTGATTGATTATTTAGGTGGCTTAGATAATATTGTTGATAAACAAGTTAATTTATCAAGATTTATTGTTACTCTTCGTGATGTTAAATTAGCTAATAAAGAAGAAATACAAAAACTCAGAGCTAAAGGAATAGTTGAAATAGATAAACAATTAAAGATTATTTTAGGACCAAACACTAAACAATTAAAAAGGTATATTGATGAATTAAAGAAGAAATAAAATTTCTTCTTTTCTTTTATATAAAATGATTATATAATTACTATGGTGATTTTATGTTAAATATTGTTTTGTTTGAACCAGAAATACCTACTAATACAGGTAATATTATGAGAACATGTGTAGCTACTAATACTAGATTACATTTAATAAAACCATTAGGATTTAAATTAGATTCAGCTAGTATTAAAAGAGCTGGTGTTAATTATATAGATAAATTAGAATACTTTGTTTATGAAAATTGGGATGATTTTAAAAATAAAAATGTTGGTACATATTACTATTTTACAAGATATGGTAAAAAGCCACATACTAGTTTTGACTATAGTAACCAAGATGAAGAAATATATTTGATTTTTGGCAAAGAATCAACGGGAATTCCAAGAGAAATACTAGGTAAAGATTTAGAACATTGCATGAGAATACCGATGACTAGTAATGTTAGATCACTTAATTTATCTAATTGTTGTGCAATAGTATTATATGAGGTTTTACGTCAACAAAATTATCGTGATTTATTATTCACTGAACCTCATAAAAGTGAAAATTTTATTATTGATGGAATTGATCATCAATAATTTTTTTATTTTATATAGATTTTTTTTATATTATATTGTATAATTACTATGATAGGAGATTATATGAAAAAAATAAAGTATGTAGTATTTATTTTATTGATGATGTTATCTTTTAATGTAGTAGCTAAAGATAATTGTGATAAAAACGAGTTAGCAAGACTTAAAGAGTTGGCTAAAAAGGTAGAATTTGATTATGATTATAAGTTAGTTGAAGAAAAAGCTATTTTCTCAATTAATGCAGTTAACTTAAATGAAGATTTAAAAGTATTAATTATTGAAGATTATTATAATGAGGATTATCAAGAATTCAAAGATAGTAGTACACATAAAGCAACTATTGATAATTTTCAACCAGGAGAAAGAGTTACTGTTACAATAAAAGGATATGTACCTAACTGGTGTTCTGGTAAAACAGTTTTAACTAAAACAGTTAAATTGCCATATTATAATTACTTCTATAGTGAAGAAAAATGTAAAGGACATGAGGATTTTAAATATTGTAAACAACTTATAGATGTTAATCTTACTCAAAAAGAATTTGATAAACAATTTGAATTATATTTAAAGAATAAAGAAAAGGGTAGTAAAACAACAGTTTTAGACGTTAAAGATAATAATAGTTTAGTATTAATAATTGGTGGAGCAGCTGTTGTATTAATTATCACAGTAGTTGTAATATTATTCGTTAAGAGAAAGAGAAAGAATAGTCTATGAGAAGAGAAGTTAGTAATAAAAAAATTATATTATTTGGATTATTTGCTTTAGTAGTAGGGGTATCAATTTACTTTGTAGTAATGGGAAATAACAAATATAATAAAGTAGAAAAATTTGTTAGTGTTAATGATACTTTCGAAGAATATACTGAAGAAGCTTTAGGAGATAGTTCTGACGGATGTAGTACATATAGTTATTGGTATACTAAGTCATCATCATCTTATACTGGTGGTAATTGTTCTGCTACTTGTAGTGGTTCTTCTTGTCCTAGTGCAACAAGTTCATCAGCATCTAGTTGTGTATATTGTAGCTCTTCTGGAGAAGATGACGATGGAAAAGATAAAGGTACAAAATATACTTGTACTAAACATAAGAAATGTACTAGTTGTAATGCTGGACATTATCTTTCAGATGGAAAATGTCCTGAAATAAAAGTAGGTAGTGTATCTGGTGGAGGAAGTAAAGCTTATTTAGCAAAAGGAGAAAGTGCAACATTTTCATTTTCCGCTAAAGGAGATCCTTCTAGTGCATCAGGATTTTCACCAAGATGGAGTGTAAGTCCAAGTGGTGGAGCTTCTGGTAGCGGGTCAGGTGCAAGTTATACATTAACAGCTTCTGGTGCAAAAGCAGGTACAGGTTCTAGTTGTGCAACTACTACTTATACTGTAAAAGCAGAATCTGGTGGAACAAGTAAAACAGCTACCGCTGAAGTATGCGTTTACTGTTCAGCTTGGAAAGGACCACATACTGGAAAATTCTTCTATAAACAAAAGAAAAATACTAGTCCAACTGCAGCAGGATGTTATTATTTCGTAGGAGAACAAGCTGTAGAAGGTGGATATTCATATACAGCATACTATACAAGATGTTGTGGTGGATCGCCTCCAAGTAATGATTTAGGAGCTTGTTATGGTAATAAAGAATACTTAGGTATTGCTTCAAAAGCAGATTGGTTATTAAAACCAACTTCTGAATTATCACATAAATATGCAAATGTTAAATCAGAAGATTGTCATCCAATAAATGTTAGTGTTTGTAAAGTTAACTTCCCAAATACAAATCCACAAACTGTTAATACAGATATTTGTGAAGATACAAAGACAATAAGTTATAAAGATACAACAGAATGTAGTAATAATGATGATTCTAAGAAGAGTAATTTCTATACAATAGTATGTGAAAGATCAATAACTACAGCATTTGATTATGGTGATGATAATAGTACTACTACAAGTAGAAATCTATATCGTGGTCAAGGATTTGGCTTTGGTATTGATGTAAAATCAACTCATACATGTACAGCTAAATTTGATAAAGATGCATGGTTAACTGTATATAATAAATTCTTATCAAAAATTGGATTTATTAGTTCTTCATTAACTAAATATGTTAAAAATTATGATTATGATGGTTGGAAGAAAGCAGTAGATGCATTAAGTGCATCAAAAGAAACTAAGAGTGAAGTATTCCTATTATGGAATATTATGGAAGAATTAAAAGACTCTGTTGTTGATGGATATATTGGATTTAAACCACAAAGTACTTATGATGAAGCCGTTGATTTTGAATTATCATATAGTGTTAAAGGCAAAACAGAAGTATTAAGTGATCAATTTATTCAAAGTGAAAAAGATTTCAAAGAAGGTCAATATCTAAGAACATTATCTGAGGAAAGATATAATTTAACAGAATATAGTGAATTAAGAAATATTCCAGCTTACTATATTATGACTAATAGTAGTAATCCAAGAGTAGTTAAATTTATACCAAAGAGAACATATATAGATAGATATATTGGAAAGAATCTATCAGATGAAGCAAAAGGTGTTGATGGAGGAAATAAGATATATATTGATTATAATGTTGATCCAACCGGTGATAATAAGTCATATGTTATAAATCTTAAAGTATCAGGTTTAGGTACTAATAAGTCTAGCGTTATTAATAATAAATGTGATATAAAAGTAACTGAAGAAAAACTATTATATCGTTCAATTGATGTAACAAATCCATTTATTAATTCAAGTTGGGATATTGGTGCAAACTGGTTGAATAGTAGATTTAGTTTTACAAATACAATTAAATCTAATACATGGAGTTTAAATAGCTTATATAACATTCCTTTATCTGGTGATGATGTATCTAGTCTTAAGGAAAGTAATAAGAGTAATAAAGAATTATATCCATATTTAGGATTGTGTGATCGTTTAGAAACATACGAACAAGATTCAATTACTAAGAAAATATGTGGAATATTAAAAAATACTATTGATTAATTTCAATAGTTTTTTTGTCTATAAACTAGATTTTTAAAAATAATTATTGTATACTCATACTATAGATAATAATAAAGAGGTTTAACATGGACAATAATAAAAGAAATTTAATAATATTATCATGTACTATAATAGCGATTTGCTTAGTTTCAGTTATAACTGCAACGCGATATTTTAATAAAGGTACAAGTCTAACTAATGGAAATACAGATTACAATAGTTATCAAGAAAACATAGTACAGCCAGATGATAATGAAGAAATTAATTTAGGTGATGGTGGACATTGTAATCCAAATTCCGGAGTTCCTTCATCGGTATGTAGTGGAAAAACCAAAGCTAATTGTAGTTCTCCATGCTACTGGTGGGAGCCTACACCTGCGCCAACTGCAAAACCAACAGCGACGCCTGCACCAACAGCAACACCAACTCCAACTCCACTAGTTTGCACTTCTGGTCAATATAAAAGTAATGGAAGTTGTGTTACTTGTGAAAAAGGTTATAAATGTGATGGAGAGGATAGAACAGCATGTGGGGCAGGAACTTATCAAGATAGTACTGGTCAATCGTCATGTATAACTTGTGAAGCTGGATATAAATGTGCAGGTGATGTTAATAAAAATCATACAGCATGTGGCAAAGGAAAGTATCAAGATGCAACTGGTAGTACAACATGTAAAGATTGTGAAGCGGGATACTATTGTCCAAATGATGCCAATACTAGTCAAACTGCTTGTGCTGATAATACATATACAGATAAAACAAAGCAATCAGCATGTAAAACATGTGGTGTTGATGCAGTTAAAGACGATCATACTGGTTGTCAAAAGTGTTCGGTAAGTGTTGAAGCTAGTACTAAGAAGATTTCTCCAAGTGAAGTAGGTAGTTATAAGATTAATTTAAGTAAATGTGTAGGAACATTAACTTTAACTTGCACAGGTGGATCATGTTCATCAACTACATATAGTGTTGCGCCAACATCAGCGGGGTATCTTTCTACTGTTACTGCTGAAAAAAAGTGTAGTGATATAACTATAAAAGGTACGCTAAGTAATGATGGTAAGACTAAAAGTGCTGGATCTGCAACAATTAAAGTTATGGATGAATGGGTTGATTATTGTAGCGATTGTGATTTGACAGAAGATTTACCTACAAATTTAATAGCAAATTGGGATGCTGATGATACATATGGTACCGGAAAAAAGGAATATACAGATGAAAGTGGAACATTTTATCATTACACTTTGGTTAGGACAAGAGCTTGTACCAAGCCATATAAACCAAAATTTTATACATTCTGTTGTGTAGATAATGAGGTGCCAGGTTTATCTGAAAATGTTGTTCCGGTTGAAAAATCAAGGAAAGCAGAGTCAACAACGTGTAACTTTTTTGCTAAGCAAGCAGGAAAACCAAAAGCTGATTATACAATGCTGTTTGCACCACCTGATGGTGACTTTGACATGAAAAAATGTGTCGAACCACCAGAGATTCCAGGTACATGCAAGCAGTCAGATATAGATCCAACAGATAAAGTTGTTAATACTACTACGTGTGAAGATACTGTAGAATTTAGTGTAAGCGACGGAGTTAAGTGTACAAATAAAAAAGGAGAAAAGAAAAGCTTTTATAAAATTGAGTGTAGTAAAGATATGTCCACAAAATTTGATTATGGTGATGATGGCAAAGATGATTCCGAAAGATATCTATATAAAGGTCAAGGATTTAAATTTGGAATATATGTAGATACATCTGTTTATTGTGAATATCGATTCTATGATACAGTATGGAAAGAGGTATATGATAAGTTTGTTCAAAAAATAGATTTAATTGATGAAAAACTTGCAGATTATGTTAAAAATAATGACCCGGATGGATGGGAAAAATATATAACAGATCATATAAAGGACATTACTGTTAAAAAGGAAGATAATGTTAAATACTTGTATGAATTATGGAATATTATTGATGATTTGAAAGAAATTGTTGAAAATTATAATAATTATAAAACAAGTGATGCATACGATGAAAATGGAAAGCTTAGTCTTACAACTAAAGAAGATGGTGTAGATGTTTCAATTACTGAATCCTTTGATCAAAAAATAATTGATGAAGGTGAAATGAAAAAAACTAATGTTACAAAAAAGACATTAGGAATAAAGGATTTAACTGATCCGGAAGATTATAATTTATCTAACGCACTTAAACCAAGAAAGATTAAATTATCTCCACAAAAGGTTTGTATTAATGAACATGATGGAACAATTTCCTTAATTGAGAAAACAGCAGATTGTGATGATAAGAATATTTCTGGAGGAAGAAAAGTCTATATTGGTAAAAAAACAGATGAAGGAAAATATGATATGTCAATAAAGGTTGCTGGATTAGGAACAAATGATGCAAAAGTAAATAACAACAAATGTGATGTTGAAGTATTACCATATGAAATAAGATATCGTTCAATTGACGTAGGAAATGCATTTATCAATAAGGATTGGAACAAAGGAGAAAACTGGGTAAATGCACAATATGATTTCACTAATACAATAAAGGCAAATATATGGAGTGGAACGAGTAATCAAAATGTAATTGAAATACCTGGTGATGATATTAAATCAATTCAAAATAGTAATGCTAATTATCGTAATCCTAAGAAAGATTCAACAACTGGAGAGATGAAATTAACTTCACCATATTTAGGTTTATGCGATGTAGAATCATATAGTGATCATGATGATATTACAAAGAAAATATGTGATGCTATTAAATAATTAAAGAAAGTATATATTTACTTTCTTTTTTTTGTACATAATCTAGATTTTTAAAAATAAATATTGTATACTTATATTATAGATAATAATAAAGAGGTAATAAGATGGATAATAGTAAAAGAAATTTATCGATTTTATCATGTGCAATAATTACAGTATGTTTAGTTACTGTTTTTATGGCAGTTAGATACTATAATACTGATGAAAAAAAGGTTCAACAAAACTATAACTTAGCAGATGAAGAAATAAATTTGGGTGATAATTGTAGTGATTGTAAATCATTATGTAAACATTATGGTGGAACAAACTGCGATTCTCAGTGTGCATCTTCTTGTGCTACAGCAACGGCAACGCCAAAACCAACAGCGACGCCTGCACCAACCGCAACACCAACACCAACTCCACTAGTTTGCACTTCTGGTCAATATAAAAGTGATGGAAGTTGTGTTACTTGTGAAAAAGGTTATAAATGTGATGGAGAGGATAGAACAGCATGTGCAGCTGGAACATATCAAGATGAAGAAGGAAAAACATCTTGTAAAGATTGTACAAAAGGTCATAAATGTCCTGGTACAGGAAATACAGGTGTAACAGATTGTCCAGCAGGAACATATCAAGATTCAACAGGACAAGCTGATTGTAAAAATTGTGCTAAGGGAAAATATCAAGATAAAACAGCAAAAACATCATGCTCAAGCTGTGCCGCTGGAACATATCAAGATGAAGAAGGAAAAACATCTTGTAAAGATTGTACGACAGGTCATAAATGTCCTGGTACGGGAAATACCGCACCAACAGATTGCGAAGAAAAGCATTATCAAGATGAAACAAAACAAACTAGTTGTAAAAAATGTTTTGGTGTAGTTTCGGATGATAAAGCTAGCTGCGATGAATGTAAGATTAATAGTTTTACAAGCAATTTAAACCGAGTATCTACGGGAGATTCTTTTGTTGTTAGTCTTTTTGCAACAAAAGGATGTAAAAACTATTCTATTAAGATAGATGCTCCAAATGATAGTAGTGGTGCGTCCGGCACAACAGTAGGTGAGGGTTCTGTTATATCACAGGTATCAATAACAGCTGGTTCGCCTACATGTGCTACTCACAAAGTATCAGTGTCAATATCTGGTGATGATGAGTCCATTGGATCTTCTGTGAGTGTTTATGTATCAAAAGAATGGCAAGGACCAAAAGCAAAAGGTGTATATAAGAAAGCTTTACCTGTGAATGGTACAAGTGCTAATCTTCAAGAAAAAGATACTTATGGAACATGTAATCCACATCCAGATGATCCTACTAAATATTTGTGTGTTGATATTTATAATAGAGGATGTAGTCCAGAACAAGAAGAACCACATTATAACTATTGTTGTATGGATAGAGAGTATTTAGGATTATCTAAACAAACTGACTGGGAAGAATATCGTTTAAAAAAAGAATGCCCAAATTCAGAAACATTTCCATATATGATTCTTCAAACAGATGCAAATAAAGAAAAAATAAACAAGAGTACATGTAAAGAATATAAAGTTCCTGGTAGATGTACACCAAGCGAACCAAAAGTAACTGGAAAAACAGTATACGCAGATATTTGTGAGGATAGTAAAGCAATTGTTTTAGATGATACTAGTCAATCATGTGTAAATAAGAGTGATGGATTTTATACTATAGATTGTAAGCGAAAGATATATACTGATTTTGATTATGGATCTGATGGAAGTCAGGAAACAAATAGAACAATTTTTGGTGGTCAAGGATTTAAGTTCTCAATAAATGCAGGTACGGAAGTAACTTGTGAAGCAACATTTAATGACTCAGTATGGAATAATGTATATAATAAGTTCGTTAAGAAAATAGAATATATTGATGATACGTTAGTAACACTAATTGAAAGAGACGATGACGTTGAATGGAAGAAAAGAGTGGATAAATTAGTTGAACGTGATCATCTTTCAAAAAATACACAAAGTGATTTGTATAATTTATGGAATATAATTGATGAATTAAGGCAAGTAGCTATTGGATACAATAAATTTAATCCAACGGATAACTATGCTGAAAATAGTGTCTTAAAATTATCATATAAACTTAAGGATGAGTCTAACACTATTGAAGATACATTTGTGTTTGATAAAACAATAAGTGAAGGTAGTTTTAAATATACAAAATCAGAAACACAACCAGATTTAGTTGATCCATATTTTAGTGATAATTGTTATACTGGAACAGTAAGTGAAATTAAGGAAAGATGTAACCCACTTAATTATGAAGTAACTAATAAAGACGATAAGAGAGTAGTTAAATTTAATGCTAAGCAAACATATATAAAAAGGTATGATGGTAAAGTTACAACAGAAACTGAATCTACAATAGATGGCGGAAACAAGATATATACGGAATATGATATAGATAAAGGATATTGGCCAATTACAATAACTGTTTCTGGTTTAGCAGGAGGCTCACAAGTAATAAACGAAAAATGTGATGTATATACAAATGATGTTAAATTACAATATCGATCAATTGATGTAGGAAATCCATTTATTAATGGTGGATGGGATAGAGGAGAGAACTGGGTAAGTTCAAAATATGACTTTACACAGACAATTCATTCAACAACATGGAGTGAAGCAACTCAAAACACAATAAATATAAGTGGAGACGATGTTAAGTCAATTCAAAATAGTAATGCATCATATCGTAGTCCTAAAAAGGATTCTACAACTGGAGAAATGGTAATAAATTCACCATATTTAGGTTTATGTGATGTAGAATCATATAGTGATCATGATGATATTACAAAGAAAATATGTGATGCTATTAAATAATAAAAGAAAGTAAGGAATTTACTTTCTTTTTTTGTATATTATATAGATTTTTATTAATAGTTATTGTATAATTGTGTTATAAGTGATAATAGTGAGGTATTAAATGAGTCAAGGTAAAAAAGATTTAATAATCATTTCAAGTGTTATTTTAGTATTTTGTGTATTTGCTTTTTTTACAGCAAGTAGATTTCTTGTTCATGAAAGTTCTGTAGATAATAGTATGTATAATACTATCAATGATCAAGATAGAATCGTTAATGAAGATACTGCTGTTGAAGAAGAAAAGAATGAAACTGTCGAAGAAGAGGTTTCATTAGGAGATTGTTCTGCAGGATGTAGTAACTGTCTTGAAGGATGTGCACATTATTCTGCTGGTGTGTGTGTAGCTAAAACATATACGTGTAGTTCATGTAGTGGTGGATATAAATTAAGCGGTGGTAGCTGTACTAAATGTAGTGCTGGAACATATGCAAGTGCCGGATCATCAAGTTGCTCTAGTTGTTCTGCTGGACATTATAGTAGTGCTGGAGCTTCAAGTTGTTCAACATGTTCAGCAGGATATTATAGTGGTTCAGGAGCATCAAGTTGTACAAAATGTTCAGCTGGATATTATAGTAGTGCTGGATCATCAAGCTGTACAAAATGTCCAAAGGGAAAATATAGTAGTAGTGATGGATCATCATCATGTACCAAATGTCCAGCTGGAAAATATAGTAGTAGTGAAGCTTCTACAAGTTGTTCAAGTTGTAGTGCAGGATATTCATCACCAGAAGGATCAACTTCATCATCAGCATGTACAAAATGTGCAGCTGGAACATATAGTACTGCTGGATCAGCTTGTACAGCATGTGCAGCTGGAACATATGCAAGTGGAAAAGGATCAACGAGTTGTACGGCATGTGCCGCTGGATTATATGCAAGTGGAACTGGTTCAACAATTTGTACAGTATGTCCTGATGGTCAAATATCTTCAACAACAGGAGCAACAAGTTGTACAGCATGCGGAGAAGGCAAAACAAGTGATGAGTCCCATACGAGATGTGTAGATATATGTGTAGCAGGAGAACATCCAACAAACGAAGGAACTTGTGAAAAATGTAAAGCTGGTTATTATTGTCCAGATGGAAAAATAATGAGATCTTGTGCGCAAGAAAAAAATGCATATTCTGAAGCAGGTGCATCAAGTTGTACATCTTGTGGAATAGATAAAGCGAAAGACGATCATACTGGTTGTGATAAATGTACAGCTTCGATAGGTAGTGTTACAAGAAAGATATCACCTGGTGAACCTGCAGCCATCGCAATAAACAATAAAAATTGTTTTGGAAGTTTTTCCATTACAGCTACTAATGCTAATCCTTCCTCAACTAGTATTGCGGCATCTTCAACAGGTGCAGTAGTTTCAGGTACTGTTCGAGGAAAAAACAAATGTACAGATCTTAAATGGTCTGGATCAATTGGTTCTCAATCAATAGGTAGTGCTACTACAAAAGTTATTGATGATTGGCACGAGGTTTGTTCAAATTGTTGTGTTGGAGAAGATTTACCAGATCGTATTCCTGCTAACCATCAGGGTGATAATACATATGGTTCAGGAAAGCGACAATATAAAGATGCGGATGGATTCTATTATTGCTATACTCAAATTCAAACAAGAGAGTGTTCTTCTCCACCAGTAATTCCTAAGTATACATATTGCTGTGTAGATAATGAAGTACCTGGTTTATCAAAAAGTGTTTTCCCAGTAGAGAATGCAAGAAAACAAGATTGTGATTATTATGCAAAAGAAAAAGGTAAACCAAAAGCTAATTATACATTGCTATTAGGTGGCGATGATGGTGACTTTGATATGAGTAAATGTGTTGCTCCACCAGAAGTGCCAGGAAGATGTGATAAATCAGACATCGATGTTACAGATACAACTGGTGCTGCAGAAAAATGTGAAGATACAGTAGAATTAACAGTTAGCGATGGTATTAAATGTACAAATAATGATGGCGAAGAGAAAAGTTTCTATAAGATAGAATGTAAGAAAGAAATATCTACAAATTTTGATTATGGAGATGATGGTAAAACTGATACTCAAAGAGTATTATATAAAGGCCAAGGATTTAAATTTGGAATATATGTAGATACAGCTGTTTATTGTGAATATCGATTCTATGATACAGTATGGAAAGAAGTATATAATAAGTTTATTGAAAAAATAAATTTAATTGATGAAAATCTTGCAAATTATGTTAAAAATAATGATCCAAGTGGATGGGAAAAATATATAACAGATCATATCAAGAACATTATTGTTAAAAAGGAAGATAACGTTAAGTATTTGTATGAATTATGGAATATTATTGAAGATTTGAAAGAAATTGTTGAAGACTATAATAATTACAAGACAAGTGATGCATATGATGAAAATGGTGATATTAAACTTACTGTTAAAGAAGATGGTGAGGATGTCGATATTAAAGAATTATTTGATAGAGAAACAATTACTGAAGGATCAATGAAGAAATCTAATGCTACAAAGAAGACGCTGGGAATAAAGGATTTAACTGATCCAGAAGATTATGATTACTCTAATGCTCATGATCCAAGAAAGATTAAATTATTGCCACAAAAAGTATGTGTTAGTAAACATGATGGAACAGTATCTTTGATTGAGGCAACAGCAGATTGTGATGATAAGAATCTTGCGGGAGGAAGAAAAGTTTACATTGGCAAAAAAACAGAAGAAGGTACATATGATATAAAAATAAAGATATCTGGTTTAGGAACCAATAATGCAGAGGTAACTAATAATAAGTGTAATATTGGTGTGTTACCATATGAGATAAGATATCGATCAATTGATGTAGGAAATGCATTTATCAATAAAGATTGGAACAAAGGAAAGAACTGGGTAAATGAAAAATATGATTTTACTAAGACAATTAGAGAAAATATATGGACTGCATCTGATACTCGTAATGTTATAGAAATACCTGGAGATGATATAAAAGCAATCCAAAGTAGTAATGCAAATTATCGTAATCCTAAGAAAGATTCAACAACTGGAGAGATGAAATTAAATTCACCATACTTAGGTTTGTGTGATGCAGAATCATATAGTGATCATGATGATATTACAAAGAAAATATGTGATGCTATTAAATAACAAAAGGAAAGTATAAACTTTCCTTTTTTATTGTGTATTAATATAAAAAGCGTATCCTAATTTAAGAGGAGGTGAAAATGATTAGAGAAGTAATTGATTTAGAAAATGAGTTTAATCGAATAAAAAATATTGGCTGGGTTAAAAAAAGTAGTCGTATTGGTAAAGTATATGATCATGGAACAGATTTTTCTATTAAAGTTAAAGATTTAGAATTATTATATGATAAAATTCATTAACTAAATATAGGAGTCAAAAGGTTGCTCGCCATTACGGAAACGTTTGAGAGCAAGTGATTGCAGATTATAAAAAAAAGACAATCTATTATAGACTGCCTTTTATTTCAAAATGGTCGGGATGACAGGATTAAGAAACTTTCACCTTATCATGGCGAAATCGTTGGTATTATTGCGTTTTAGAATTTTATTTAACCCTTATTTTCTACAAAATGAGAATAAAATCCATTTTTTACAAGTGCTAATTTGTAAAGAAAGGATGTGATAAAATGCCAGTATTTCGTGTAGAAAAAACAAAAAATTATACAGTTATGGGAAATTACCACTTTAGTGATAGAAACTTA
>JAEEGL015096047.1_pt1 | contig 15038 bp, 16 predicted proteins | sample 9134231 | NCBI WGS metagenome assembly JAEEGL01 (sample SAMN16246548, study PRJNA631951) | gut metagenome | biome: gut microbiome; feature: rumen; material: fiber-attached | host: Bos | place: Iran: Karaj | collected 2018-10 | reverse complement strand
GAAGGCAATTTTATAGTTTATAGTTGGTAGTTTATAGTTGATAGTTTGTTGTAAAAATTCACGAAGTGAATTTTTGGTGTTTAATAGAAAATTTTGTGTAACAAAATTTTACCGAAAACTATAAGCTGTAAGCTCTAAGCTCTAAGCTAAAAAACTCGGAGAGTTTTTTAATGAGAACAATAAACAGTGAAGAAATTATCAATAAAGTTTGTGAACTTTGCGGTGATGTAAATTTTAATTTACCGCAAGATGTTATTGATTGCATATCATCTCACATAAAAAATGATAATTCCATATCCGACAACATTTTAAAAGAAATTTTGGAAAATTCAAAAATAGCAGGCAGTAAAAAAATTGCATTATGCCAAGATACCGGGACTGCAAACTTTTTTGTAAAAATCGGTAAAGATGTAGAAATTATCGGTGATGATATTGTTACGTCAATAAACAAAGGAGTATCACAAGGTTACACAAAATATTATTTAAGAAAATCTATTGTAAATGATCCTTTAAACAGAATAAATACAAAAGATAATACACCTGCAAATATATATTGTGATTTTGTTGACGGAGATAAAATAGAAATTACAATATTAACAAAAGGCGGCGGAAGTGAAAATGCAAGTTTCTTAAAAATGCTTACACCGCTTGACGGTTGGCAGGGTATAAAAAATTTTGTTATAGACAGCATAAAACTTAAAGGTGCAAATGCTTGTCCTCCGATAATAGTAGGTCTTGGCATAGGCGGTGATTTTGCAAGTGTCGGCCTTCTTGCAAAAAAAGCATTGTTAAGGACTATAGGCAGCAAAAATATAAAACAAGATTATAACGATAAAGAAAAAGAATTGTTGGAAGAAATAAACAAATTAAATATAGGACCTATGGGGTTAGGCGGTAACCCTACGGCACTTGCCGTATTTATTGAAACAAAACCTTGTCACATAGCATCAATGCCTGTAGCAATAAACGTACAATGTCATTCTTGCAGAAGAAAAACAATAACATTATGAAAATAACAATAGAACAATTATTACAAAATATAACGGATTTTAAAGCAGGAATAAAAATAGAACTTACGGGAACCATTTATACCGCAAGAGATCAAGCACATAAAAGGTTAGTTGAACTTTTAAACAGCGGTAAAGAGTTACCGATAAAGTTACAAAATGCATGTATATATTATTGCGGGCCATGCCCTAATGCTCCCGATAAAATTATCGGTTCTTGCGGACCTACAACATCTTCGAGAATGGATGTTTATACACCGAAAATGTTGGATAACGGTGTAAAAATTCTTATCGGTAAAGGTAAAAGAAGTAAAGAAGTTTTTGATTCGATACAAAAAAACAAATCAATATATTTGCTTGCTACCGGTGGAGTAGGAGCATTGATAGCAGAAAAAGTAAAAAGTTTTAAATTAATTGCTTTTGAAGATTTAGGTCCGGAAGCAATTTATGAAATAAAAGTAGAAAATTTTCCGTTAACAGTTGGAATAGACTGCAACGGGAACAGCTTGTTTAAATAACGACAGCTTAAAGCTGAAAGCTTAAAGTTTAAAGTTTGTTGTAAAAATTCACGAAGTGAATTTTTGGTGTTTAATAGAAAATTTTGTGTAACAAAATTTTACCGAAAACTATAAGCTATAAGCTGTAAGCTTTAAACTAAAAAATCGCAAAGCGATTTTTTAAGGAGACATCATGTTTTTAGCAATAGATATTGGAAACACAAATATTACACTTGGTTTATTTAAGTTTAAAGATAATAAAATTGAAGAAAAACCTTTCCAAATTTGGAGAATAGCTACATCCAAAAAGAAAACTGCAGATGAGTATGCAATAAAAATTTTAGATATTTTTTATTATTCAAAAATAGATATATCTAAAGAACAAATTAAAGCAGTTGCTATTGCGAGTGTTGTTCCTTCATTGGATAACGTTTTTGCAGATTTAACAAAAAGATATTTCAAAAAAGATGCAATGTTTATTACAAGTAAAAGAGCAGGCGGCTTAAAATTTTTGTATAACAATCCGGAAGAAGTCGGTGCAGATAGAATTGCAGATGCCGTTGCAGTTTATGAAAGGTATAAAACCGCATCTGTGGTTATAGATTTCGGAACAGCAACCACATTCGATTGTATAGATAAAGACGGTAACTATTTAGGCGGAGTTATAACTGCGGGTCCTTTAATATCCGCGGAAGCTTTAACGCAAAGAACCGCAAAACTTCCTCAAGTTACTTTAAATATGCCTGCAAAAATTGTAGGAAGAACAACCGTTGAATGTATACAGTCCGGTTTGTATTACGGGTATATAGGTTTGGTAAAAGAAATTTTGCATAGAATAAAAAATGAGATGGGTGAAGGAAATATAAAAATTATTGCTACCGGCGGGCTTTCATATCTTATGGTAAAAGAAATGGAAGATATAGAAGGTGTTATACCTGAACTTACGTTGGAAGGTATAAAAATAATTTGGGAAAAAGAAAATTTTTAAATAATAAAAATTCAAAAGCTATAAGCTATAAGCTTTAAGCTAAAAAATTGCTTTGCGATTTTTTAAGGAGAATAAAAATGAAAAAATTATTGTCGTTATGTGCAGTTTTATGTTTTGTATCAGTAAATGTTTTTGCAAATCCGATAGATAAGTTTAATGTTGTAATGGATAATGTATCCAGCTCAACAGCTAAAAAATATTTGGAACATTTTGCTACCGATATGGGTTCTGTTATGACCGGAAGCAATTATGGAATTAATGCAAGTTTAGGATTTATAAACTTAGATGTAAGTTTAAAACTTAATACTGTTAATGTTGATAACGAAATAATGAGAGCAGAAGGAACAAGCCAGGTTTATATGCCAATGCTTGTTGCAGCATTAGGTTTGGTTTCAGGGATTGATGTTATTGCAAAATACGGATATTTTTATGATTCAAGTTTATATGGCGCAGGTTTAAGATATAAACTATATGAAAGTACTGCATATTTCTTGCCGTCAGTTACGGTTCAAGGTATATATTCTGTTTTAAACATTGACAGTTCAGGTAACAAAGTTGATAACAGTAACATTGCTTTGGCAGCGGTTGCAGCATTTCCTATAGAATATGTTACACCTTATTTAGGTATAGGTTTTGACAGAACAAAATCAGAAGCAAAATCTTCTAATAAAGAAGGATTATCTGCAGAAGTTGATAACATCGGTTATTCTTTGGGAGTTTCGGTAAATATACTTATGATAAACGGTTCTTTCGGTGTTACATTCCACGACGGAGTTCCAAGTTATAACTTAGGCTTAAGTGCAGGATTTTAATTTATAGTATTTTCTTATCGTGAATAAAGTAAGATTTATAATATCAGTTTTATTCATACCGTTATTGTTGGTTTTGATATATGATTTTATTCAATTGTTTTTTTCTTTTGCAGGAAAAACAAACACGAATATTGTCCCTTTTTGGATAGGAATAGGTTTTTATTTTTTGTTTCAAGTAATATTTTTTAAACCGATGTCCACATATGTTTTCGGACATGAATTAACACATGCATTGGCAGGTCTTTTAAGCGGAGCTCAAATAAAAAAGTTTAAAGTGTCTGCAAACAAGGGAAGTGTTACATTAACGAAAGATAATGTATTTATTACTTTAGCGCCATATTTCTTCCCGATATATCCGATAATAGTTATTCTTATATATTTTGCACTTGGTTGGTTTATGGATATAACAAAGTTATATTCATGGTTTTTGTTTTTTGCCGGTGTTTCTCTGTCCTTTTATTATGCATTAACTTTTTATGCAATAAAAGTCGGACAGGAAGATATGAGAATTTACGGAAAGTTTTTCTCTTTGGTTTTTGTTTGTTTTATTAATATAATAATGGTAGTATTGGTTTTAGCTTGGATATTTCCAAATTACATACATGTAAAAGATTTTTTTGTTAAAGTATTTACCGACGGTATAAATTTTTATAAATATATTTTTATAGGAGTATATAAATGCTTGGCTTTCCTAAAGACGAAATAAAAAGAAAAACTTTTCATATTTTAACACTTATTTATGTTGCTGCATATTGGTTTTTACCCAAGAATGTGGTGTTAACAGGACTTTTAATAGCAATAATAATTGTGTTGTTGGGAGAATTTATAAGAGCAAGAAATGAAAAATTTAATGTTTTTATATTAAAAGTTTTAGGTGGTGTTCACAGAGAATCCGAGACACATAAAATAAGCGGTTTACCTTGGACTCTTTCCGGAGCATTTTTAACAATACTTTTTTTTCCTGAAAAGACATTTGTTTTGGCAAGCTTTTTATATCTTGCTTTCGGTGATGCTTGTGCTGCACTTTTCGGAAAAGCTTACGGTAAACATAAAATATATGCAGGCAAATCTTTAGAAGGTTCCATAGCTTGTTTTGTTGCTTGTTTAATAGTAGGTTTAATAGTATTACCAAGTTGGCAGTTTGCGGTAGCAGGTGCATTAATTGCAGCTTTTATAGAAACAATTCCATGGCCGTTAAACGACAATTTTTGGATGCAAATAGTAAATGCAGGTATATTAACATATATCGCAAGATTTTTTTAAATAAAATATGAAAAAAATAGTTTTTATATTATTACTTTCACTTATCACAACTTTTTTGTATGCGGAGCAAACTTTTTTTACAAGAGGAAATTTAGATATAAAAGAAGTTGCTCTTTCATTTGATGACGGTCCCGGTTCAAACACAAAAGATATATTAAAAATTTTAGATAAAAAGGAAGTAAAAGCCACATTCTTTTTGTTGGGAACATCAGTTTATAAAAGGCCTAAACTTGTAAAAGAAATTTATATTAGAGGTCATGAACTTGCAAACCATACATACAACCACATAAACTTTTTTAAATATATTGAAGAAGATAAAGAAGAAAAGATAAAAGATGAATTATTACAATGTCAGGACTTAATAAAAGAAATTACCGGTTTTAGAACAAAATTGGTAAGATTTCCTAACGGATATGCAAGAGATGATGCTGTAGATGTTGCAAGAGAAAGCAACTATAAAATAGTTAATTGGACTTTCGGCATGGATTGGGATAAAGATTTATCGCAAGAAGAAATGTTGGAATTATACTTTGAAAATACTAAGCCCGGAACAATTTTCTTAATGCATGATCTTCAAAAAAATACTAAAATTACAAAGATGTTACCGGTATTAATAGACAGGTTAAGAAATAAAGGATATAAATTTGTAACAGTAGGTGAAATGATAAATAAAAGATTATCGGAGGAACAATTATGAAAAACATTATTATTATCTCTGTTCAACACAGAAAAAATGTATCAAGTTCTGTTCAGGAAGTTTTAAGTGAGTACGGGTGCCTTATAAAAACAAGATTAGGTATTACAGATAGTACATCAAAAAAATGTTCTCAAACAGGTCTTATAATATTGGAATTTTTAGGTAACAAAAGAGAAATAAATTTAATGACAAAAAAATTGTCTAAAATAGACGGGGTTACCGTAAAGTCTGTTTCGATATAATTTGTTTTATATGCTGAAATTTTATTTTTGGAGAAAAAAATTATGAAAAAAAATTTATTGTTATCTTTGATGTTTTGTTGCTTTGCAGTAACATCTTTGTTTGCAGCGGATTTCAAAACTTCTTTAGAAAAAATTGAAACAATAAAAAAACAAGGAATAAGTTACAATGTAAGTTCCACAACGGGTGGCAAGAAAAAACAAACCGTTAATGCCACGATTTATATGAAAGGGGACAAAATAAAAATAGATGCAGCGGAAGGAATTACCATATTGGATGGTAAAAATGCATATATTTACATGGAAAAAGAAAAAACTGCCATGAAAATGAATATTGATAGCGATGATGTAAAAAAAACAGCATTTGATTTAGTTAAAGATAAAGGAGATGAATTAAAATTTGTAGAAAAAGGTACAAAGAACGGCTATTCTTGTCAGGTGTTCAAAGCTAAAGATCCAAATAGAGATATTGTATATTATTTAACTGATGAATATGGACTTCCGACCTATGTAAAAGAAGAAAATGCTGAAACGAATATAACAAATTTTAAAATCGGAAATGTCTCGGATAGTGTTTTTGTTTTACCTAAAGGTGTTAATATTATAGATATGTCAAATTTTTCAATGGAAGATCTTTTAAAAACTGCACAATAAAAAATTATAATTTCGAATTATAGAAAAGGCTTTTCATTAAATGTTGAAAAAAATATTTTTAAAAATTATTTTATTCATTTGTTTTGTCTTAATATTTTTTATTTTATTGGAAATCTCATTGGGATTTATTGGTAAAATAGTAATATTGTTTAGACAACATAAATTTGAAAAAACAAATACTGATAATGTTTCAATTGTATGTTTTGGTGATTCATATACATTTGGTGGGTTAGGTTTAAAAAATACATCATATCCGAATTATTTAAATGATTTATGTAAATTTGCTAATGTCGAAAATAGAGGTGTATGTGAATATAATTCCACACAAGTGTTAAATAATATAAAAAAATATATAAAAACAAATAACATTCCGGATATTTTAATCGTATTGGTCGGGTCCAGTAATAAATATAATTGCTACGGAATGAATAAAATTAATTTTTATCAAAAATTTAGAATATATAAAATTTTTCAAATAATTAAATTATCAATAAAAAATAAAATGTTGAAAAAAAGCCTGGAAGATTCTTTTATATATGATTATATGAGCGGTTATTATTTGTGCAGTGATTTACAAAATATTAATAATGATTTAAAAAAATTAGATTATACTTATGGTGTTATAGAAGAAATTAATTGCTATATTGCAAAATTATATGCGAGAGATGATTCTACAAAAAAACAAGATATAGAAAATAAAATAAAAGAATTATTAAGTACCCTAAATAAAGAGCAAAAACAATCAAATTTATATAGTTTTTATAACATTTATAGCTTTTTAGATGATAAACAACAGAAACAATATTACTATAATTTAATTTATCAAAAAAATCCACAAGAAGCAAAAAATATTAAGACTGAGAATCTTTTAAAATACTACTATAATAATTATAGAAATTTGGATGATAATGAAAAAATAAAAATTTTCAATGAAATTATAGATATAAATCCAAAAGTCGGATATGAAAATTTATTATATTTTTATATTAACAAACGACTTCCTTATGTTAAAGATAAAAATAACAGAGATAAAATAATAAAAGCAATTGAAGAAAATATGGATAAATATTTTGTTTATGAAACAAACGCAATAGAACAAAATAAAATGAGAATACTTTATTATATTAATAAATTTGATTTTGATAAAGCTGTATTGTTGTATAAACAAGAACTTGAAAATAAGGATACTGAGTTTGATCGATTTTTTCATGCTAAAATAGCATATTCTTTTGTATACTGCAATAGATTTTCAGATGCTGTTTATCATTTTCTGCAATATTTTAAATTTGAAAACAATGATAATATAGGTAAAAATGTCGGCTATTATTTTATGAAATCTTTTGATTTGCAAAATAAATATAGTGCGGATTTTATATTAAAAAATTTTGATGAAATATTGGAATATAAAAAACAACTTAAAGATTCTATGTTTGTACAATATTTGTATAAAGTATTAAATGAGAAGAAAAAATTTGAAACAGATGTTATAGAATGGTTAAAAAGAGATTTAAACGAAATAATATCGTTATGTGAAAAAAATAATATAAAACTTATTTTTCAAACGTATCCTTTTTCGTACAATTCTGTTAATGATACTATTAGAGAAATTTGTAATAACAATAAAAATTTAATTTTGGTAGATCAAAATAATATCTTTCAAGAATTGGTTAAAAAAGATTCTTCGGACCTTTATTTTGTAGATTTTGACCACTGTACTGAAAAAGGACACTATATAATGGCTGAAAATGTTTATCATGCTTTATTGGAAAACAAATTGATACGGGAATAAAAAACATGAAAAATATAATGATTCTTTTTATAAATATTTTATCTCTTATTGTTTGTGTTGCAGTTTTTGCAGAAACTATTGAATTTAGAATAAACAGATATAAAAATTTTGATGATTATGATGTAATTTATTTTCAAAATAACAAACAAATAGTTAAAGATGTATATAAAAACAATAAATTTATTAAAAGAGAAGGAGTTTTTCCTGAAGGCAACATAAGTTTTATAAATTATCTCGATATTGTTGTTGCAAATGTAAATATTAAAAATAATAAATTTGATGGTTTATGTACATTTTTTAAAATTAATGACAGTAATACAACAAGAATATTTAATTTGTGTGAAAGAATAGAGTCAAACTATAAAAACGGTATATTAAATGGCGAGACAAAAATTTTTGATAATTTTGACAGAATTACATCTGTTCTTAATTATGAAGAAGGAAAGTTAAACGGACCATCCATATATATTGATTATGATAATGGTTTAAAAAAAACAATTGAATTTGTTGACGGTATCAAAAAAAGTGAATTTGTTACGGAGTATACTAATAATGAAAAAAAATAGCAGATTGATAAATAATTTTAAAATTTTATACGAATTATTTTTTTTAATAATAAAACAGAAAAAATATTGGCTTATTCCTTTATTATTGGTTTTAGGCTTTTTAGGCTTATTCATAAGCTTTGCAGGAAACAGTTCTATTTTACCTATAATATATGCATTATTCTAATAATATAAAAAATATATTTTTTATAAAAACTTTTATCGATTCCGGTATAGGAGCTTCTCTTCCGGAAATGGATTTATTTATAACAGCTTCCGTTATAGAAAAAAACTATCCAAATACATATAAATATACTTTTTTTAATATGGGTTATGATTATGTAAATGATTCTGACTTGATAAATTTAATAAAAGAGAAACAAGCAGATGTTGTTGTTTTTAGTGTTAGTTTATTGGAAAAAACACAATTTCACAGCTTATGTAAGCTTATAAAAGAATTTAATAGAAATATTATAATTGTTGTTTCAGGTCAATTGGCTGATATAGTTAGAGAAAAAATATTAATAGATTATAATGTGGATTTTGTTGTATTTGGTGAAAGTTATTTGACTATAAAAGAGTTACTTTTTTCACTGAATAAAGATATTGATTTAAGCTCTATAAATGGAATATGTTATCGCATTGAAAAAAATATATTAATTAATAAAGATAGAGATTTTTATGATAATGTAGATGATTTTGTTATTATTGAAAAAATTTGGGACAATATTGATATAAAAAAATATTCGAAATATTTTGATTGGAACGGTATAAATCAACAAGAACATTATATCCCGGTAATAGCATCTTTTGGATGTCCTTTTAATTGCTCATATTGTACAAACAGGTTAAGATTTGGTACTAAATTTAGAAAAAGAAGTTGCGAAAGTGTTGTTAAGGAAATAGATTTTTTGGTGGATAAATTTTCTATTAAAGAAATACATTTTTTTGATTCTGTCTTTAATTATGATAAACAATGGGCAAAAGAAATTTTAAGTGAACTTTCAAAAAGAAAAGATAAATTATCAATAGCATTTCCTCATGGATTGAGAATTGATTGTATGGATGAAGAGTTGATTGAACTGTTTGAAAAAGCGGGAGTTTATAAAGTTACATATGCTATAGAAACAGCTTCTGAAAATTTACAAAAAATAATTAATAAGAATTTAGATTTAGAAAAAGCAAAAGAAATAATAGAATTGACATCTGAACGAAATATTATTGTTTGCGGATATTTTATGTTAGGTTTTCCTGATGAAACAGAAAAAGAAATGAAACAAACTATTGAATATGCAAAAAACTCTAAATTTGATATCGCTGCATTTTTTAAATATTCTAACTTATACGAGAAAATGAACAAAGAATACATCATAGATGAAAGTTTTACAAAATTCGGATATTTCTCAAAAAATGATAATTTAAGCGATATGAAAATTAATGCATTTTTACTCATTTCACAATGGAAATTTTATTTAAATTATAAAAGATTGAAAAATATATTTACGAAATCAAAAAATAAAGTTATGTTTATAAAGCAGTTTATAAAATTTATTGGAAATATGATATATATTTATATGCTATATAAAATTATATATGAAAAATATGTAACTAAGATATAAGTTTTTTTTGGTATTAGTTAAACAATTTATTAAATTGTCGTAGTTATAAAAAAATGATAAAATACACGAAATAAAATTTATAGTAATTAGTGGAGTAAAAAATGAAAAAATTAAATTTGTTTGTTTTAACATTGTTGTTTACTGCATCTATTGTATATGCTGATGGTGTTTCTGATTTACAAGCAAAGAAAAATAATACTCAGAAAACAGGTATTTCTTATACAGTAGTAGTACCCGGAGACTATGACGGAGCTGATCCTAAAGAATATGTTATGACGGAAAAAGGTAGCAGTAAGTTATTTGAATACAAAGAAAATCTTATAGAGTATATGTATCTTATTAGTGATAATAAACTATATCAAATTCCTGCTTTACTAAAAACAGAAAAGAAGTCACCGATTCCCGTTACGGTTTTAACAGATGATGCAAAAACGAGTGTTGAAGAAGAAATGGTTAAATTTAAAATTCCTGATTATAAAGATTTCAAAGTTATAGGTAAAGCAACTGTAAACGGTTATCAATGCCAAGTTTTACAAAAAGTTGTTTCAAGTCGGGAAATTCAAGAAGATAAAGATTATAAATTTGTAGCGCAGGATTCAATAAAAGTTTATGTTATTGAAAAAAATGGCTATCCTACAAAAATAGAAAATATTTTTACAAGCAAAGATATGAAAGGTAAAGTATTACATAATGAAATAAATGACACAATAAATTTTGTAAAGTTTAATACAAATATATCTGACAAAATACTTTCTTTACCTAAAAATGCTATGGTAGTTGATCCATTAAATAAAAACATGTTTGATGCAAATGCAATAAAACAACAATATTTGCAAATGATGAAAGAACAATATAATGAAGAAGAATAAATAATTAAAACCATATAAAAAAACTCCTGCCGGAACAGGCAGGAGTTTTTTTTATGCCTTTTTTATTTTGTATAAAAAATGATAAAATACATAGGACAAAATTTTATAATAATTATTGGAGTCAAAAATGTACTTTTCAAAAGCTTTTATACCAACATTAAAAGAAGCACCTTCAGATATGGATAACATTTCGGCAAAACTTATGGTTCGTTCCGGAATGGTAAGAAAATTGGGCAGCGGTTTGTTTGAAATTTTACCGTTAGGTCTTAAAACACTTGAAAATGTTATGACCGTTATCAGAGAAGAAATGGCTTCAATAGACGGGCAGGAAGTAAAACTTCCTTTGTTATTACCTAAAGAATTGTGGATAGAAACGGGAAGATGGAATGTTTACGGAAAAGAGCTTTTTAGAATAAAAGACAGAAAAAATGCGGAATTTGCTTTAGCACCTACACATGAAGAAGCAATTACGGACCTTGCAAGAAGTTTTATAAGATCTTATAAACAATTACCTGTTATGCTTTATCAGTTCGGTATAAAATTCAGAGATGAAATAAGACCGAGATTCGGTGTTATGAGAGCAAGAGAATTTATAATGAAAGATGCTTACTCTTTTCATGTAACCGAAGCGGATTTGGAAGAATATTATAAAAAAGTTTATGCTGCTTACGAAAGAATTTGTAAAAGGTGCGGATTCAAATTTAGAGCTGTTGAAGCTGCTGCCGGTGCAATAGGCGGGAACTTTTCTCATGAATTTATGGTGCTTGCCGATACCGGTGAAGAAGAAATCGCATGGTGCAATTGCGGTTACGGGGCAAATTCGGAAAAAGCGGAATGTTTGTCTGATATATACGAAAAATCCAACGAACAAGTTTTGGATATGCAGGAAATTTCTACCCCTAACGTAGGAACAATTGAAGATGTTTCCAAATTTTTAAATTCTTCATCACAGAAATTTATTAAAACAATTATTTATGTTGCTGACGGTACACCTGTTGCCGTTTTAGTAAGAGGTGATTATGAAATTAACGAAATAAAATTGCAATCTGTAATAGGTTGCAGCGAACTTGAACTTGCAACTCCTGAAATAATTATGGAAGTTACAGGTGCAAAAGTCGGTTTTGCAGGTCCTGTAAACTTAAAGAAAAAAATTAAAATATATGCGGATTATTCTGTTATAAATGTTGTTAACGGAGTTATCGGTGCAAATAAAGATGATATGCACATAAAAAATGTAAATTATGATAAAGATTATAAAGCGGATGTCGTTACGGATTTAAGAAAAGTTGTTCATGGTGATATTTGTCCGAGATGTAAAAAAGAAAAGTTGCAGTTTTCAAGAGGTATAGAAATAGGACATATCTTTAAATTGGGTACAAAATATTCTAAATCCATGAAAGCAACATATCTTGATGCCAACGGTAAAGAAAATTTAATGATTATGGGCTGTTACGGTATAGGAGTAACAAGAATACTTGCGGCAACAATAGAACAATCTTATGATGAAAACGGTATCATTTGGCCGGTACCTCTTGCAGCATATAAAGTTGCAATTATTCCTGTGGATTTTAATAACGAGCAAATAAAAGAAACCGCAGAAACAATTTATAAAGAATTGAGAAAATTAAAAATAGATGTTTTGCTTGATGACAGAGATGAAAGGGCCGGTATAAAGTTCAAGGATGCCGATTTAATAGGTATCCCTTTCAGAATTACTATCGGTGAAAAAAATCTTAAAAACGGCAATGTTGAATTTAAGAATAGAAAAGATGATAAATCTAAAGCACAAATTATAAAAGTTGAAGATGCAGTATCCAAAATAGTTGAAGAACTTAAGAAATACGAATAAAAATTGCCATAGGCAATTTTTGGAAGAATAGAAGATTAGAAGAATAGAAGAATGGATGAAAAGCGGAAGAATAAATTTAATAGATTGCGGATCGAGTCCGCAATGACAAAAAAATAGGGTGTCATTCTGAACTTGATTCAGAATCTATAAAAAAACAAAATTTGCAAAGCAAATTTTACATTGGAATTTCCAACCTTCCAATCCTCAAATCATCCAATCTTCAAAAATTACGGAGTAATTTTTTATTATGAATAAATATGATATAGCCGTTATCGGTGCAGGACCTGCAGGTTACAATTGCGCAATAAATTTTGCTAAAAAAGGGAAAAAAGTTGTAATAATAGAAAAATATAATTTGGGCGGAACTTGCTTGAACAGAGGATGTATTCCTACAAAGTTTTTGTGGCAGGCAGCATCAGTAAAACAAACAATATCAAAATCTTATGAATACGGACTAAAATCTTCTTTAGAACCTGTAAATTTTCAAGAGATAATAAATAAGAAAAACAAGTTAGTTGAAAATTTGGTTAAAGGTGTTGCACGACTTTTAACTGCGAACAAAGTTGATGTTATAAAAGGAACAGCAAGTTTTAAAAATAAAAATGAACTTAATATAAAAACAGAAACAGAAGAAATAAATATATCTGCAGACAAAATAATTATAGCTGCAGGTTCGGAAAGTAAATCAATTCCCAATATTGAATATGATCATCAAAAATATATAGATTCAACAGATGCTTTAAATTTAACCGAAGTTCCAAAAACTATGCTTGTTATCGGTGCAGGTGCAATCGGTATAGAGTTAAGTTCTATCTTTGCAGCTTTCGGTTGCAAAGTTACTTTAAGAGAAATTTGTCCTCAAATTTTGCCCAGCGAAGACAGTGATTTGGCACAAGAGCTTTCAAGAGTATTGGCAAGACAGGGAATAAAAGTTGAGGCAGGATGTACAGATACTTTAAAAGATAAAGATAGTTTTGAAAAAATATTAATAGTTGCCGGAAGGAAATCTAATTCGGATGAACTAAAACCGGAAAATGTAGGTTTAAATTTAGATAATAGAAAATTTGTATCAACACAAAATTATTCAACAAATGTAGATAACATTTTTGCTATAGGAGATGCTACAGCTAAAGGATTTTTAGCATATACTGCCGAACAAGATGCAATAAATGTTGTTGAAAATTTACAATCAAAAAATCCTGTACCGAAAGTTGTTTTTTCATTTCCTCCCGTAGCATCGGTGAAAGCTGTTGATTATGACAATTATAAGGATGTCGTTTTCGGTAAATCAACTTTTATTTCAAATGCAAGAGCACAAATTGAAGGACAAAGAACAGGTTGGATAAAAGTTGCTATAGACAATATTTCTAAAAAAATTATAGGTGTTTGGATAATAGGTGTAAATGCAGATGAACTTATAGAATCTGCAACAATGATAATAAAATCAAATATGAAAGTTACGGATTTATCAAAAGATATGTTTTTTCATCCGGGACTTTCAGAAATACTTTTAGAAGCAACCAAAAATTGCTAAAGCAATTTGGAAGAATAGAAGAATGGAGGAATAGAGGTATAGAAATATAGAAAAAACAACAATGTAGAAAAAATTATAGTTTGTTGTTTCTATACATCCATACTTCCATACATCCATACATCAAAAATTAAGGAGTAATTTTTATTATGTTAAAAGAAACGTTTTTACACTCAATGCATCAAAAAGCAGGTGCAAAGTTTACGGAATTCGGCGGATGGGATATGCCGGTTCAATATACTTCTATTATAGAAGAACATAATGCAGTAAGAAATTCTGTAGGTATATTTGATACATCTCACATGGGAACGTTCATTATTTCCGGTGACAATGCAGGTAAATTCTTGGATTATGTAACAATATCGGATATGTCTAATTTACCGTTATATAAAGCAAGATATTCCATGCTTTTAAATAAGCAGGGAGGAATAAAAGATGATATTATCGTATACAAATTTGAAAACTATTATATGATGGTAGTAAATGCGGGAAACTTAGATAAAGATTTTGCATGGTTAAACGAAAACAAATTGGAAAATGTGGATATAAAAAATATGAGTAAAGAAATTTCCATGATGGCTGTTCAAGGCCCTAAAGCGGTAGAAATAGTTTCTCAAATTGTTGACGGTGAAATTTCTTCAATGAAATATTTTACCGCAAAAGATATAACATTCAAAGG
>JAEEGL014892101.1_pt1 | contig 15038 bp, 11 predicted proteins | sample 9134231 | NCBI WGS metagenome assembly JAEEGL01 (sample SAMN16246548, study PRJNA631951) | gut metagenome | biome: gut microbiome; feature: rumen; material: fiber-attached | host: Bos | place: Iran: Karaj | collected 2018-10 | reverse complement strand
ATGTTCGATATTCATGCCGCTGACAGATGCGTTCGGATTACTGGTATTGAAATAGCGATGGTCGTTGCTATAGCGTTCACGCACCTCGTTATTACTCATGCGGTCGGTCTGATAGAAGCCATACCAAGTCTTATTGTTAGAGCCACTACCGTACTCCAACACCGTTGCCTCACCAATAATATCATGCAAAGCCTCTTTCAAGTCGGCCTTCTTCTTTCCAACTGCCGCAGCATAATAGGTTTTTAGATCAATGGAATGAAGCGAGAGAGTGCCACACAGCAGCACACCCATCAAGACAAGTATGATAGATTTACGAATTTTCATTTCACAAGAATCTTAGACGTTCTATGTCCTTGACGAATCAGATACATACCCGGACGACGAGGCAAGTTACTGCCTAATTGATGCCCCATTACATCCATGAAATAACGTGCCGCAGATGGTTCATAAACACTCTTGATGCCATCCGTTTGCTTGACATACACCTCTATCGATTGAATGCGGCTTTGCCCTCCCGAAACAGCTATGAAAGGATTTGCTGTTCCCGTCCACGTCAGTTCACCATTGCTAAAGGAATAAGTCTGACCGTCAATGTCGATATCGTTAATCTTGCCAGAAGCATGGAAAACAACCTTGGTAATCTCCGCACCAGAAATCACCAGCACGCTCTTGTCGTAGAAACGTAGGTCGCCGTACTTGCTTACATCCACAGGAGTCACAGTACCTTGCCCCTTATAATACGCTATTTCAAGGCCATTGGCGGTTGTTGTGTAACCCGCTCCATAGGTAGGATGTGTTGTCGAAGTCCATTTATAGCTATTCACCTCAATCGTTCCCGACTGCGCGTCAGGATTCTCGGGATTGTCTGGGTTATCAGGATTGTCTGGATTATCCGGGTCTTCGGGATCATCTGGATTGTCAGGATTGATCGGGGTATCGGGGATCTCGACATCGCTTTGCCCATGAGGTTGAGTGACATCAAAAGCATAGCTGACGCTGTCGCCCCAAACATATTCGCACAGCGAAGGATAATCCACAAAGGGGTTACGGTTCTTCTGCCACTTATACACAACTTCGTTGCGGGCGCGTTCGACGTCATCCACAGGGTCGAGTTTGGCCCAGCGCAGGAACATCTTCAATGCCCAATCCTTCAAACCCGGGTATTTCTTGCCGTCGAAGACCTGTGAAGCCTGTCCTCCATTCCAGTTAGGATGCAGGTTCTCATAGCAGGCTAAGACATAGAAATAGACACGGGCGATATCCCCTTTCACCTCATCATTAGGTTCAAAGCATTGGCCGCTGTAGCCGCTGATCGTGCAAGAGCCCAACTTGGAGTAGCCATTGGCCGACTTCCACGTATTTCCTGTATTCTCACCTAAAGGATAATTGCTGCGACGGTTGTTTACATAGCCATCCGTAGGGACGACCTGTACGAGATCGCTCTTCATCTCCCCTCCACTTCCGAACCAACTTTGAGGCACCAGATGCTCACGGTTGTAACCATCGCCCTCTCCTTGATAAGAATGATTCTCCTTGGGACCACCAATCACAAAGCTGGTAGCATTGGAGTACCAGTCGCGCAGATAGCCATCGGCACGACGGTCGCTTTCATGATAAGCCTCCAACAATCCGTCATACCCGATATTGGTATGAGAATGAATGATCGAATACAACGCCGTCTTCAAATCCGCCGCCTTTTTGTTATTGGCTTTGTTGTAGTATGTAGCTAAGTCTTCTGCCTGCGAAGTCATTGCAACACAGGTGAGCAGAACAAAGAGGATCGTATAAAAACAAGAACGTTTCATTCTTTTTATAAGGTAATTTGGGGCAAAGATAGGGGAAAAAGCTTGAACCACAAAAAAAAGAGACAAGAAAAGAGTCAAGGCCCAAAGCCTTGACTCTCTAATTATAGGTTTGCGCGTATGCGCGTGCTTATTTCACGGCAACTTTCTTGCCATTGACAATGTAGATACCAGCCTTGTTGAGGTTCTGCACACGCTGGCCGGCAAGGTTGTAGATAACCTGAGTAGCAGGAACAGCCTCGGAAGCTACACCCTTGATGGCATCCACGATATTGAGGCCATCCAAGCTATATACCTTCACCTCCCTCAGGCCAGGAACACCCATGTACTTGATGATGTTACCCTTTAACCAGACTTGTGTACCCAGTTTATCAGGATTGTCACTCAGGTTCAAGTCTGCACGGGCATCCGCATTGTTGGGAAGTGCCACAGGAATGACATTGGCAACGGCATTCGCATCAGCGGCATCAGCAATGAGGATGTTAGAAGCTGTCACGGCGCCATCCGTAGGTGCTTCAGCACTGAATATAGCTGTCGTAGCATTCAGGCTGCTGCCATTGATATAACCTACAATGTAAGCCTTCACCCATACACCCTTCTCAAGAGCATTCTTTGTATCTGTAGCTTCCTTATGCTGAATATCCTCAACGGTATATGGATTTTCGAGTGAGCCATCACCTGTAAACACATAAACTTCAGGGGTTTCACCATTGTCAATATCAGCCTTCTTGCGAGGATAAATCTGAATCGTGGATTCTTCACCGTTGACATAGATGGCGACAAAACCTGTGATGTTGTAAGTCTTCTGGGTGTCGAATGCAACATCAGTGGCAACACTCCAATTATCACGGAGAACGATTTCGTTGTCGCTATCATCCGTGAAGGTCATATTCTTCTTAGTCCAAGCCTCTTCAGCAGGTTTCACATCCTTGATGGTCACAAGTTCATTCTCGAAAGCCTTGAAATTCTGCGTTAACTCTGAGATCTCTACTTCTTGAGCCGTTACTTCATTCCCTTCAGATACCTTGGTCAAGTCAGAATATGTTACATCGGCGATTTCTGTCAAACCATTGTAAAGATACAGATTACCTTTCACGGTTACTGAAATCTTATCACCTACAGCAATTCCAGAATTTGTCCCGAACAGGAGCAGACCATCTGTGCCATCATATACATACAGAGACTTGCCGTTGACGTAGGTTACGAGGACATCTTGAGCGTTGTAAGTAACTGCTGTCTTGTCAGCTGTTGCAGCAGCCTTGATGTCTGAAATCTTCGTGTAACCCTCTTGTTGACCCTGGCTGATCGTGATAACACTGCTCACAACCTTGCTGGCATTACCACCTGTTGGAGGTACAGCAATAGCTTTCACCGTCGTTGTCACCTCCACTGTGAACGGTGTCGTGTAGAGAGTGCCCGATTCAATGGTAGGATCTGTGCCATCAAGCGTGTAATAGATAGCATAGCCCTCAGCAACTGTGATCGTCACTTCCTGAGCGGTCTCATAAGTGCCTGTAGTAGGCGTGATGACAGGAAGAACCTCTGCGGGATTTGCTTCCGTCACGCCATCCAGGCTCCAGTTGGTGACATTTTTGACACCGGCAACACCGAAGTACTTTTCGATTGTGCCATAGAGCCATACCTGCTTTCCAACGAGATCTGCATTAGTTTGCAAATTCAAAGCTTCACGGGCAGCCGTTTTATCAACGAGCTGTACAGGAATCATGTTATTCACGTCGCTCTCATCTGCTGCATCAGCAAGTATCAAATTCGAGGCGATAGCACTTTCACCACCTACTGTCACCAAATTGTTTAAAGACTTATCAGCACTACCGATGATATAACCCTTCATCCAAACCTTTGCAGATGCCTGATTGGGGTTAAATAAAGCCTGCACGTCACCAATGGTATAAGGATTAGCCAGAGAGCCGTCAGCTTCTGATGTGACAGAAATCTCCAGCACAGCCACGGCGCTCTTGAAGGTGTTGGTGGCATCCACCGTAGCAGTAATTTTGGCCGAGCCAGCACCGACGATGGCAATGTTGCCCTGATTATCGACTGTTGCCACATCAGGATTGCTGGACTCATAGGAGACTACGCCGTCCGAGTTGGTGCTGAAAACAGCCGTAACGCTTTCACCGACTTTCACCTGAACGCTTGCAGGTTCCCAGGCTGCCTCCGGGGTCTGCAGTTCCTCCTCAGCAGGATTGACGATATCTTCTGCCGTGCGGGGATAGAGCCCGAGAATGGGAGTCCCTTCTTTGTTCTGATAATAAGAAATAAATCCCGTTACAGAATAAGTAGCAGCAGTGTTGAATGTAGCGTCTGTCATGACACTGAATTTGTCACGAACTGCAAGTCCACTTTCATCCTCATCTACGAAGATCAGATCCTTATTTTCATCAAATGCAGCAGCCTGAGGAGTCAGTTCTTCTATCGTCACCAATTCGCTTTCATAATCCTTTGGATTCTGCAAATCAAATATAGTAATCTTCTGGGGTTCTACTGCATTATCGCTGGAAACGACTTGAACAGCGTAATCCGGGCTTGAGATCTCTGTCAGACCTTGATATAAGACGAGCTGACCCTTGATGGTACCGCTGATTTTATCGCCAGCCTTGATACCAGAGTTAGCGTCATAGACAAGGAGACCGTCCTGGCCATCATAGAGATAGAGATTCTGACCTTTGACAAAGGTAACAAGACATTCGGTCAGATTCAACTGAACATACACTTCTGCTTCTGTTACAGCCTCTTTTGCTGCAGCGAGGGTATTGTATTCAGGGATTTCGGCACTACCTGTCTTCTCGATGTTGACAGCAATGATATTGCCATACTTACCACTACCACTCTGATAGACAAAGAAACCGGTAACGGTTACTTCATCATTGACAGCGATATCGCCCATACCATTAGCTGTAGTCAGAATAGATCCCGTAGCGGTTGCGCCCTCAATGGTGAAGTTATTGTAACTGCCAACACTGGTCATGGTTCCACTCACTTTCACAAAAGTGACAGTAGGAGTAGCGACAAGGGCGTCAAAGGCCTGCCCATCAATGACTGTAGCCTGCGGATAGTCAACCTGGGCTGTTCCAGATTTACTAATCGTAGCACTGCTGAACTGCATGCAACCGCCATAAGCGCTCACCTTACCTGTGACAACGACAACATCGCCAACAGCTACAGTTGGTACAGAACCCGTATAGACGAAGATATATCCACTGCCATCACCGATAAGGAATCCGCTTTTGCAAATACCCACGACCGTACCAGTTGTATTGGCCTGATCAGCAGCGCCAGCAGCAATGACATCAGCAATCGTCTGTGTCTGCAAAGTCTCTATAGTAATGACACTCTCAGTCACTTCACTACTATACGAGCCCTTGACAGCTATCGCCTTCACGGTCGTTGTCTCGCTAACCATGAACGGAGCTGTGTAAGCGATACTGTTGGCCGTCGGGTTACTGCCATTGGTGGTGTAGTAGATTGCGGCACCATCGCCTGCAGTAATAGTTACCTCTTGAGCTGCATAATAGGTTCCCGTAGCAGGACTAATGACAGGCTGTTCCACATAAGTGGGATCCACTGCACCTACCGTTACGACAAAATCAGTGAAGCAAAGCTGACCAGCCTTAGAACTTTCTGTACCATAATCAGCCTTGTCCCCTACTGTCAAGGTAACAGATGTTGCATCACCGGTCCAAGTAACAGTTTTATCACCAGAAGCCTGTGCAGCAATCGTTCCCTTATCAGCTGTAATGGGAGCCAAGCGCTTAAGGCCTTGAGTAGAAATGTTAAAAACAATGGACTTCATGTTTCCAACCGCGCTGGAAATCGTGATAGATCCCTTGGCATAAATACGGAAATCTTGGCCGTTGGCATTGTAGGCCGGAGTCGTTTGACCAGCATTTTTTGCCGTAGTAAAAGAAATACCATCCGTTTCACCCGACGTGGTAGTTGGGGTAACGGTCACCTGCGCCTTAGCCAAACCGCATACGGTCAGCAAGGCGAACAAAAATAGGTAGAATTTTCTCATAGATTATTTGGTTTTTAAAGTGAATACGCCGCGAAGGTACTGCAATTTATTCGAACCGCAAAATAAATATTCGATTCTTTTTTACCTTTTTTCTAACGAAGTACAAAGGACATCAAAAAGGGGCGGCAACTTGTGCCACCCCTCAACTCAAAAAGAAATGTATGAATCAGGTGTTTGTGTTGTTCTTAGAAGCCATCGGGGCCACCGAATCCGCCACGCGGACCGCCAAAGCCTCCACCAAAGCCACCACGAGGACCACCCTGACCGCGTCCGCCCCTCTGTGCGCGGTTACGGTTCTGCTGAGGCTGGAACACTCTGAGGAGCTGTTGCGGGGTAAGGAAAGATGAAAACTCTGCGCAGTATTTCTTCTGAATATCCAGACGCTGTTGCGACTGCTGAATCTGAGTCTCCTGACGAGTAAAAATCTCTTGCAAGCGGGCTGTAGCAGCAGCATCCGTCAGCTCCTTCTTCTCTTTCTTATCCTGTGCGCTGGCTCCTGTTTCTCCGTCAGTCTGTTGGCGCTGAGGACGCAAGGATGCAAGTTCGGTCTGGTATTTCTCATAAATAGGCTCAAACTTTGCGCGCTGCTCGTCGGACAGCTTCAGGTCCTTGATGAGGCGTTCCTTCTGACGGGTTTGCATTTCTGCGCGACGGTCTGCGCCATCGTTTTCTTGTGCGTTTGCGTTGTTGATGCTGCCGAAAGTCATTGCGGCAAGTGCAATCATAAATAATGATTTTTTCATGTTCGTTGAGTATTTTTGAAATCGTTCAGTGTGTATGTCGTTCTCGAACTGACATAGCTATGACAGCCTCATCTCTAGAAGGTTTAAGCGAGGCTGTTCTTTTTTAATTCATTAACATTTGGATGATGGAAGGTTAACGCACCGTGATGTGGAAGCAACCTTGCTTGACTTCGTATTTCACATAGCACAGTCCCTCTTTTCGGACATCCCGCAAGACTTCCGACAAGACAAATTTCAAGGAGTCGTTCCGTACAGGACGGCGATTCGGATCCTCAGGCGGAGCCACGGTATGATAACGGTTGTAAGAGATGTCAAAGGTCGTACCGAAGCGATGGCAACTCTGTTCGGAAGCGTTCCCGTTGATACGGCGCAAACGACGTACATCCTCCTCGGTGCGCAGGACGCTAGTGACGATGATCGTATGAAGAGGTATCCCCTTCACCGCTAATGAGTCGAGGAATCGACGGCCGATGTGCTGCAACAAATGGCTGGCTTTCGGCACCAGATATGGGATACTACGACTCATAGCCGGATCCATCTGATAGTATGGGTTTGCACCTACGAAGAGGAGGTCCTTCTTACGATGCTCTGCCTCCTCACGGTTCTCCACCGGCGGCACACCGTTAGCGCAGGCTGCAGGGTACTGCACCTCCTGAACGTCGGGAAAGCAATCGCGGTAGGAGTGCACGCTCCTGATACGATGCCGATGGCTGAAATCCAGCTGTGGAAGCGGGTTCAAGAGATTGGCCTTCACGGCCACTGTATCAGCAGCGGCGACTTCCTCAGCAGGTGATTCATCCACCCCTGGCTTACACAAACGAACAATAAAAAGCACCAATACAACGACACACACCAATAATATATATTGGCGCTTTGTCGGGGGGAACAATTTCTTCGGTAGTTTCATTTCGGGCACAAAGTTACGAAAAAACATCGACAAAGCCATAAAAATATGTCTATCTTTGCACTTTTGCAGTTGAAAAACCTTATCTTTGCGCCCGAAAACAACTCACGAATGACAGAAAAACACTTTATCCTCGAAGAAGCTGACCCCATCCTTTTCTATGGCGTCAACAACACCAATATGCAAATGCTCAAAGCGCTGTTTCCCAAAATGCGCATTGTGGCACGCGGCAACGTCATCAAGGCCATGGGCGATGAAGAGGAGTTGTGCGCTTTCGAGGAAAGCCTTGAAAAGCTACAGGCACATTGCAACAAATACAACAGTCTGAGCGAGGAGGACATCTTACATATTATTAAAGGTGAGCACACCCGACGCGACGGCATCACAGGTGCCATCGTCTTCAGCGTCACCGGGAAGCCCATTACTGCACGCAGCGAGAACCAGCAGCGTCTTGTCCACGCCTTCGAGACTCATGACATGACTTTTGCCATCGGCCCTGCTGGCTCGGGTAAGACCTACACCAGCATCGCACTGGCCGTACGAGCCATGAAGAACAAGGAAGTACGTCGCATCATTCTCTCCCGTCCCGCTGTGGAAGCCGGCGAGAAGCTGGGATTCCTGCCAGGCGATATGAAGGATAAAATCGATCCTTATCTACAACCGCTCTACGATGCGCTGGAAGACATGATCCCACGCCAGAAGCTGAATGAGATGATGGAACAAAATGTCATCCAAATCGCCCCCCTCGCATTCATGCGTGGTCGCACGCTCAATGATGCAGTTGTCATTCTCGATGAGGCACAGAACACGACGCCTGCACAAATCAAGATGTTCCTCACGCGCATGGGCATGAACACCAAAATGATTATCACGGGCGATATGACCCAGATAGATTTGCCACGTCCCCAGAAAAGCGGGCTCGTAGAAGCGCTCCATATCCTCAAGGATGTCGATGGAATTGCCGTCATTGAGCTGAACCAGAAAGATATCGTCAGGCATAAACTGGTGACAAGGATTGTGGAGGCATACGACAAGTGGGAGAAAAAGACCCTCCCCCCCACGGACAATCAAAACAATAACATCTAAATCATATTTACTATGGGATCATTAACTAAGACCGATTTCCAACTTCCCGGTCAGAAAAGCGTCTATCACGGAAAGGTACGCGATGTGTATAACATCAACGATGACATTATGGTGATGGTCGCTACCGACCGTATCTCTGCCTTCGACGTAGTGCTACCCAAAGGCATCCCCTTCAAAGGTCAAGTGCTGAACCAGATTGCAGCCTCGTTCCTGGATGCCACAGTTGACATCGTTCCCAACTGGAAACTTGCCACCCCTGACCCGATGGTAACGGTCGGTCTGAAGGCTGATGGTTTCCGTGTAGAGATGATTATCCGCGGCTATCTCACAGGCTCTGCCTGGCGCGAGTACAAGAACGGTTGTCGCGAGCTCTGCGGTGTGAAGCTACCAGAAGGCATGCGTGAGAACGAGCGTTTTCCCGAGCCTATCATCACCCCTACCACCAAAGCCGACGAAGGTCACGATGAGAATATCTCCAAGGAGGAGATTATCCGTCAGGGCATCGTCAGCGCCGAGGATTATGAGGTCATGGAGCGCTACACCCGTGCCCTATTCCAGCGCGGTACAGAGATTGCCGCCCAGAAGGGTCTCATTCTTGTGGACACCAAATATGAGTTCGGAAAGCGCGACGGCAAAGTAATTCTCATCGACGAGATTCACACGCCCGACAGCAGTCGCTACTTCTATGCAGAAGGCTACGAGGAGAAGTTCGAGAAGGGCGAACCACAGCGCCAGCTCTCCAAGGAGTTTGTACGTCAGTGGCTCATCGACCACAATTTCATGAACCGCCCGGGTGATGTGATGCCCGAACTTACCGATGCCTTCGTGGAGAGCATCAGCGAACGCTACATTGAGCTCTACGAGCACATTGTAGGCAAGAAATTCGAGAAAGCCGACACACAAGAGGATGTCGCAGCTCGCATCGAGAAGAATGTCACAGCCTGGCTGAGCGCACGCAAATGAAGTCTCCCAAACGCGAGCAGGTGGAGACGATGTTCAATCGCATTGCTCCCACCTACGACCGCCTCAACCACCTCCTCTCCCTTGGCATCGACCGCCGCTGGCGCCGCAAGGCTATTGATGCGCTGAAGCCCTTTGCTCCGCAGACGATACTCGACATCGCCACAGGCACGGGCGACTTCGCCATCCTCTCAGCCCGCAGTCTCGACCCCGACCGCATCATCGGCGTGGATATCAGCGAGGGGATGATGGAAGTGGGACGTCAGAAGGTTCAGGAAGCTGGGCTCGACCATGTCATCTTCTTCATGAAAGATGATTGTACAGACCTCTCTTTCGATGATGACACCTTCGATGCTGTCACCGTCGCTTACGGTGCCCGCAATTTCGAGAATCTCGAAGCTGGTCTGCGTGAGATGTGCCGCGTGCTCAAGCTCGGTGGACATCTGATGCTCGTGGAACTCACCACCCCACCCCGCTTTCCCATGAAGCAGTTATTCGCGTTCTATGCTCACACCGTGATGCCCCTTATCGGACGACTCATCAGTCACGACGATAGCGCATACACCTACCTGCCCCATTCGATGGCTGCCTTTCCGCAAGCCGAACGCCTTGTGCCGCTCTTACGCCACTGCGGTTTCAGCGCCGTGCAGTTCAAGCGTTTCACCTTCGGGCTCAGCACGATGTATTTAGCAACCAAGTAAATCGTAAAATAGTAAAATTGTCCAATCGTAAATTATACGGTCTTTTAGGCTACCCCCTCGGGCATAGTTTCTCGCGTGCATTCTTCATGGATAAGTTCGCGCGAGAGGGCATTGATGCGGAGTACCTGAACTTCGAGCTGTCCTCCGTTGAGCAGCTGCCGAAGCTCCTCGCTGAGCGCCCTGACCTGCGCGGTCTCAACGTCACAATCCCCTATAAGCAGGCCGTCATCCCCTATCTGGATGAACTCTCTGATGAAGCCCGTGCTATCGGAGCTGTGAATGTGATTAGGATCGAGCCCTTAGAGCACAGTCAACAATTGCCAAATGGTAAATTGACCAATTGTAAATTAAAAGGGTTCAATTCCGACGTTATTGGATTTACTGAGAGTATCCGCCCGCTGCTGCAACCTCATCACAAGAAGGCTCTTATCCTCGGCACAGGTGGAGCATCGAAAGCCATTTGTCGCGGACTCGAAAAACTCTGTATCGAATGGCGCTACGTCAGTCGCAAGAGGTCTGGGGAGAAACTTTTCTCCTACTCCGACATCACACCCTCACTTCTTGCCGACTATACCGTCATCGTCAATTGCACACCCCTCGGGATGTTCCCGAAGATAGATGCGGCTCCCACTATCCCTTACGCAGCCCTCTCTCCCCGCCACCTCTTGTATGACCTCGTGTATAACCCCGAGGTGACGGAGTTTATGCGCCAAGGCCGCCGTTACGGTGCCACTGTCAAGAATGGACTTGAGATGCTACACCTTCAAGCCCTCGCCAGCTGGGATTTCTGGAACGGAAAAGAATAAGGCCTCCTTAATAGTTGAATTCTCCGAACTCGCTGCGAATGGTGAGGCTCTTGGGGCCTTCCTCGATGTGGCCGATGACCTGAGCGTCAATGTTGAAGCTCTTGCTGATGGCGATGACAGAATCGGCATCCTCGGGGCTGACATAGACTTCGAGACGATGACCGCAGTTGAAGACCTTGTACATCTCGCTCCAGTCGGCACCGCTCTCTTCAGCGATGATGCGGAAGAGAGGAGGCACGGGGAACATATTGTCCTTGATGACACGGCAGTTGTCACCCACAAAATGCAGCACCTTGGTCTGTGAGCCACCCGTGCAATGAACCATACCGTGGATGCGAGGACGCAGTTCATCGAGAAGTTTCCTGACCACAGGGGCATAGGTGCGAGTAGGAGAAAGAACCAATTTACCTACAGATGGCAGTCCTCCTTGAGGGGAGGCGTAAGGGGATGGGTCTTGTAGCTTGTACTTTCCACTATATACCAGTTCTTCGGGTACAGCGTGGTCATAAGTCTCAGGATATTTCTCAGCAAGATATTTGCTGAATACGTCGTGACGGGCAGAGGTGAGGCCATTGCTGCCCATACCACCATTGTATTCCTTCTCGTAAGTAGCCTGTCCGAAACTGGCGAGTCCCACGATGACATCCCCTGGACGGATATTCGCGTTGTTGATGACATCGCTACGTTTCATGCGGCAGGTGACAGTGCTATCCACAATGATCGTACGGACAAGGTCGCCTACATCAGCCGTCTCGCCGCCAGTACCGTAAATGCCGATCCCCATCTCGCGCAGCTCGGCCATGAGTTCGTCAGTTCCGTTGATGATGGCAGAGATGACTTCTCCTGGGATGAGCATCTTATTGCGTCCGATAGTGCTGCTGACGAGGATGTTATCCACGGCACCCACGCACAGCAGATCGTCGGTGTTCATGATCAATGCATCCTGGGCAATGCCCTTCCACACGCTCAGGTCACCCGTCTCCTTCCAGTAGGCATAAGCCAGCGACGACTTCGTACCGGCGCCGTCGGCGTGCATGATATTGCAGTACTCCGGGTCACCGCCAAGAATATCGGGGATAATCTTGCAGAACGCCTGCGGGAAGAGACCCTTGTCGATATTCTTGATGGCGGCGTGTACATCCTCCTTGGCGGCAGACACGCCACGAGCCATATAACGGGCGGAAGAGGAGGACTCTCCCCCCGCCCTCCCTGTTAGGGAGGGAGCAGATACTAATGGAGAATTGTCTTTTTTGTTACTAGTCATAACACCCAAAACACTAAAGATTGGATTTATTCTTGAAAGGTAATTACCCCCTCCCTATAGGGAGGGCGGGGGGAGAGTCCTCTCCTTTTTTAGAATTGTACCTCTGGTGCTTTTTCGGCTCCTGCCTCAGCAGCAAACGGAGATTTCTTCTCAAAGCCGAAGATCATAGCCCAGATGTTGTTGGGGAATTTGCGGACGCTGACGTTGTAAGTCTGAACGGCTTCGTTGTAGATGCGGCGTGATTCGGCAATACGGTTCTCCGTGCCCTCCAACTGTGCTTGCAGCTCGCTGAATTGTTCGTTGGCTTTCAGGTCGGGATAGTTCTCGGTAATGGCCAGCAACTTACCCAATGCCTGACTTACCTCACCCTGTGCTGCCTGGAAAGCCACAATCTGCTCGGGGGTAGCAGTAGCGGGATCGATGGTGATCTGCGTAGCCTTGCTGCGTGCTGCTATGACAGCCTCCAGCGTCTCGCTCTCATGAGCAGCGTAACCCTTGACGGTGTTCACGAGATTGGGGATGAGATCAGCGCGACGCTGATACTGTGTCTGTACGTCTGCCCATTTCTGAGCCACCACTTCTTCCTGTTCAACAAGCTTGTTGTAGGTGCAGCTTGTCAGCGCAAATGTTGCTATTACAGCAAGTAAGATAGATTTCAAAGTTTTCATAGTTTAATATTTTAATTGTGAATTATCCATTGTCAATTTTCAATTGTCCATTGTCCATTGTTCATTGTCAATTGTTAATTGTCAAAACCTTCCTCCTGCACCACCGCCGCCGAACGAGCCGCCGCCGAAGTGACCGCCAAAGGAGCCACCGCCGAACGAACTGCCACCTCCTCTGAAGAAACTGCCACCCAGGGCACCGCCTGCAGCCGCAGCTCCCGCGCCGCTGTTGAGGTTTTCGTCCCAGTGTATCTCTTTGGTAAAATAACAATTGGTGCAACGATACGTATCGTGGTGTGTACGGATTCCGAGACTCGTGTTCTTGGTGGTGCGGCTGCTGATTTTCTTCATCTTATGCTGATGGCAGCTGGGGCAGTAGCTCTTCTTGCGTTCCTCGCGCCAGACCGCGAAGATGATGAGTCCGAAACCGATGCCAAAACAAACGAGCAGCGTGGTCAGAGCGATGGCATCGTCGTCATCATCGAAATCAGAGGAGCCCACGAGCGATGGGTCACCATCGACATATTTGGTGATGGCGCGCACGGTGTTCATCATCGCCTCGTCCCAATCCCCCTCGCGCAGGGCGGGGAGCATCTGGTGGTTCTCAATGCGTTTGCAGATGGCATCCGGCAATGTACCTTCGAGCCCACGACCGGTGAGGATGTAGTAGGCGCGGTCGCCCGTGGAGAGCAGAATGATGAATCCTGTGTTCTGTTCCTTGGAACCGATTCCATATTTCCGTCCCAAGGCCATACAGAACTCATACGTGTCGCCCCCCTCGATGCGCTCAACGACCGCCAAGACCGTCTGCACGCCATGGTCCTGCTCCATCTGTCCGAGCCACAGGTTCAAGGAATCTACGGTTTCTGCCGACAGGATTCCATCGGGGTTGGATACGTAGTGCGCCTTATTATTTAAATAAGGTATAGGCAGGTTGTCGGGGGTGTAGGTTGCTGCGAGACAGGTTGAAGATTGAAAGATTGAAAAATGGAAAGATTGAAAGATGGAAAAAATGAAAGATGGAAAGAGGATAAAGATGAGAACGCAAAGGGAACGAAGCAACCAGAAAGAGAAGCTCCCTTTCACGCGCTGCTGACGACGAACCATTCTATCAAATACCTGTTCCATTCTAATTATCAATGTTTCAATTTTTCAATGTTTCAATTTCAAATTCTCAATTTTCCATTCTCCATTCCTCACTTCTTCCCTATGGCTGCCTTCTGATGGCCGCGGATATAAATGCCGCGCGTAGCAGGAACCTTATTGAGGCGACGGCCTGCGAGGTCATAGAGGGGAGCGTCTGAGGCAGTAGCATTGGGGGTAGAATCTGCCACCTGGCCGATGCCCGTCTCCTTATACTTCAGTTCGATGAGTCGGAGGTTGTCTATATAGAGACGCGCCTGGTTAGCAGCCCCCTGACTCGCCGAAGTGTTCAGACCAAAGCGAATGGTAAAGTCCGCCGTTTCGCTGTTGACGTTCAGGTGTATGCGCCGTTCCTCCCACGTATTGGCCTGCGAAGGAAAAGCATACAATTCCTCATCGCCATTCACCAGGCCGCAAAGCGAGGTGTTGATATTGCCGCCCGTCGTGCCCATCACGTTCTCTGCCGTGCGCCGGCTCTCGTTGGCACACTCATAGCGGTAGTCGTAGCGGAGGATATACACGCCTTGCGGCAAGGTAAAAGTCTGACTGATCGCATTCGTGCCTGTTGTCCACGAGTTGAGGATATTCAGACAACGGCTTCCAGCTTCCTCCTCGAAGCTGACGGGAGGAGCCATGATATTGGTGCTGTTGCCAAGGCTGGAGGGCGACACGCAATACTGGGTGAAACTGTAAGGCATGGAATAGAGGAGGGCGAAATTGCTGCCGGGCGCGAGCGACGACTCCGCCGTCCAGCCTTTCACGGGCAACACCTGCGGAAAGTTGCTGTCAGCAGCCTTCACGTTCTGGGTGTAGCAGGGGTTGTAGGTGACGCCGTTGAGGGTAATACTGCCTGTGGTACCCCAGGTCTCGTCCTCCTCGAAATTAGGGTTTACGAGGTACTGCGCCGTCACATCCACGTACTCGGGCT
>JAEEGL014414075.1_pt1 | contig 15038 bp, 15 predicted proteins | sample 9134231 | NCBI WGS metagenome assembly JAEEGL01 (sample SAMN16246548, study PRJNA631951) | gut metagenome | biome: gut microbiome; feature: rumen; material: fiber-attached | host: Bos | place: Iran: Karaj | collected 2018-10 | reverse complement strand
TCCTTGCCGTTCATATCATACTTGTGAACCATGGTCTTGCTGGAGCTGTCCGACCATTCGATAACGTCAATCAGTTGGCCCTTGATTTTGTCGATGATACCCATTTTCTTTCCTCCTTCTGGTCCCGTGGATTTATCATTATTTTCCCGTCTCGACGCATAATGCGTTCAGCGCGGGCAATATCCGGATTTCCTTGAGCGTCAGTTCCAGCCCGAAATACTCCTTCAGGTGGACGATGCCTTCTTCAACATGGTCTGTAATCATGGCGGTCATACTGTCCACCGAAGCGGCGGTTTTCACGCCGTGAAGCGGGCACGCCAGTATCAGGATCCGTCCGTCGGGATGGACTGTCGGCAGGATATGGATCCCTTCCAGGTCGCCGCCCATGGACTGCCGCAGCCTGTACTCCAGCCGGTCCTGCCCGTATTGCCAGCGGCCTTCCAGCTGATCGTCCCCGGCATCCTTCTGGTCAAGTTCCAACAGCACGCAGGGCCGATCCGCGTCCATCCGGCTCCGCAGCAGGCGCATGTTCCGGATCAGTTCATCCCGGCTGGCAACTTTTCCGTTCATCACCTTCCGGAAGAACTCGTGCCGGCATTCCTGCAGCATGTCGGTCGCCGTAAAACGATCGTTCGAAAAATCGGCATGCAGCCGGTTCAGCAATATATTCAGTTCATTCAGATAACGCAGTACTTCCTGCTTGTTCCTTCCCGCCTGGAAAATGGAGATCGTCGGAAAAAACTCCTGCAGGTAGGCCAGGATTTTTTCTTCCTCTTCCGGCGAAACAGAAATCGCGATACCATCCGCGTGATGCTTCGCGAGACTGTCTTTTGCGCCTTCCAGATCATGCCGGATATGCGGATATTTGAACCCGGTCCTCTCCCAGTTTTCCACCTGGTTAAAAGCATCCAGCACTTCATCCTGATCTGTAATCAGCAGCAGTTTATACATCCCACAACCTCCGATAAAGGAAAATACAGGATAGGCAAGGTGTATTATACAGCGCCTGCCCGGTTTATGCAAATCGTTTTTCTGCCGTTTCCCCTGAATCCGGTTTTTTTCCTGCATTCCGTATGCGGATGAAACGCCTTTGGCGGAAAAAAGCGCTTCTCCTGTGTATTTTCTGGCATACTGTGATATAATAAAGTTTGAATGCTGACTCCCGAGGTGTTATCAGGATGCGAATCACCATGCTCTCCGTCGGTTCCACCGGCGATGTCCGGCCGTATGTGCTGCTCGGACAGGAGCTTCAGGCCCGCGGTCACCGGGTAACGATTTCCGCCTTTCCCCGTTTTCTGGATATGGCGGTCGACGCCGGCCTGGCGTTTTTCCCGATTCGCGGCAGTGCCGAATCCATGATGGCGTCCATTATGGAACCTGATACGAACGCGTTCACATACCTCCCCCGCCTCTGGAGGGGAGTAAAGGACGCCGCTCCCCAGATGCTCCGCGATATGACGGACAGTTGCCGTGAAGCGGACGTTATGGTTTGCAATTTTTTCGGTTCCGTTTTCTATTCAATTGCTGAAAAATTTGATATTCCCTGTATTCAGACGCATCTGTTTCCGATGGATCCCACGGGAGCGTTCCCGATTTCATCCGTCCGGAACCAGCGGATGGGATCACTGATCAACAAATCCAGTTACAGGCTCGGATATTATGTGATCGGATCGCTTGAGAACTATATCCTGCGTTCCTGGCGGCGGGAGAACGACCTCACGGAACGGAAACCTGCGACGCATCCGGTCTACCGGATCGGCAGCCATCCGGTCCCGGTCATCTATGCGACAAGCACCAGCCTTTTCCCCCGCCCTGCTGACTGGGATCCCCGCATCCACATCAGCGGTTTCTGGTTTGACGAAACGCCCGTTTCATACCAGCCGTCCCCTGAACTGAAAGCGTTTCTGGAGGTCGGAGCCCGGCCGATTTATATCGGTTTCGGATCTATGAACACCGGTGATATGAGGAAATTGATTTCCATATCGCTCCGCAGCGTCCACGCGGCCGGCCTGCGGGCGGTTTTCAGTACAGGATGGCATGATACGGAGCTGAAATCCACCGGATCTGTTTTCTTTACGGAAAACGTTCCGCACGACTGGCTCTTCCCCCGGGTCAGTGCCGTTGTCCATCACAGCGGCGCCGGGACAACCGCCGCCGGTCTCCGTTACGGTAAACCGACGCTGGCGATCCCGTTCGCCGGTGACCAGTCCTTCTGGGCGCATCAGATTTGGCGTGCCGGTTGCGGCCCGAAACCGATTCCCCGGGATTCCCTTTCGGTCCGGAAAATGACGGATGCTTTACTGGATCTGAAAAGCAATGCCGGATATGCCGAATCCGCTCAGCGTATCAGTGAACAGCTTGCCGTCGAACACGGCGTCCGTACCGCCGCCGATATCATTGAAGAGGAGGTCACCCGCTGGTGACCTCCTCTTTCCTTACCCTGTTCGTAATGCGGATAACCGCTGCCGGTACGCCGGTCAGAATCATCACCAGCAGCACCATGATCAGCCCGTAAGCAAACAATTCCGGATACTCATAGGCATAAACCCTGTCATAAACCGTTTTTCCCAGGGAATTCCGGATCTGGACCACGTATTCCGCCGTCACGATCACTTTCATGCCCATACCGCAGGCGTTCACAAACGCCTGTTTCATATATCCGCTGATCAGCGGCAGATAGACACGGAAGATAATGGACGGCCGGATGCTGCTGTCCAGCCGGTATACGTCAATCAGCTCCGGTTCAATCCGGACGCAACCTTCATACGCTGCCTCACTGATGATCGGAACCAGCACCGCGCATCCGGTCAGCAGCGGTACCTGCGGCCTGGACAGCACCATGATAATGATCACCAGCACAATCATCGGCGTGGACCGCAGCATCGCGGCAAGGGGCCGCAGTAATGCATGCAGGTACGGAATCAGTCCTTCCGCGATCCCGAGAATCACCCCGAAAGCGCAGGAAACCGCCACCGCCTGCACCACATGCCCGAGCGTCGTGCCGATTTTGGTATATGTTTTGTCCTGGGAAAGCAGATCCAGGAAGGACCTGCCGATCTCATCCACAGGCGGAAAAACCGCCGGTTTCCCATACAGGTCGCTTCCGGCCTGGAACAGTGCGAGGATCAGTCCGATTCCCAGTACGGCGGCAATCCATTCCCCTTTACGTTTATTCCGCGTCATAGTAGAAATCGTCCGCGGGAACCGCCCCGCCGAACTGGGTCAGGTCGATGTTGGCCGTATACTCAATCATTTCCTTGGCTTCCGTCGCCGCCACATAGCGGATGCTGCATCCGGGAATTGCCAGGACAGCGACTTTTTCGTTCGGCAGGATTTCCAGTTCCACCGCCGCCTGGGCCACCTTTTCAATGTCAGTGGCTGTTTCATCCGCGGCTGCCCGGATTTTCTCCAGGTATGCCTTTACCTCATCGGGATATGCTTCCAGGGTTTCCGCCCGCACGAACAGTCCGGCCTGGGCAAATCCGTCGTACCCGGAGATTTTTTTCAGCTCTTCCGTCAACGTGTAAGACGTAATCGCGTCATTTTTGAGTTTCACGGCGGTAACCGCCGGTTCGGCGGTCATAACAATCGCTTCGGCGTCGGTCATCAGCAGCTGCTGGGTGTTCGCTGCGCCGGCCAGATATTCAACGGCTGCCGGAACGATCCCTTCCTGCTCCATGATATACAGTGCGACAGACGCGTTGATGGTGTTCTCACCGAACAGGGTAATCGTCGCGCCGTTCATGTCCGCCAGGGTGAAATTCTCCTTCTGGGAAGCGAACACCAGGTTCCCCCAGGTAACCACCGCCGCCAGTTTATAGGTGGATTTCCCGGCCTTGTACAGCTTGGCTCCCGCGTTGATCGGCGCGATGATAAAATCGGAGTCCGCGCTTGCAAACGCCGCCGCGATTGTATCCGCCGCCACAAATGAGAAGTGGTCCGGATCTTCCTTCGCCAGGGTAGCCACAGCGATTGCCGGCGCGCCGCTCGGCGCCGTCAGCGCAAATCCTTCCCCGATTGCAAAACTCATCATTCCCGCAAACATAACCACACAGATCATCAAAGCAACCAACTTTTTCATTTTAAAGCACTCTCCTTTTCATTAATAACAAATCACTGTCATCCCCGCGGCGCCAGCGCGCTCTTCACCAGAATTCCGGGCACGTTGCCGAGTTTGCCTGTCATCGCGCCTATCCGGTTATTGTCGCCTTCCACGATCACGCCGATCACAGCGGAATGATCCGTCTGGCTCGGCACGCCGATCCGTCCCCGGATAATCTCACCGTAACAGGATAGGATCCGGTTCACCTCGGCCGCCGCCTCCATTTTCTGCACCACAATCCCGATAAACCCTAATCTCGTTTCCATATCCGCCCTCAACTGACATCTGATCACTAATCTCCGTCCACTCGGCCCCGTCTCCTGAGACCTGACACCTTAACTCTCCACGAAAAAGCGACATAGGCCCACTGCCTATGTCGCGTATATACACTTGCCCATGGTAACTCCCCCTTCCCATCTTGCGCATTGATCACTCTCTGCGCTCAATCAGGTATCCCCTGTTCCCTGCCTCTGCTTCGTCGCTGATGCGGCTCGGTGTCGGTTTATCCGGAACAGTTTGATTATATCATGTTGAACCGGTTATTTCAACTTCTCCATCATGACTTCCAGCGCCTTTTTCAGCTGGACGTCCTTTTCCAGGTCGGCAAAATCGTACATGCCATTATCGCCTTCCGGAATTGTGCATTCCACATCCGGCTGGATACCGACCTTATGGACGGCGTTCCCGTTCGGAGTATAGTAGGATGCGATTGTCATCTGGAATCCTGCGCCGTTGTTGCCGACATAATTCACCGCCTGCACGATGCCCTTGCCGAAGCTGACGGTTCCGACCACAGTCGCGTCCGCCCGGTCCTGCAGCGATCCGCACAGGATTTCGGAACTGCTGGCGCTGTTTTCGTTCATGAGAATCACCAGCTGAACGTCTGTTTTACCGTCGCGGGTCAGATATTCGGTATGATCCTCCTTGCCGTTTTTGTAAACCAGATAGCAGAGTTCTCCGCGGTCCAGGAACAGATCGGCAATGTAACGGGCCTGCTCGACCCAGCCGCCGGGGTTGTCCCGCAGATCCATAATAATACCCTTTGCTCCTTCTTTGACCAGTTTGTCCAGTTCCTTTTCAAATTCTTTTTCCGCTTCTCCGGCAAACTGGTACAGCGCGATATAGCCAACCTCGTCGTTGAGCATTTTGCCTTCCACCTGGTTTACGCTGATCATCTGGCGGGTAATGGTAAAGGTAATCTCTTCGCCGTTCCGCAGGAACGTAACGTCCACGTCCGTTCCGGGCAGACCGCGCATAATGTCCACTGCTTCGTTCAGGTTGTCCGCGGTCACATACAGGTCCTCTCCGACCCGGTACAGCTGGTCTCCGCGCTGCACGCCGACTTTTTCGGCGGGACTGCCTTTGAATACACGGGAAATGATGCACAGCTGCGTCTCATAATTCGCGCTGATCAGCACGCCGATACCGGTATAGTTGCCCTCGTCATCCTCCCACATGTCCGCAAATTCTTCCGCGGTATAGTAGAAGGAGTACGGATCATCCAGTGCGGCCATCAGGCCTTTGGCGGCATATTCCACCATCTTTTGACGGTCCGTTTCCTGATAGAATGTTTCTTCCGCGATGTCAATCAGCTCGGCCAGCTCGGAAAACTGTTCCAGCTTTTCATATTCGACCCGGCTGATGGTCACCATATCGGAATCATTCGTTCCGAAAATGATCGGATTTTGCGTCTGTTCCGGCGCTTCCTTGCGGAACATGCTTTCCATCTGGGTCAGGTTCATCATCGTACAGCCGGACAGCATGCACAGTACGCACATCATCGATACGATCAGCAGGATTTTCTTCTTCATTGTGCAATCCCTCATTTCTCCTGATTTGGGCAATCGGTTTTCTTATTCTTCTTCCGGAATGCGGCTGATCATCTGGAATACGGCCGCGTCCTGAAAGCGCCGGAGATCAAACCCGGTCACCTTCCGGATTTTGTCCAGCCGGTAAATCAGCGTGTTGCGGTGAATAAATAATTCGCGGGCTGTGGTAGAAAGATTCAGGTCGTTTCGGAAGAAAGCGCGGATCGTTTCCATCATTTCCGGATTCAGTTGCTTTCCGGTTTCCGGAGACAGAAACTCTTTCCGCAGCTGGCGGCGCGTTTCTTCCGGAACCGCGCTGATCATCCGTTCCATCGCCTGGCGGTGGTAGCAGAACACCCGGCCGTCCGGCTGAAACACTCTGCCGGTTTCAATCGCCTTGCGCGCCTGGCGCAGGCTTTCCTTCAGCCCGGCTGTTTCCCGCACGGGCGTCCCGATTCCTGCCTGGATCTGAATACCGGTTTCGGTTTCAACCGTCTCGATCACTGCTGCGGCAAACTCGGAAATCTCATCGTCCGAAAGCCCTTCCGCCTGTTTGATCAGGGCGATTTGGCCAGGCTCCGGCTCAGTCACCGCGTCTCCCTGCTCCATCGGCGCCAGGCTTTCCCAGGTGTCGAGGCTGAACGGTTTTTCCTGTACCGGCGCTGCCTCGAACAAAATCAGGCATCTCCGGACGCCGTCCCGGATCCCGGGCGCTGCCGAGGCCCCCGGATAATCCCCGTTCAAAACAGAAAACCACGGATCGTCGTTCCGGGCGGATCGCACGGCGCCCCGTGCTTCCAGCGCCCGGGCCATCGCTTCTCCGGCCTCTCCGGCTTCGCAGCGGAGCACCGAATCCCCGGCGCGGACGTAAATCATTCCCTGGTAACGGACGACGTCAGTCCGTATAAAACCGGTAGATACCGCTTCGGGAAGCTCATCCGGGCGCATCAGGCTCATCTTCACGGATGCAGGATCCATCGCAGCGTCCCCTTTCAGCGTCTGTCTTCCGGTGAGTTCCGTACGCTTATATCTGGATTATTGTATCACAAAGCATAAGGAATGGGAAGTTTTTTCTTCCCTTGCCGGTTGTTGCTTCCTTTCTCTGCAGGAAGTATAATATCAGCAGAAAAGGCGTGAAAGGAGGAACTTTGATGCGTTTGATACGCCGCCTGGCGCTGTTGCTGGCCCTGGTTGTTTTATCAGTTTCCTCCGCTTCCGCGTCCTTCGATTTCTCGGACGACCGGTTCCGGGGCGTCTTCACAACTGAAAACCTGGACGCGATCATTGAGGAATATGAACTGCTGGACGGCTGGTACTGGACCACCCGTCCCCGGATTCAGCAGACTTTTCACGGTGTTCCCGACCGTCCCGGCTGGACAGATACCGCTGTAAATAAATACAGCCGTACCGGTTATGTACAGGGATGGTACGGCTGCCGCTGGGGATCCAACTTTGTTGTCGCGGAAAACCCGATCTACGGATATGGGGAATGTTTCGGTTTCGCTCAGTTCATCGGCTATCTGTTGGATGGAGAAATGAGCCCCCATGGCAACTGGATCCGGTATTATACCGTCCAGGAAGCCGGCGGCCTCCGGGTAGGCGATATCATTCGGGTTGAGTTTCAGGTCAACGGCACGGATTACCGCCACAGTGCCGTGGTATACGCAGTCAATGGGGACGAAATCCTGTTTATTCAGGTCTCAGGTACGAATTTCAACCGGATTTCAGTAGGTTTCGGCCTGGCGGACGGCTACCACCAGAACCTGACTTCCCTGGAGGAAATTTCGAAGATCCGCCGGTTTAAAGTTCTGCGCTCTCCTCTGAATCAACCGTAAAGAACCCGGGCAGCGCGTTGTAAACATACCGGCGGATGTCCGGATAATCATGCACGCCTTCCGGAAAAACCGTATATTTGACATTCTTGCCGAATATGTCGGCATACTCTTTCATGGCCTTCATCTGCAGATCTACGTTGGGGAACGCGATGTCCTTTCCCCCTGTCAGCACGTGAAGGAAAAATGACTTTCCGCGCATCACAGCTGCCAGCATCCCGGCTGTCTGGGCGGGATGAAGTCCGCCTCCCAGTTCTCCGCAGATCCAGCAGTCGCCGCTCATGGGCATGAACCAGTAAAACGCCTCCATCCCGGCCATCAGCGCATACCAGGTGGCAACGGCGCCCATGGAAAACCCGCCGATCCCGCGGTGAATCCGGTCCGGAATCGTCCGGTACGTCCGGTCCACAATCGGCAGGATTGTCTGGACCAGAATCGGACCGAAATCCCGTACGGCTTCTCCGGAATAACTGATGCCTTCTTTGCTTCGTCCGGTCGGATAGTATGTCGGTGACACCACAATCAGCGGCGCCGTTTCACCGGCCGCGATCATATGGTCGAGCTGGTTTTTCATCAGCCCGTCCTCCGCAAAAAACGAATGCGGATCTCCTCCGCCGCCGTGCAGCAGGTAGAATGTGCTGTACCGGTTCGTACTCTGATCGTATCCCGCCGGCAGATAAACCACCGCGTCCGGAAAGCCCGGAATCGAAAGCTCTTCCAGCCTTCCCGGCCGGTCGCATGGCTGTTGGTACTCCCGTGGTATTTCTTTCACTTCTGAATACCCCGTTTCTGCGCAAAACCCCCTGCCGGCGCATGGCCGGCAGGGGATTCCTGTTGATGATGTTTAATTACCGGTTCAGGATGGTCTTCTCCGTCTCTTTGTCGAAGAAGTGCAGGTGATTGGTGTCGAAAGCAACCTTGATCTTGTTGCCGGCTCTGCTGGTGGTCCGGGGATCCACGCGGGCAATGATGTTGCCGTCTTTGCCGGTCGTGCTCAGGTACAGGTAGGTTTCGGAACCCATCAGTTCGGTCACTTCCACGTCCACGTCGATCGTGGCGGTGGCATACTCGGCCAGCTTCTGCTCGTCGTCATGGATGTTCTCGGGACGGATACCCATCACAACGTCCTTGCCGATGTAGCTTTCATCCGTGAACTTCGCCATCTTCTTCTCGGGAATCACGATCTTGTTGTCGCCGAAGATCGCGACCACATCCTGGCCTTCCCGGTCCAGCTTGACGTTGAAGAAGTTCATCTGCGGGCTGCCGATGAAGCCGGCAACGAATTCGTTGGCCGGATAGTCATACAGGTTCTGGGGGGTATCCACCTGCTGGATGACGCCGTCCTTCATAACGACGATGCGGCTCGCCATGGTCATAGCTTCCGTCTGGTCGTGGGTAACGTAGATGAAGGTGGTCTGCAGGCGCTGATGCAGCTTGGTGATTTCGGTACGCATCGCGACACGCAGCTTGGCGTCCAGGTTGGACAGCGGTTCGTCGAACAGGAAGACCTTGGGCTCACGGACGATGGCGCGTCCCAGGGCAACACGCTGGCGCTGGCCGCCGGACAGGGCCTTCGGCTTCCGGTTCAGCAGGTGGGCGATGTCCAGGATCTTGGCGGCTTCTTCCACGCGGCGCTTGATTTCATCCTTGGGGGTCTTCCGCAGCTTCAGGCCGAACGCCATGTTGTCGTACACGGTCATATGCGGATACAGGGCGTAGTTCTGGAACACCATGGCGATGTCGCGATCCTTGGGAGCTACGTCGTTCACCAGTTTATCGCCGATATACAGTTCGCCGTCGGAAATTTCCTCCAGGCCGGCCACCATACGCAGCGTCGTGGATTTTCCGCATCCGGAAGGTCCTACCAGAACGATAAACTCCTTGTCTTCGATGTCCAGCGTGAAGTCGCTGACGGCGGTCACGTTGCCGGTGTATACCTTATAGATATGCTGCAGGGATACGCTTGCCATGATGATAATCCTCCTCATATTGATCGGGAAAGAATCCCCTCTCCCGGAATACTGTTATTATATGCCCCCGCATACAAAAAGGGAACTGCCCGTTCATACAAGCATTTCCCTCTTGTTTTGGTTATTTTGCACAAAACCGGTTCCGGGGACCGCCCCGGGCAGAGGAACTTCCCTGCCGCTGATCCCGGAGATACCGGTTACCGGTGATTCTGGATTTCGTTCCGCTCCAGCCGGATATTGTTGATCAGTTCGCTCATTTTCCGGTCGGTATCCGCCAGCAGGGAGTCGATATAATCCAGCGTATTCTTGTGCAGATTGGCGGCTTCCTGGCGGGCGTTTTCCTTCAGCTCTTCGCTTTCCGCGCGGGCCCGCTTTACGATGTTCTCTTCCGATACCAGTTCCGCGGCCTTTTTCTCCGCTTCATCGATAATCCGGGCCGCCTCCTGCTTCGCGCTCTCCACATAGGCGTTCGCTTCGTTGTTCGCGTTTTCCTTGATGGCGTTCGCGTCGCGGCTCGCCTGCTCCACCATCTGGCTCGCCTGTTCCGCCATCTGGTTCGCTTTCTGGCTCGCGTCGTTCAGCTTGTCCTGCGCCTGAATGGAAGCGGTGCTGATCATTTCATTCCGTTTCTGCTCCCATTCCTGCCGCAGCGCTTCCTCGTTGCTGACGATTTCGGCCGCCTGGTTCACGGCTTCCGGAATATTCTTCTGCAGATACTCAAGCTGCGCCAGCATCACGTTGCGGTTTACAACGCACGTTTCGCTGTTCAGCAGGGTCTTTTTGGCATTTTTCAGTTCGTCCTGTAAGGCATTGACTGCTCTGAGGCATTCCTGCGGGCTGCTGCTGATTTCTTCTGCCATGGTATCTTCCTCCTGTTGATCATGTCTGGTTTTTTATATTACTTCTTCAGGAACCGGGCGATATCCTGCTGAATCTCCGGCGGAATTAAAAAGTCGTACGTTCCGCCGAACGCCGCGATTTCCCGGACTGTCGAGGATGAAACCATCTCCATGCCCCCCGACGCGGGGAGCAGAACCGTTTCCATTCCCGGACACAGCATCCTGTTGACCGCCGCCGCTTCCGCTTCATGCTCAAACTCCGAAGCGTTCCGGACGCCGCGGATCACGACGGTCGGCTTTTTCTGCTTCCGGATATAATCCGCCAGCAGTCCTTTCCATAGTTCCACCCGGACGTTCGGAATGCCTCCGCACGCCTTTTCCAGCATCCGGACCCGTTCCTCCCAGGGAATCGTTCCCTGCTTGGCGACGTTCACCATCACGGCCACAGTCACCCGGTCATACATGGCGGCCGCCCGGCGGATCAGGTCAAGATGCCCCCGGGTAGGCGGATCAAAAGATCCCGGAAAAACACAGTATCTCATACGCTGCTCTCCATTACCGATTATCCGCTTTCCGATGCCCCGTATCCCGGAGCGTGTCCGCAGTCAGGGAGTTTTTTTCTTCCTGAAAAAAGAAATCCCGCAATATCCCCACCGGCGTTCGTCCGTTTTTTCAAACAGGCTGCCCGTCACCGGGGCGGTTCCGGCTTCATGCTCCAGTACGATCAGCCCGTCCGGGGCTGTCAGCTTCGCCATCGCGTCGAAGACGTCCCGCAAGTCGGTCATCCGATATGGTGGATCCAGGAAAATCAGGTCAAACTGTTTTTCCTCTGCCTCCAGCCGTGCGGCAGCTTTCCGCCAGTCGCACAGGAAAACGTCCGCCCGGTCCGCCATCCCCAGCTGTTCCAGGTTTTTCCGCTGGACCCGGGAAGCGTTCTGGTCCGAATCCACCAGTACGGCATGGGCTGCGCCCCGGCTGAGCGCTTCCATACTGAGCGCCCCGCTTCCGGCAAACAGATCCAGTACCCGGCTGTCCCGGGTTCTGTTCTGCAGAATATTAAACAGGTTCTCCCGCACCCTGTCAAGCGTCGGACGGGTGTGGATCCCTTCCGGGGCCTCAATTTTGCGCCCCCGGGCGGTTCCCGCGATAATCCGCATATTTCCTCCGGATCAGTTCAGCTGTTCCGGAGACCGGCTTTCACCGTTCCCCTGCCTTGCTTTTCTTTCCCTGTTTTCCCTGCGTTTCCTGATCCGCCTGTTCTCCTCGATCCGCGTATGGACCCGCGTCCGTTCGTTCCTGCCCAGGAGGTAACCGATCCCGTACGCGATGCCCGGAAGCAGCATCATCAGCGGTGCAAGGCGGTCAAGCGTCAGCATGAGGTTTTTGTTCTCCGTGTCCGCTATCCGGTACACCGGCATGAGGCAGGCCCGGACGATCGGCCGCAGAACGTCGACCGCGTCTGACGCCGGCGATTCGGTATAGGTGGGCGTCAGCGGATCCCCGATTTCGCTCCGGTGGATAATGGTGGTGGCGACAGAGGGAAGCATCCCGGGGTTCGTCATCTGCTTCCTGGCCACGCCGGCATAGACGACGGTCAGGATCAGAAACGGCAGCGTTCCCAGCAGTCCGATCACAAACCCCTTGGCAGGATGAAAGCTGAGTTTACGCTCGTTCTCCGTCATTTCCTCCCCTTTTTCCTTCCGCTGATACAGGATTTCTCCGCGGGCCACCGCTTCGGTTCCGAGCACCGTTCCGCGGGTCAGGCAGATATAGAGCAGCAGCAGAATCACAAGGACGTTGAAAATAACCGATATCACCTGGGTTCCGAAACCGGACATCAGGCTGACCAGCAACGCCACCACAAAGAACAGCACCAGCATGCCGAAAAACTTCATGATGTTTTTCAGCGAGTTTTCATCGAATACGCCGCCTTTCAGAAACGGTTTTGTGACCGTCCTGACCGGCTTTTTCTTTCCCGTGCCCATCTTCTTCCACTCTCCATTGCCTTCCGGATTATTCTCCGCTGAACACCCGTTCCACGCGGCTCCCGACGCTCAGCAGGATCTCGTAGCTGATCGTCCCGCTCCACCTGGCCAGGTCCTCCGCGGTGATACGTTCACTGCCGCTCTCGCCCATCAGGACGACTTCGTCCTCCGGCCGGACGTCATCCAGGCCGGAAACGTCTGCCATCATCTGGTCCATGCAGATCCGGCCGAGAATCGGAACCCGCCTGCCGTGGATCAGCACCTCCGCCCGGCCGCCGGCGCTCCGGTGATATCCGTCCGCGTATCCGCAGGTGACCGTGGCGACCCGGACCGGACGGTCTGTCCGGTACGTCCGCCCGTAGCTGATATACTCGCCTGCCGGCAGTTCCTTGACATAGCTGACTTTCGCGGTCCACCGCATGCACGGTTTCAGGTCCAGTCCGTTTCCCACCGGCGGATATCCGTATATGCTGATTCCGGCGCGCACCATGTCCAGCGCCATCTCCGGATGCCGGTGAATCGCGGCGGAATTCGCGCAGTGGCGGATGATGCCCTTCGGCAGGTCTTCCGTCAGCTCCGTGAAACGGCGGAACTGTTCCTTTGTATACGCCGTTCCTTCCTCGCCGTCGTCCGCGTCGCTCAGATGCGTAAAGACGCCGCTCAGGCGGACGTGCGGCGATTTCTCCAGTTCACGCAGCACGGCGTCCCGTTCCGCCCGGTTCCGCACGCCGATCCGGCCCATTCCGGTATCGATTTTTAAATGGACTTCGGTCTGTTTGCTGCTTTTTGCCGCCGCCGATTCGCACAGGCGAACCATTTCCGGCGAGCAGACCGTCTGAATCAGGCCCTGGTCCACTCCTTCCGCCGCGTCCGCGGCCAGAACTGCGCCAAGCACCAGAATCGGCGCCCGGATCCCTCCGGCCCGCAGCCTGGTTCCCTCCGCCACGGAGGCCACCGCCAGCATGTCCGCTCCGCCCGCCAGCGCAGCCCGGCTGGTTTCCACTCCGCCGTGGCCGTATCCGTCCGCCTTGACGACAGCCATGATCTTCGCAGCAGGATCGGTCGCCTCCCGGATCTGCCTGATATTGTCCTTCAGCACAGCCAGGTCGATCACACGTCTGTTCCTGGGAGTCAACTGTTTTTCCTCCCTTCCTCTTCGTGGCGGTGAATCTGGTCGTTCAGCAGGTTGATGTCCCCGCATCCCATGGTCAGTACCAGGTCGCCGCTCTGCCAGTGCCGGCGGAGATACTGTTCCGTATCGTCGAAAGACGGCGTCCATACCGCGTTGATGCCGTGCGCTTTCATTCCGTCGACCAGCATACCGCTGTTCAGGTCTCCGGGATCCTTCTCCCGCGCCGCGCAGATATCCGTCACCAGCGTGATATCGGCGGCTTCCGTACACGTCAGGTATTCGTCAAAAAGCGTCCGGACCCGGCTGAATGTGTGCGGCTGCATCACAGCCCACAGCCGCCCCCTGCACCGTTTCCGGGCAATGGACAGCGCGTTGCGCATTTCTGTCGGGTTATGGCCGTAATCGTGGAAGACTTCCACGCCGTCGATCTCGTCCGTCTTTTCAAAGCGGCGGTGGGCGCCTGTAAATTTCGCCAGGATGCCGGCGGCCGTCTCCGGCGCCACGCCCAGCGCGTCCGCCGCGGCCAGCGCCGCCAGTGCGTTCATGCGGTTGAAATCCCCGGGCACGCCCATTTTCATGCGTGCCGCGGCTTCCCCGCCGTGCATCAGGATAAAAGACGCGTACCCCCGCTCGTCTTCCTCCACTTCCGCCGGATACCAGTCGTTTTCCTTCCCGAATCCGAAAAACACCTTCCGGCAGTTCAGTTTCTCAATCTGCCTGCGCACGCGGACGTCGTCCCCGTTGCCGATGGCAATGCCGTCCTCCGGCAGCTTCGCCAGGTACTGCCCGAACGTTTCCTCGATCTCGTCGATGTCCCGGTAGCAATCCAGATGATCCGCGTCGATATTCAGCACGACGGCAACCGTCGGGTTCATCCGTAGGAAGCTCCGGTTGAATTCACAGGCTTCCGCGACAAAAATCCCCCCATGCCCGACCCGTACGCTGCCGCCGATCGCGTCCAGGCGGCCGCCGATATGTATGCTTGGATCCATCCCCGCCTCAAGCAGGATCTGGCTCAGCATGGACGTCACGGTCGTTTTGCCGTGGGCGCCGCAGATGCCGACCGCTTTGGGGAAGCCTTCCATCAGCTGCCCGAGCAGGTATGCCCGTTCCAGGGACGGAATTCCCAGCCGGTCCGCTTCTGCCCGTTCCGGATTGTCCGGGGAAATCGCGGCTGAATATACCACCAGGTCGGCGCCGTGTACATTTTCGGCCCGATGGCCGATCATGACCCGGCCGCCCTTTTCCCGGACATGATGAATCAGGTATCCTTCGTCCCGGTCGCTGCCGGATACCTGGTATCCCTGGTCCATCAGCATTTCCGCCAGCCCGCTCATGCTGCTGCCGCCGATGCCGATCAGATGGATCCG
>JAEEGL012470451.1_pt1 | contig 15038 bp, 11 predicted proteins | sample 9134231 | NCBI WGS metagenome assembly JAEEGL01 (sample SAMN16246548, study PRJNA631951) | gut metagenome | biome: gut microbiome; feature: rumen; material: fiber-attached | host: Bos | place: Iran: Karaj | collected 2018-10 | reverse complement strand
TCTATTCGATCGCCAGTTATACGGGGGCGGTTCCGAGTGAAACGCAGTACAAGGTGGTCTTTGAGATGCGCGATGGAACGACGAATACGATGGAGCTCCGGCGGCTGAACACGCGTCAGTTTGCGGCAGTCATTAACGGAGAATGCCACAGTTACGTCAGCGTCACCGCGATCAACAATCTGAGATCGCTCATCGAAAAATACGAAGCCGGCGAAGATATTTCCGATATCTTCTATTAAGTTCCCGAATTGTATCTGCTTTGCGGCGGGTCGCCTAGGCGAGAAGGCGGCCCGCCGATTTGTCTCCGGAAAGGCAATAAAAAAACGATCGATTTTTGGTTTTGAGGCTTTACAAAAAACGGAAATAGGAGTATAATACTTTTTTGCAAGCGCCCGTAGCTCAACGGATAGAGTACATGTTTCCGGGGCATGGTGTTGGGGGTTCGAGTCCCTTCGGGCGCGCCAAAAAATCCCGTTGCGTCTTGCAACGGGATTTTTCATTTTCAATGGATACATTATTAACGAGAGGGAAGCAAAAATCAAACAAGGTTTGAGAGAATGAACGCTGCAAAGCATACGAAAAGACGGCGGAAGAGACAAATCGGCAGGTACAACTGTACTTATCGGGGAGAATGTGATATACTACTATCATAGATATTCCGGAGGTAAAAGAAGACAAAGATGCAAAACGATAAGAAATACGCGCTTCTGATCGATGCGGAGAACATCGCGAGCAGATATATCAAGGTGATACTGGACGAGATATCCAACGAAGGCGTTGCCACTTATAAGCGTATCTACGGCGACTGGACGAAACAGCAGGCGTCCGGATGGAAGGAACTGCTGCTTGAAAACTCGATTACGCCCATGCAGCAATACAGTTATACGACCGGCAAAAACTCTTCCGATTCCGCGATGATCATCGATGCGATGGATATTCTGTATTCCGGCCGGGTGGACGGCTTTTGCATCGTGACTTCCGACAGCGATTTCACGCGCCTCGCGGCGCGCCTTCGCGAAGCCGGGATGGACGTGATCGGTATGGGCGAGGAAAAAACGCCGCGTCCCTTCGTAGCGGCATGCAATCAATTCAAATATCTCGATAAGATCTATTCCGCGCAGGCGGGTCGCCGCGGAAAACCGAAGGCCAACAAACCGGAAAAAATCGTTCCGACGGAGGAACCGGAGAATTCGCCGACAGACCTGGATACCCTTCGGGATATGATCCTTGACTTCGTTGAAAAGAATTCAGACGAGGAAGGGTGGCTGATGGCGAGCGAGGTCGGCGACGTGCTTGCAAAACGGTATCCCGATTTCGACGTGCGAAACTACGGCTGCAAGAAACTGATCCAGTTTTTGCAGATGCTCGATATGTTTGAGATCCGCATGGTGACAAGCTCCCAGAACACGAAGAATCCAAACGGAAAAAATGTTTACATTCGTTTGAAATAGAAAAAACAGCAACGGGGGAAGCCCGTTGCTGTTTTTTCTGTCAGAATGTCATTTCGGCCGTCTTACCGGCGATCAAGGCGATGCGGAGAGAGGTTTGATTCACCTCCAGCGTAACGGTGCGGTCGGTCGGAGAGAGCAGGGAACAAGAGGTCACTCGTCCATCCCTCCACTCGGCGGAGACTTCGACACCGCCGCGGGCAAGGAAACCGCGGAAGGATGCGCACTTCAAGCTTTCCGGAACGGCGGGCAGGAGAACAATGGAATCTTCGTGGCTTTGAAGCAGCGCTTCGGCGATGCCGGCGGCGCCGCCGAAATTGCCGTCGATCTGGAATGGCGGATGCCGGTCAAGCAGGTTGTCCAGAGTCGATTTGGAGAATAGTTGCCGCAGCATTCGCTCGACGCCGTCACGATCGTTCAGGCGTGCGAAAAGACAGACGAGCCAGGCGGCGCTCCAACCGGTGTGTCCGCCGCCGTTTTGCAGACGGAGCTCGATCGTTCGGGCGATCGCGTCCCGCAACTGCGGCGTTTCGCGGCGGATCGCGCATCCGGGGTAGAGCGCGTAGGCATGGGAGATATGGCGGTGACCGGGTTCGCACTCGTCATAATCCTCCAGCCACTCCATCAGTTGTCCGCGCTCGCCGACATTCAGCTTCGGAAGCCGTTCAGCCGCTTCCCGGACACGGGAGGAGAGCTCGGCATCCGCGCCGACGATCTCCGCCGCTTGGCAGAAGATCTGAAAACAGTCGCCGATGATCTCCGTATCCATGGTCGGAGAAATGCAGAGATATTGAGACTGCCCGTCTTTCGAATATCGGTTTTCCGGAGACGCGGAAGGGCCCGAGTACAGCTTCCCGTTGACTTCAAAGAGGTAGTCCATATAGAAGACCGCGCATTCGCGGAGGAAATCGTAAATCGATCGGAGGTATTCGATATCCTCCGTGAACAGATATCCTTCCCACAAACTGCGGCACATCCATCCGCCGCCCAGCGGCCAAAGCCCCCACACGCCGTCGGCGGGGGCGGCAAAGCCGTAAATATCCGTCAGATGATGCAGCACGGCGCCGTTGCAGTGATAGAGCTCACGAGCGGCTTTTTTTGCGCCGGGCAGAACGGTTTTTGTCATGAATGCGGCAAGCGCGAGACCGCAGGGAGCAAGGTTGGCCACGTAGGCGGGCCAATAGTTCATCTGCAGATTGATGTTTGTATGATAATCGCTGTTCCAGGGCGCTGTGATGTCCTTGCACCACACCCCCTGCAGATTGGCCGGAAGGGTGTCTTCCCGGCTGGAGGAGATCAGAAGATATTTTCCGAATGCAAAATAGAGAGGGATCAGACCGGGGTCGTCCTCACCGTTCCGAACAGCGGCAAGCCGATTGCGAACCGGCACGTCTGCCTTCGGATCGTCTGCAGAGCACAGGTCGGAACGGCAGAACAGAGCGGAGAAATCGGTTTCGTGCGCGGAAAGCAGCGAACGATAATCCTCCATCGCCGGCCGTTCGGGCAAGTGACCGCATCCGATGGCGATCAGCAGAGTGCACCGGTCGGCGCCCCAGACGCGTATGGAACCATCCGAAACGTCCGAACGCCCGCCGTCGGCGATCACGCGGATGCGAACGGTGAACGGATGGGTGCCGCAGGCAGTGCATGCCGTCGCAATCAGTTCATCGTCGGCTGCCTTGAGTTCGCGGATACCTTCGCGCACGTATTTAACTGTAAAAGTGAGGGAATTCGCATGATCGGCATCAAGATGCAGTGCAATCAATTTGGAGGGATGTGAAGCGAAAACGGTGCGCTTGTAAACGACGTTTCCGCATCGGTAAGTGACCTCCGCCGCGCCGCGATCCATATAAAGCCGACGGGCATAGTCCGTATAGTCGGAATGGTCAAAACACAGATGCACCTCGCCGGCGGTCTCGTAGGAGCCGACGAAACCAAATGAATCCTTCAGGTTTTCCTGTGCCCATTCGTCACACGGTTCCCCGCGAAGAAGCATGTCACGCATCTGGTCGATTTTATCACGGAAATCCGGATCGACCGGATTATGCTTCTGCGCGGCCCAGATTGACTCTTCGTTGAGCTGGAGGATCTCCTGATCAACACGCCCGAACAGCATCGCGCCGAGACTTCCGCAGCCGACCGGAGTCCCGTTGTCCCATGCGGTCGCGGGATTATCAAGATAAAGGATCGAATGGTTCATACATACCTTCTCTATAAACGCTAGAATGGTATCATCATAGCATTTCCGTAAACCCTTGTCAAATCACGAAAAATACGGTTTCATGCATAATTGACAAGGGTTGTATCAATTGATATAATTTAATATAATTAAAATAATTACAGTATTTTCGCATCTGATTGTCCGGGAGGCGCCCAAATGAAACGACAACTCACGATTTTGGATAAAAACATACCGAGTCTCGATCTGTTCCGGCTGATTTCGGCATTTCTGGTCGTGACAGTCCATGTGCGTCCGCGCGCGTTTGACGACCTGATTCCCGGTATATCCTATTTGGTGACCAGCGTTTTTGCACGGGCTGCCTTGATGTATTTCTTTGCGCTTGCCGGCTTTTTTGTTGCAAAGCGCGCCGCAGAAAAAGGAAATGCAACGATTTTGAAATATGCATGCCGCACCCTTGGGACCTATGCGATTTGGTTTGCCGTTTACGCATATTTTGACTACGTCGACGAGATCAAGGCAGGTCTTCCGGCCGGCGAACTGATTCGGCAGGTATTCAAAGATTTCGTCTTTTACGGCGGCGACTTTCATCTTTGGTTTTTCCCGGCGCTGATCATTTGCTGCCTTCTGTTCTGGCTGTTCCGAGCGATTCGCTGCACCGGCGTGTGGTGGTTCCTTTGCATACCGCTCGGCGCGATCGGTCTTTTGGCGCATCCGTACCGTGCGCTCGGACGCCTCACGCCGCTGGAACCGTTTTTCCAGAGCGAGATCTTCTCGCCGCTTCGCCGCATCTTTTTTATGGGAATGCCGCTGTTCATTCTCGGCGGTCTCCTTTATGCGACGCTTGATTATTGGATGCGCAGGCCGAAAAATCTTACGGACGCGCTTCTGCTGATCTCGCTTTTCGGCATTATCATCGAACCCGCCTGCGACAATCGGTTTTCGCTCAACCACGGCTTGCTGATCACTCTGTTCCTGTATCCGCTGGAGTTCTTCCTTCTTCTGTTCTGCATCCGAAATCCGATGCACCGTCTGGATCGCTTGGGAAATGCAATGCGCGTCGATGCAAGCGGGATCTATTACAGCCACTATCTGTTTATTTTCCTTGCGGACACATTCTCGGAGTTTGACAGCGCATACGTGAACATCAGCTTCGGCCAGGCGACGACGGCACATTATATTCTGGTGATGCTCTTGACCCTCCTTTTTGTCGGGACGCTTCGCCGCAGCAACTCAAAGATCCTGCTTCGGTTGATCCACTGACGAGGCCCCTTTCATGAAACGATTGATTGCCATTCTGTTGGGAGCAGTCTGCATTCTGTTTTGCACGACCGATTTCGGCGCCGCGCAGACCCTTGAACTCACCGGTTACCGCTATACGGGCAAATCAGAAGAGCGGACGGTGGATATATGGGTCTCGCCCAATGCCGCGGGACAAAACGCGGACAACCGCGCGATCATTCAGGACTGCGCCGACCGCCTCCCGTACTATGATAAAATACAGATCACGTGGTTTGAGAGAGGCAGCGACTTTTTCTCGACTCTCTCCAAAGCGGTGACCGCCGGAAATGGCCCGGACGTGATCGTTTCCTCGTCAGAGGAATGGTCGACCGCGCTGATTGGCAAAGGATACCTGCTGGATCTGTCGACTTTTTTTGAAACCTGCTTTTCTTCTGGTCGACTGGATGACACGCGTCTTTGCACGGATATTCTGGATGCGTGCCGGGTCAAAGGCGAACTGACGGTGGCGCCGGTGCGTTTTTCTGTGCGCTGGGTCGCTTGCAGCGATGCCACGGTGGATCCGTTGGGGTTGACGCGGGAAGAACCGTTTGCAGACTATTTGGCCCGGCTCAAACAAATTGAGGCGGACGATGCGCTGATGGGGTCCTGCGCGGACGGCATTTCGTCTCCTTGGATCGCATTTCCGGACCTGATCGACGAGGACCGGGGCACCACCCGTTTTCCCGAACCCGAGATACAGGATTACTGCAATCGATGGATCCGCGCGAAAAGGGTACAGGCAGCCAACGTGTCTTTCCCCGCATATTCCGTAACCGGCCGTTTTCAGGCGGGTATGATCTCCGTTCCGTTCCAAACGGCAGCGGGAAGAGCGGAAATGATCCGTGCGACGTTGTGCGTTTCCGTGCTTGCAAACACCGATTGCCTGCAGCAATCGCTCGGCTATGTGGAATCGCTCTATAACGAGGAATGGGCGCTTGCATATGCCACGTCCTCCGAGCCGTATTCGGTCTACCGTACGGTCTTATCGTCGATTTTGGGGATGGATTCATTTTTCCCGGTGGAATGGATCGAACCGATGTGCGATGCGATCTATTCACCCGCACACAAAGCTTTTTGGATGTCTGAACGGACGGAAATCTTGTTGAACGAATTCTTTTCCGCCTATCTGACAGATGCTTCCGGCTCGCTTCCGTCTGCGGCGGAGTATCTGGAGTTCCACAACGGTCTGTGTCTGGATCTATGTAAATAATCCGCGAGAAAGGAGAGAATCCGTGCGACAAACTACTGCTGCAGAACGCAGGGAAAGCCGGATCGGTCGGTCGTTTATTGCGCCGGCCATGATCGGTTTTGCGGTATTGTATGTGATACCGTTTCTCATTTGCATTTATTACAGTTTGACGCATGGAGTCGGGTTGAATCTTCGTTTCACGGGGATCGACCAGTACGTACGCCTCTTCCGAAATCCGAGTTTTTGGCTCGGAATGCGAAACAGTTTTCTATTTATTGCGATCGCGGTTCCGCTGCTGATAGTCGCTTCGCTGATACTCGCCGAGATGATGTGCGTCTTAACGAAAGGGAAGACCGCCCTTCGGTTGCCGGTTTTGGTGCCGTTGGTGATCCCCGCGGCATCGCTGATCACCATATGGAAATTCTTGTTTGCGGACGAAGGGACCGTGAACGGCCTCCTTTCTCTGCTCGGCGTCGAAAGCATCTCCTGGCTTTCGGAGCGGGGCGCCTTCTGGATGCTGGTTCTGCTTTTCATATGGAAATACGCAGGGTACTGCATGCTGCTGTTTCTTGCGGCGCTGTCTACGATTCCGCCGCAGATCCACCAGGCAGCCATGCTCGACGGGGCAGACGCGATCCGGCGCTTCTTCTTTATCTCGCTTCCGCATCTGATCCCGTGCTTTTCGTTCGTAGCGATCATTTCCGTATCCAACTCATTCAAGATCTATCGCGAGGCGTTTTTGCTCTACGGGGAAAACCCGCCGGATCATGTGTATATGCTCCAGCACTTTATGCAGAACAGTTTTCGAACCATGGATTTTGCGCGCCTTTCCTCGGCGGCGATCTCTCTTCTGGTGCTTTTCGCCGCGCTGATCCTCACGGCCTATCGGATCGCATTAAAAAACCGGCAGGAGGGAGGCGGCCTCAATGGCTGAAAAGACCATGCGGCTCTCCCGAAGATTGCGCAGAGCCCGTATATCCGTCGTGCTGTGCTATGCGTTTATCATCCTTTTCGGGCTGATCCTTTTGCTGCCCCTTTTGATCCTTGCCTTCGGTTCGTTTTCCAAAGCGGATGAAGTGTCGGAGCTGTTCGTCTCCGCGGGCGGCTTTTTCGTGCCCTGGCTGTTTCCGGCGGAATGGACGATGAGCCGCTACTATGACACGCTGGTCCGTACGCCGCAGTATCTACGGCTGTTCTGGAACTCCTGCATCGTTACTTTTCCCGCCGTTATCGGGCAGGTCGTCGTTTCTTGCTTGGCCGGATACGGCTTTGCCAAATTCCGTTTCAAGGGCCGCGAAGCGCTGTTTATTCTCCTGATCCTGCTGATGACGATGCCGGTCGTCGTAACGGTCGTTCCCAATTTCATCACCGCCAGTTTTATCGGCCTGACGGATACCTATTGGGCGATTATCCTCCCGGGCATCTTTTCGGCTTTCGGGATCTTTTTGATGCGCCAGTACATAATGGGCATCCCGTATTCTGTTTTGGAGGCGGCGCGTTCTGACGGTGCAGGGGAGCTCCGCATATTTTTTCGGATCGTTTTGCCAAACTGCAAAAGCGGTATCGCTGCGCTCTCGATCCTGACGTTCATCGACTTGTGGAATCAGGTCGAATTGCCGGTTATGCTTCTGTCGAATCCGGAACTTATGCCGCTTTCGGTCTATCTGGGCGAACATGCGGACCAACTCAGCGGTATCGGGCTTGCATGCTGCATGATTTTCGCGCTCCCGGCGCTGCTGGTGTTTTTGGCCGGAGAGGACTATCTTGTAGACGGGATCGAGCACTCGCAGTTTTAAGGAGGAAACATGGAAAACCCTGCGACAACCGCAAATAAAAAACGGAGACGGCTTCTTGCTGCGCTGGGCATCTTTTTACTGATCGCGCTGCTTTTGACGCTTTTTTCATCCGGCATCGAAGAGTTTTTATATCCGGAAGTCACCGTGACGTACGTACTGCCAGGCACGGACTATCTGACCCGTATCGCAACGGCGGTCGCGCAGATCGGATACAGAGAGACAAAAACGGTCGTTGCGCCGGAGGAAGGAATGTGCCTTTCCGGGGGAAAGGGCGTCGGTGAATACGTTTCAGCGGGCGAGATCGCCGTTGTGCTTCTCCGACCGGACAATTCGACCGTTTCCGTGGCATCGCCGGTAAACGGAACGCTCTCCGCGGTCGCTGCAAAGCCGTATGCGGATTATGCTGCCGGAGATCCCCTTTTTGAAGTCGCGCCCGCCGGGTCCGGTCTGCAAGCCGCCTTTGAACTTGAAAGCGATTATGTAACCTCTCTCGGAGGCGCGCTGACATCCGCAAAGATATTCCAGCGCAGCGCCCAAAATCCGGATCGGAGTTATCCGTTTTCTGAAATCGAACCGAATCCCGCCTCCGGGACCATTCGATATTCCGTCGAATTGCCGGAGAATGAAGGTTATATCGTCGGCCAGTCTGCCGTTGCGAACTTCACGGTGATCGTTCGTGAGAGCATCGGCCAGGCGGTGATTTCAAAGGATATGGTCTTTGACGTGACCGACGGGATGTACAGGACGGGCACGGTCTATACGATCGAGCAGGTTAATACGTTATTCGGCACCCGGTACTGCGCAAGCGCACAGACAATCTCCATTACCGGGTCAAACGCATGTTACTATTCCTATTCTGCAGGTTCTCTCCCGAGCGGCGTCTATATTGCATCTTCCTCTAAGCCGCTGTATGACGGCGCATACGTCCGCCTTGCGCGCGGTGAATGAGCGCGCTGGAAGGGAGGAGGAGAAAATGACAGACCGCAGCGGACGCAAAGTGTTTTGGCTCGGGCTGATCCTGCTGATCTTTTCGGGGATCTTTTTTTCCGGATGCGCTGCCGTCAGCGCTTTTCTGAACGTAAACGTCCCTGATCTTGTAGAATGCCGCCTTTCGGACCGGGACACCGATTATACCTTTGGCGAATATGATCTGCTTCGGGCGCGCCTTACGGGCACGGAGTATCGGTGGACCGCGTTTTCAGAGAGCGAGCGCAAAGTGAGTTCATTTCAAATTGACGGCGACCGATACTGCAAGGTCGTGACCTGCGACGCGGAATATCAGTTCCTTTATCAACCGGAGCTCGTCCGGGGAAGTTTTTTTGAAATGACCTCGGGGGTGGACGCGGATCCGTATTGTGTGATCGACGAGAAACTGGCCGCGCTTCTGTGGTCCGAGGAAGACCCGATCGGACAGTTTGTTCTGCTGGATGAAAATGCATATCAGGTATGCGGGGTTGTCCGTCGGCCCGATACTCTGATGATGAAGACCTTCCGCGACTCGGAATATATCGCATACGTCCCCTACGGGTGCGAACTCGGGTGGCGTGGGCAGGCGGCGCAGACCGTAAGTTTCCACCTCGCGCAGCCGGAAAAATGGACGACCTTGACGGACTTGATCAACGAGTTGACAGGGTCGACGCTGTGCCATGACGTTACGATCCGAAACTATACGGAGGAACGAGCTCTCGCCGTTCAATATGAGCAGTTGATACGAACGTTCCTGCTGTTCATACTGCTTGTCACGCTGATTGCCGTTTCAATCCGCATTCTCGCCCGCGGCGTTCGGTCGGTTCGATCGGATCTGTCCGCTCACTATTTGGGGCATGCGCTGCGGAAGCGCTGGCTTCGAAACCTCGGGATTCTTTTCGCCGCGGCTGCCGCTCTGGGCGGCGCCGCGCTGGTCTCTGCAAACCTTTCCGCGCCGTATATCCCGCAGCGTTACATTTGCTTTGAAAACATTTTCCGCCTGAGATACTACGTTGAATCCTGGGCCGCCGACGCGGCCCGCGTGTCGCTGGAGCCCGTTCGATTCGATGCATATCCGGCGAGACTCCTTTTGGTCGGAGAACGGATGGAACTCTTGTTCTTCGCAGCGGGATGTATTCTGTTCCTTATTTCGTTTATACTGATCCTATGCACCGCACGCACGTCGCTTCGCTTTCTTGCCGTATTGAACGCACTGCCGCTTTCGCTTCTGCTGGGGGCTTCTTTCTGCGGCTTGTTCGATTTGAAGGCCGCATCGCCGTTCATTCTGCTTCTCTGTATTGCAGCGCCTTTTTTGACGGTCGGCGCGGAGCGCCTGATCTTGTACTTTCTTCCGAGCAGAGAAAAGAAGCCGGGGGGAGCACGAAAAAATGTTGACAGCGGGAAATAAGTCTGTTATAATGTTGCAAAAGTGATGACCGGGAACAAGTAGCACTGCGGATAACCGACAGAAAGCAGCCGGATGATGAGAGGCGCAGGTCGATGCAGAACGCGAATACATCCTGCGAGCTGTTTGCTGAACGGGGAAGACCTCAGTAGGCGGAACCGGGTGCGTCCGTTATCGCGTCAGAGGCTGAACACGGCCTCATGAGGCTTTTCGTGGAAGCGGAAAGTGAACAAAGGTGGTACCACGGCTGTTTTCAGTCGTCCTTTGAAGTCCATTCAAAGGACGACTTACTTTTTGTCCTTTGGGAAAGAGAGAGAAAACCATGGCACTGAAAATCATTCTTCTGGTTGCGTTCTTTGCAGTCATGGCCGGTGTCGGGATCGCTTGCCGCCGCCATGCGACCGACGTAGGCGGGTTCGTGCTCGCCGGGCGAAATGTGGGCCCGTGGCTTACGGCCTTTGCGTACGGGACATCCTATTTCTCCGCCGTCGTTTTCATCGGATACGCCGGCCAGTTCGGCTGGAAATACGGCATCGCTGCCACGTGGATCGGGATCGGGAATGCGTTGATCGGCTCCATGCTCGCCTGGGCGGTCCTCGGCCGCAGGACCCGGGTGATGACGCAGCATCTCGGCAGCGCGACCATGCCGGAATACTTCGGCCGCCGCTTCGACAGTAAAGCGCTGAAGGTCTTTGCCTCGGCGATCGTGTTCGTTTTTCTGGTGCCCTATACGGCGTCGCTTTATAACGGCCTGTCCCGCCTTTTCGCCATGGCGTTCAACATGGATTATACGATTTGCATCGTGATCATGAGCATTCTCACGGCAATTTACGTCATTGCGGGCGGATACATGGCGACCGCGGTCAATGATTTCATTCAGGGGATCATCATGATCTTCGGCATCATTGCCGTCGTGGTCGCCGTGCTGAAAACGAACGGCGGGTTTACGGAGGCGATCCGTCAGCTCGCACTGGTGTCCCATGAGACGGTGAATCAACCCGGCGTCTTTACCTCGTTTTTCGGACCCGATGCGTTCAATTTGCTCGGCGTGATCATTCTGACCTCGCTCGGGACCTGGGGCCTGCCGCAGATGGTGGGAAAGTTTTATGCGATCAAGGATGAATCCGCCATCAAAAAGGGCACCGTTATTTCCACGCTCTTTGCATTTATCATCGCGGGCGGGTGCTATTTCCTCGGCGGGTTCGCGCGGCTGTATGAGAGCCGTGTGGATATCGCGGCCGAAGGGTTTGACAGCATCATCCCGACGATGCTCTCCGATCTCTCACCTCTGCTCATCGGTATCGTCGTGATCTTGGTCCTCTCGGCCTCCATCTCCACGCTCTCCAGTCTGGTCATCGCCTCCGCGTCGACCCTTACGCTGGACTTCATTAAGGAACTTTTTGCCAAGAACATGAAACAGAAAGCGCAGTTATTGACCGTTCGGGCGATGGTCGCGGTCTTCATTCTGATTTCAGCGGTTATTGCGATCGTGCAGTACAAGAGCAACGTGACGTTTATTGCGCAGCTGATGGGCATCTCGTGGGGCGCTCTGGCCGGTGCGTTCCTTGCGCCGTTCCTTTATAGTTTGTATGCGAAATGGGTGACGCGTCCGGCGGTCGCCGCGAGTTTCATCTTCGGTTGCGGGCTGATGGTTTGGAACATGGTGGCTCGAGCTACGCTTCCGGCAGTCCTTCAAAGCCCGCTCAACTGCGGTTCCTTCACCATGCTGGCGGGGCTTGTGATTGTCCCGGTCGTCAGCCTGATCACGCGGAAACTGCCGAAGGAGCACACCGAACATGTCTTCGCCTGCTATGACGCGAAAGTCGAGACGACCGTCAAGACCTCACTGGGCGAAAACGGGTAAAAAAACGCGCAGGGGAGAGCGCGCATGCGCCTTTTCCTGCGGCGACGAAACGCGACGGATCAATTAAAAAAGCACAGCGAAGCCGAAACTTCGCTGTGCTTTTTTTTCTCAGATGATCATTTGGAGGAAACGCGTTTTTTTCTTTCGAAAGCGAGTGCCGAAAGTCCGATGGCGCTCGCGGTCGATACAGGGATCCACAGCGTGGGATAAGTGTCGTCTCCCGTTTGCGGTGAAAGAGGTTCATTCTCATCAGGTGAACCGTTCGAAGAAGACCGGACGGTCAGCGTTGAGTTCACCTTTCCGTCATCAAAGAGAATCGAAACGGTGTGGCTTCCGACGGAGAGTTTCTGCAGCGCCGCGGGATTCAGCGTGACCACGGTGCTTCCGGCGACGGCGGTATAATCCGTTCCGCGCTCAAGCGCGGCGCCGTCGATTTCAACGCCGGTAAAGTGTGCAAAGCAGGTCTCATCCGCCTCGCTGCGCTTGACGACGATCGTCAGCGTTTCGCCGCTTCCCTCCGTGTATACGGCGTTGTCGCCGCTCAGCACGGGATAGAGCTCCGACGTCCACTTGGCGTAGATCTTTACGTCGGAGACGACGGGCGCCGTAAAGTCGTAGCGCGTGGTCATATCCTTGTCGGCATACCAACCGACGAACGTAAGCGTGTCGTTCACGGGCGCGTCCGGCTCGGCGACGGGATCGCCGTATTTGACCGTCGCTGTCGGGACGGCGGAGCCGCCGTTTGTCTCAAAGGCCACGGTGTGTTTGATCGCCTCCGCGCTGTAGGTCGCCGTATAGGCCGCATCCCCGCTCACCGCCGTGATCTCCGGCGACCAACCGGAGAACGTATATGCGGCTGCGTCCGTTGCGGCTTTGGCCGGCGCCGCTCCGGCATAGACCGGCGTCTCACCGTAAGCGATCTCGATGCGTTGCAGTTCGGTGCCGTCGTCATCAATAAACGTGACCGTATACAAATTGACCGAATTGTCGTATACTGCCGTATAGGTTGCCGCACCGACGACAGGGGCGATCTCCGGCGCCCAGCCGACGAACGTATACGTGTATTGATCGTCAACCGCCTTGGTCGGCGTTTCGCCCGCATAGACCGGCGTGTCGCCGTAGTTGACCTCGGAGCTTTGCAGCTCGGCGCTGTCGTCATTTACAAAGGCGATCGTGTACTTGTTCACGATATTGTTATAGGTCACCGTATAGGTCGCGATCCCCGTCACCGGAACGATCTCGGCATCCCATCCGGCAAACGTATAGGTATATTGCGCATCGGCCGCCTTGGTCGGCGTCTCGCCCGTATAGACCGGCGTGTCGCCGTAGGGAATGTCACTGCTTTGAAGCACGGTTTCATCTTCATCCTTGAACGTGATCGTGTACTTGTTCACGATAGCGTTATAGGTCGCCGTATAGGTCGCGATCCCCGTCACCGGAACGATCTCGGCATCCCATCCGGCAAACGTATAGGTATGTTGCGCATCGGCCGCCTTGGTCGGCGTCTCGCCTGTATAGACCGGCGTGTCGCCGTAGGCAACGTCGCCGCTTTGCAGCATCGTTCCGTTGTCATTCTGAAAGGTGATCGTATATTGATCAGGCAGCCACTGTGCGTAAAGCGTGAGATCCGCGGTCGGATTGTTGATCGATTCGTTGTTTACATAATTGTCTCCGCTGCCGTCCGGAGCCGTATTCCAACCGCAGAAAAAATGCCCTTCATAAACAAAACTGTTAGAGCGGAGAAGTCTGCTTTTGCTTTTGGGGATCCACTTGGGAAACATCGTGCCCGTCCCGCCGTTTGCATTGAAAGTGACCGTGACAAACTGATCCGCAGTGTAACGACCGACATAAGGGGAGTTGTTATGCACTTCTGCGACAGTTCCTTGCTTAATAAATAAATAACTACAAAAAATATCATATACATTCCCGGACACAGTCAGATCCGGCCCGTCGATAAGAATGTCGCTAGTCGTACAAACGCCTCTATTGGTACTTGAAACAGTTAAATTGCCATTGCCTGTAAAAACAATTACATCATTCCAGTTGTAAATGCCGAATTCCGCGGTATTCAGAACGTTATTTCCGGTCAAATGGATCGTAAGAGTCTTTTGAAAGGAAGGATCGGTCAATATATTGTAGTATTCCTCATCGGAGAGATGGGTCGAATTAATAGTCGCATTATTGAGATAAAGCGTACAGGTCGCCGGGTCATATGTGACGGACCCGCTGATGCCGCCGCCCGTGATATTGCTGCGGTTCTCGGATGTGACTTCCGTGTCTCCGACGAAGAGAAGATAACTCTCCGAGGCGGAAACACGGACGGGGAACGCGCCGAAAACGAGTGACAGAACGAGCGCAAACGACAGTATGACAGAGAGCGTTTTTTTCCTTTCTTTTCCTCCCGACGGCCTGCGTGATACGAGATGAATTCATATACACTGATTATACATTGCACCGCTCGAGCGTGTCAAGGGATAATGACCGAAAAAGACGCGCGTTCAAACCAGCTGCCCGGGAAGGGCCAGTTTTTCTTTCGGCGGGAACGATTTGTCGAACGCCTCGGCCGCGTTTTCATCGACCAGATAGGCGCTCGGCGTCGAATACTCGCCGTGAAAGTCGGTCAGATAGCCGGGAATAAGCTCTTTGCAGAGGAAGAACGAGGCATCCACGCCCTCCGGCAGGCCGGCATAGCGAATGCCGAAATCGCTCGCAAAGGAAAACCCGCTTTGCCCGTAGAAGGCGATATTGCCCTCGAAACAAAGGGCGGGGCAGCCGTACGCCGCGGCTTTTGCAAGCGAATAGTCCAGCAGCATTTTGCCGTATCCCTGCCGCTTGTATGCGGGCGCAATGCAGATCGGGCCCATCGTCATGATCGGGAGTTCTGTGCCGTCATCCGCCCGAAGAGACGTG
>JAEEGL016893145.1_pt1 | contig 15039 bp, 18 predicted proteins | sample 9134231 | NCBI WGS metagenome assembly JAEEGL01 (sample SAMN16246548, study PRJNA631951) | gut metagenome | biome: gut microbiome; feature: rumen; material: fiber-attached | host: Bos | place: Iran: Karaj | collected 2018-10 | reverse complement strand
TGGCCCGTCGCAGCGTGTATTGAGATCGACTGTCTCGCAGCGACGCTTGAATTTAGTGGGTATGTAGCGCGGAGAAAAACATATCAACCGACTTGCCAGATGTATGTTGACAACAAAGTATGCTATATTGTGAGTAGTCTATCGTATAATAGAATATATGATCGTGACAGGAGGTATCATTATGAGAATAATCGGAAACATATTATGGATAATATGCGGAGGACTTCTAAGCTGCCTTGGATGGCTGCTGACAGGTGTGCTCTGGTGCATCACCATCATCGGTATACCGGTTGGGCTGCAATGCTTTAAGCTTGCCTCAATATCATTAAATCCCTTTGGCAAGGAGATAGTGTATGACGGAGGAGCGGCTTCTTTTCTGCTGAACGTATTATGGTTCATCTTCGGAGGTCTGGAGATGGCTATCGGCAACTTCCTGCTTGGGGTGCTTCTTTGCATCACCATCATAGGGATTCCTTTCGGCAAGCAGTTCTTTAAGATAGCCGGACTGTCCCTCAGACCCTTCGGCGCAAGTGTGCAAAGAGAACATTATTTATGATCATCTTTGTAAAACTTTGTTGATTTTACACAATGTATGAGTTAAAATTTAGTTTGTGAATGGTTTCAGCACAAATAGCAATAAGACATCTACAAGGAGGATTCTGTAATGAGCAGTCAGAAAGTTTCTGAATACAAAAAGGGCGACCTCATATTCAGAGAAGGTGCCGTTGATCCCGTGCTCTACGATATGGCATACGGAACAGTCGGTATTATCAAGGATTACGGTCTTAGCAGCGAGGTTAAGATCGCAGAGATCAGCGAGGGCTTTTTCGGTGAGAACGGTCTTCTGGAGAATGAAGCAAGGAATGCAACGGCAGTTGCTCTTGAGGACACCGGCGTCATAAAGCTCGATGCAGATGCTGTTAAGGATTATTTTGTTGAGAATCCCGTTAAACTTGATGTTCTTCTTCAGGGTGTCAGCACACATATAAGAGAAGCTGATAAGAAATACATCAGGGCTTGCGAACTGATCGACAAGTATTACGCAGCCGAGAACAAGGGTGAGCAGGCAGATCCTGCAGTTATTGACAGTATGAGAAAATTGATCAACACAAAGTGAGGGATATCATGTCAGATAATATTTTAAAGTTCAATAAAGGCGATAAGATTTGCAAGCAGGGCGAGTACGAGGTTTGGTTCTATGAGCTTTTAAAGGGATCTGTTACCGTATATAAGGATTACGGTCTTGACAGTGAGGTTGAGCTTGGAAAAGTTGACAAGGGCTTCATCGGTGAGATGGGCTTCTTGAATTCCATGCCCAGGATCGGCACCGTTATCGCTGCAGAGGAAACAGAGGTAGCAAAGATCGATGAGAAGACATTTAATGAATATTTCGTTTCTCATCCCGATAAGATTTTAGGTCTTTTAAGATGCCTGTCAGGTCGTCTTAAGGAAGCTGATGTCAATGCATCCGAAGCTATCGGAACCATGGAGGATCTGGTCAGTGCTTATGACAGCAAGGCTACAGTATCCACCAAGCTTAAGGATGCCATGAAGAAGTTCAGCGATATCTTTAAATCAAGAAACGCATAATGATACAGATACAGCCTAAATTTTCCGAAAAGGAACAATGGCTTGAATATGCTAACAAGAGAACTCTGAGATATGAAATCCTGGAGTTCTCTTCTGCATATTTAAACACAATGATCTCAGAGGAACAGTATGACTGGTATGCATCCAGCCATATCGCTGATTCCGTCCACGGCTCATTCATTGATAATTATCCTGTAAGTGTGGATGATGAGATAAGGAGGCTTTCGAGAGACCATTGCATGGAAAGCATAAGGCAGGCCAAGAAGATAGGAGCAAGGAATGTGGTATTTCATTCCACCGCGCTCCCTTTTGTAAGGGGCGGCCTTGAGGAACTGTGGGCAAGAGACGCAGTGGAGTACTACGAACCCCTGGCCGAGGAGAATGACATCAATATCTTTATAGAGAACTTCAGCGATGTGGATTACGATCCCTTGAGACGCATGATGGATCACGTAAGAGGCGACAGGCTGAAGGTTTGCCTTGACATAGGTCATGCCAATTACACAAGGCACAGTATAGCCCAATGGTTTGAGGCACTTGGAGACACCATAGGATATATACATATTTCAGACAATGACGGTATGTGGGACGATCATATGGTCCTTGGTGAGGGCTGTGTGGAGTTTGCCACCGCAGACAGGTTCTACCGGGCAAAGGATTGTAACATACCACTGACCATAGAGGTCAAGACTCTTGATGAACTCGACAGATCTGTAAAGTATCTTGAAAAGGAGCATCTTTTCGGATTCTGATCTTTTATTCCCCGGAGGAAGATATGGCAGAGCAGAATAAAAACAATATCACGGATCGTGTCATACGTGACATGAATGAAGGCGTCATGGTCCTGGATAACAGCGGCAAGATCCTTATGACCAATGTGAGAGCACTGAATATCCTTGGAAAGGCTCAAGAGGATCTGATAGATCAGAAATTCGCTGCTGTCTTTTTTGGTGACGAACAAAACGACGATTTCAATCAGACCGTACTTAATGCCATATATGAGCCGGAGAAGGTTCACAGCGTCGTCATAGCTTACTATAACCGGGAAGAGAAGAGATATCTCAATGTCATAACCTCCGGACTTACCAAGGACGGGCATATCACCGGTATCATCGTAATGCTTTCGGACATAACCGAGCTTGTGGAGGTCAGAGAGCACCTCAAGATGATGCAGCAGATCGAGGAACTCAATGCCGAGCTCAAGAAAAGGAATGAATTCATAAGGCAGGCCTTCGGCAGATACCTGTCAGATGAGATAGTGGATAAGATCCTGGACACTCCGGACGGCCTTTCCATAGGCGGCAATATGTCCAATATCACTGTTATGATGAGCGATCTTCGCGGCTTCACTGCCATGTGCGAGCATATGGATCCTTCGGATCTCATCAAGATGCTCAATCACTACCTGGACTACATGGGAAAGATAATAAAGGAGCTTCACGGTACCGTTATAGAGTACGTAGGTGATGGTATACTTGCTATCTTCGGAGAGCCGGTCAAGCTTGAGAATCATGCCGAGAACGCCGTAAGATGTGCCATTATGATGCAGAGCAAGATGTCAGAGATCAATAAGTGGAATGAGGAGCACGGATATCCCAGGCTCAAGATGGGCATCGGTATCAATACAGGGGATGCTGTTGTCGGCAACATCGGATCGGAGCATGCCGTCAAATATAATGTTATCGGAAGCTGTGTAAATCTGTGCGGAAGGATAGAGAGTTATACCACAGACGGACAGCTGTTCATTTCTCCCACCACCCACGAGATGATAGGCTGTGACATGATAATTGACAACAGCTTTGAGGTGGCTCCCAAGGGTGTAAAGGAGCCCATAACCATTTACTCCGTTAAGGGTCTTAAGGAACCCTACAATATCTCATATGAGGTTGAGACCGGAGAGATCATACCTCTTGAGAAAAAGGAATATGTTTCATTAAAGGTTCTTGACGGAAAGCATATCTCCGACAAGAGAGAGACTGCCACGGTGACAGGACGTTCCGATACCCAGGTGCTCTTTACCACCGAAGCAAAGCTTGACGTTTTTGATAATATCATCTTAAGTGCCGGCCATGATGTTTACGGAAAGATCACGAAGATCACGGATGAAGGCTATATCATGACCATTACCGGAAACAACTGATCAGCATCCTTATTGAATTCCGACAAAAAATATTGTATATAACGCTCTGTTTTGGTAAAATTTAACCAATGGTTTTGTTGAACCATATATTAATTATCAATATGGAGGGTTATAAATGAAGGTCTACACAACTGACAAGATTCGTAATGTGGCGATCCTCGGACATGGAGGAGCAGGTAAGACCAGCCTTGTGGAGGCTATGGCTTATCTTTCCAAGATGACCACACGCATGGGGAAGGTTGATGATGGTAATACCATCAGCGATTACAGCAAGGAAGAGCAGAAGAGGAAATTCTCCATCTTCACGTCTGTAGTTCCCCTGGAATGGGATGATACCAAGATCAATATTCTTGATACCCCCGGTTTCTTTGATTTCGTCGGTGAGGTTGAGGAAGCTTTAGCTGCCGCAGCATCTGCCATCATAGTTATTAACGGCAAGGCAGGAGTCGAGCCCGGAACAAAGAGAGCATGGGATCTTTGCGAGAAGTTTAATATTCCAAGATATTTCTACATTTCGAACATGGATGTGGACGATGCTTCATTTAAGAAGGTTTTGGAAGAGCTTACCGAGCTCTACGGTAAGAAGATAGCTCCCTTTAATTTCCCCATCAGAGAGAATGAAAAATACGTCGGATACGTTAATGTAGTATCCGAAAAGGGCTATAAGTGGAATGATAAGAACGAGGCTGTTGAGTGTGACATCCCCGATTATCTTACGGAATATCTGACCACTTACAGAGAGTCTTTGATGGAAGCCGTAGCCGAGACTTCCGACGATTTCATGGAGAGGTATTTCGGCGGAGAATCCTTCTCTGATTCTGAGATAAGGGCTGCACTTCATATGTCGGTATGTGACGGGACCATAGTTCCTCTTTGCTGCGGATCCAATACTCTGTGTCAGGGTGTGTTCACCCTTCTTGATGATATCGTGAAGTATCTTCCTTCACCTGAGGGCAGAAAGCTTGCGGGTATCAGCACAGCAACTTCCGAGGTATTTGAGGCTGATTACGACTTCAGCAAGCCCAAGTCAGCCATCGTATGGAAGACCATCGTGGATCCTTACATCGGTAAATACAGCATGATCAAGGTTTGCTCAGGTGTCATTAAGACAGGAGATGTTTTATTTAACGATTCAAGGGATCAGGAGATCAAGGTCGCAAAGCTTTATACGATGTGCGGAAGCAAGGCCACTGAGATAAACGAGCTTCATGCAGGCGATATAGGAGCTCTGTCAAAGCTTGATCTGACAAGGACCGGAGACACCCTTTCAACCAAGGCGAATACCATACATTACGCTATGATAAAGGTATCCACTCCTTATAATCCCATGAGATACAGGCCCGTCAACAAGGGCGATGTTGATAAGATCTCACAGGCTCTTGCAAAGATATGCGCAGAGGATCTGACACTTAAGAACATCAATGATTCCGAGAACCGTCAGACTCTGCTGGTAGGCATGGGCGATCAGCATCTGGATGTTGTCAGGTCGAGACTGATCTCCGATTACAAGGTTGAGATAATCCTAAGCACCCCTAAGGTTGCATACAGAGAGACCATCATCGGACAGTCTGATGTTGAAGGAAAATATAAGAAGCAGACCGGCGGACACGGACAGTACGGCCACGTTAAGATGAAATTCATGCCTTTGGGCGATATGACAAAGACATATGAATTTGATGAAGAGGTTGTAGGCGGAGCCGTTCCCAAGAACTTCTTCCCTGCAGTAGAGAAGGGACTTGCGGATTCAGTAGAGAAGGGACCTCTGGCAGCTTATCCCGTTGTCGGCGTAAAGGCAGTGCTTTATGACGGTTCCTATCATCCGGTTGATTCCTCCGAGCAGTCCTTTAAGATGGCTACGAGGATGGCATTCAAGGATGGCTTCATGAAGGCTACCCCTGTTCTTCTTGAGCCCATCATGACATTGAAGGTTGACGTACCCGATAAGTATACAGGTGACGTTATGGGCGATCTTAACAAGCGTCGCGGAAGAGTCCTTGGTATGAATCCTACCGGAAACGGCAGGCAGGTTATAGAGGCCGAGATCCCCGAGTCCAACATCTTCGGATACAATACGGACTTGAGATCCATGACCGGAGGCTCGGGCGATTTCAGTTATGAGTTCAACAGATATGAGCAGGCTCCATTTGATGTACAGCAGGCTGAGATAGAAGCGAGGAAAGATAAGCTTGTCGACATCTCTGAAGAAGACTGACATTATAAAGACTATATGCGAGTACGCAGCCGTTGTTATCTTCGGCTGCGTATTTGTGCTTGTTTCGGCAAGTTGGATCAGTCCCATATTTAAGGACGCATACGGTTATGATTCATCCTGGTACAGCATGATGGGCAGAGCGATAACCATGGGAATGGTGCCTTACCGGGATTATTTTGACCTTAAGGGCCCTGTTTTTTTCTTTATAGAGGCCATCGGACAGTTTTTCTACCACGGACGGTTCGGTGTTTTTATCATAGAGTGCATAGCTTCTTCCGTTTCATATGTTTTCATCTGGAAGATATGCAAGCTCTATGTTAAAAGATGGCAGGCAGCCATTGTCCTACTGATCACCTTCTTCGCTTCCATTTACATGTTCTGGGGCGGTAATACCTGTGAGGAATACATGATGCCATTTAATTATGCATGCATGTATTTCGCGCTGAAATATCTGAAGGACGGGGAATATGAGGAATACTCAACTCCGGCGATCATATTCGGAGTATCCTTTGGCGTATTCCTGCTCTCCAAGGTGACAACCTGCGCTCCCATGGGGGCATCGGCTCTCACAGTAGTCATAATCCTGATAGCAAAGAAGAAGGCTCGCCTTATACTTCCCATTCTCGCCTATTTCCTTTTGGGCTTCGTCATGATCTTCATCCCGGTATGTTTTTATTTCATTTTTAATCATGCCTTCGAGGATTTCATATATGCCGCCTTTGTTTTCGCATACAGACGAGGTACCAACTATTATGAGACCTTTTCCTATGACTGGGAATCAAAGATCATCATATGCTATGCGGGCTTTGTGGCTGCACTGCTGATACCTGTCAAGAAGGTGGAGGAGCATTACATCAAGATACTTGGATTACTGCTGCCGTTTATCACATGGGCGGCACTGCATCTTGGAACGCCTTATACCTACTATTTTCTTCTGACCATACCCACGCTGGTATTCACACTCATATTTATCATGATCTACTGGAGCGGTCCGGGAAGAAAGAGGATCATAATCCAACGGAGAGTTCTGTGGCTCATATTGCTGATCCTGATATTCGATCATTATTATCCCGATACCAGGAACAAGATAAGGGAAAACATAGATCTGGCCAAAAGAGAAGAGGATGCCTACGTGGAAGAGTGCAAGAATGTGCTCAAATATATACCCGAAGAGGAGTGGAATGATATATATGATCTGGAATCCGGCATGATCTTTTATGAGGTGAACCAGCTGCTCCCCGCAAACAGATATCCCATAAATCTGCCATATTTCCTGCATCTGAATCCCGAGATCAAGATAAACGTACTGAACTATCTTGATATAGTAAGACCGCAATACGTCATGTCCGAGGAAATGGAAGCATTTGACGATCAGGATGTCAAGAATTATGTCTTTTCTCATTATATGCTGATGATGGACTTCGGCGCCGAGGAGGTATATTTAAGAGTAGAGGATTGAAGGGAAATAAATACACAAAAATCCCCGATATTCTGTTATTATATTATGTAGGGTCAAAAGACTCTGGGAAGGAGATATTTCAAAATGTTTGGTTTCGGTACAATGATAGAAAAGCTTAAAAAGGATCCTAAGACTATAGTTCTTACCGAGGGCATGGATCCCAGGGTGCTGGAGGCGGCATCAAGGCTTCTTGCCAGCAACTTTCTTAAGCCCATACTTCTCGGCAATCCCGACGAGATAACCAAATGTGCTGAGGACGCCGGTTTTAATATAAGAGGAGCGGAGATAATAGATCCTGAGACCTATGATCGTTTCGAAGAGATGGCCCAGGAATTCTATGAGTTGAGAAAGAGCAAGGGCGTCACTATCGAGAAGGCAAGGGAGACCATTAAGAGTACCAATTATTTCGGAACCATGCTCATCAAGATGGGCATTGCCGACTGTCTTTTAGGCGGAGCTACATATTCAACTGCCGATACCGTCAGGCCTGCATTGCAGATAATCAAGACAAAACCTGAGAATTCCATCGTATCCTCATGCTTTATCCTCGTAAGGCCGTCGGCTACGGGAGAGAATGAAGTGCTTGCCATGGCTGACTGTGCCATCAATATCAAGCCTACAGAGGATGAGCTTGTTGAGATCTGTGGTGAGACCATACAGTGTGCGAAGCTCTTCGGCGTAGAGCCTAAGGTTGCTTTCCTCAGTTATTCCACGCATCATTCCGGAAAGGGAGAGGATGTGGATAAGATGAGAAATGCTGCCGAGAAGGCAAGGATCAAGTATCCGGATATCCCCATAGAGGGCGAGCTTCAGTTTGATGCCGCCGTTTCACCCAGGGTTGCCCGTCAGAAGGTGCCGGATTCGGATGTGGCAGGATATGCAAACACCTTTATATTCCCGGACATCAACGCAGGAAACATAGGCTACAAGATCGCTCAGAGAGTAGGTAATTTTGAGGCTTACGGACCGATCCTTTTAGGCCTTAACGCACAGGTGAACGACCTTTCAAGAGGCTGTAATGCCCTGGAGGTCTATTCCATGGCGATAATAACTGCTGCACTGGCATAAATGATCCCATAACCCATATTTTTAACTTATGGCATATTTATCCGTAAATATCACCGGATACGATGATATTTACGGATAAAGGTTGACTTTTCGTGCTTCTATTGATATCATAGCACGGTATGCCGCATGAATAGGTATAAGTGCGCGGTCTGCGCCACCGAAAGCAGCGAGTAAATATAGGAGGTGCCATATGTACGCGATCATTGCAACGGGCGGAAAACAGTACAAGGTTTCCGAAGGCGACGTTATCTTAGTTGAGAAGCTTGACGCCGCAGCAGGAGATGATGTTACGTTTGACCAGGTTCTGGCAGTAGGCAAGGACAAGCTCGTGGTAGGAGATCCTCTTGTATCATCTGCCAGTGTCAAGGCTAAGGTTCTTGATCAGGTTAAGGGCAAGAAGGTCGTTGTTTACCACTACAAGAGAAAGTCCGGCTATCACAAGAAGAACGGTCACAGGCAAGCATACACAAAAGTACAGATCGATAAGATCGAAGCATAATATCAGTGTATGATAACCATTCAGATTTCAAGAGATGATGATCTGAGGATACAGGGCTTCACAGTATCCGGACATGCATTATTTGCAAAGGCCGGAGATGATATAATCTGTGCGGCGGTTTCCATGATAACCATCAATACCGTTAATGCCATTGAGGAGTTTCTCCCGGATGAGAAGTCCGATGTTACGGTAAACAGGGAAGAGGGCTTTATAAGCTTTATGCTTAAAGAATCTCCCACAAAAGAATCTGAATTACTACTGCAGACGTTCCGTCTTGGAGTTGTATCCATAGAGGAACAGTACGGCAGGAAATTTGTTAAGGTGATCGAGGATATACCTCATCACGAAGATGAATAAGGAGGTAAATAAGATGCTGAATCTGGATCTTCAGTTCTTTGCCCATAAGAAGGGAGTCGGTTCTACCAAGAACGGACGTGATTCCGAGGCAAAGAGACTTGGTGCAAAAAGAGCAGATGGCCAGTTCGTTAAGGCCGGAAACATTATCTACAGACAGCGTGGAACACATATCCATCCCGGAAAGAATGTGGGACTTGGCGGAGATGATACATTGTATGCCCTGATCGATGGGGTTCTCCGTTTCGAGCGTAAGGACAAGTATAGGAAACAGGCAAGTGTTTACGCAGTAGAGTCAAAGTAAGAGATTGATGTTTTAAGGCTTCGGACCAAGGTGTCCGGAGCCTTTTTCTCTGATGCATCGAATCATGATCAAAAAGCCAATAGGCACTGTCAGGCGGATCCCAACGGTTGCAGATCTTTCGATGTACCGGGAATGTTGAAGACAGACAGATAATGAGGTGTCATATGTTTGCGGATCATGCCAAGATCACTATACGGTCCGGTAAAGGCGGAGATGGACATGTAAGCTTTCATCGTGAGAAATTTGTGGCAGCCGGCGGCCCCGACGGAGGGGACGGAGGTGCAGGCGGCTCTGTCTATTTTGAGATCGATAAGGGTATGAACACTCTCCAGGACTACAGATACAAACGTAAATACTCTGCCGAAGACGGAGCAGAAGGCGGAGGTAATAGGTGCCATGGCAAGAGCGGTAAGGATATCACCCTCAAGGTTCCGGAAGGCACCGTTGTGCTGGAGGCTGCATCCAACAAGGTTATATGTGATATGTCCGGAGATAATACCAGATTTATGGTATTAAAGGGCGGAAAGGGAGGCAAGGGAAACTGGCATTATGCAACAGCCACCATGCAGATTCCCCAATATGCTGAACCCGGCCAGGATGCCATGGAGCTGGAAGTTCTGCTTGAGCTGAAGTGTATCGCTGATGTGGGACTTGTTGGATATCCCAATGTCGGTAAATCAACCCTTTTATCCAGAGTATCCAATGCGAAACCAAAAATAGCAAATTATCACTTCACAACGCTTGAGCCCTATCTCGGAGTTGTGGACCTTAAGGACGCCAAAGGATTTGTCATGGCGGATATCCCGGGACTTATAGAAGGAGCCTCGGACGGCATAGGCCTCGGCCATGATTTTCTGCGGCACATAGAGCGCACAAAGGTTCTCATACATGTGGTGGATGCCTCATCCACTGAGGGGCGGGATCCGGTAGAGGACATCAGGACCATCGATAACGAATTAAAGAAATACGATGCGGATATGTCTAATAAGCCCCAGATCATAGCCGCAAACAAGATGGATCTCTTATCTGAGGATGAAAAGGAGACTGTGCTATCAAAACTCAAAGAAACCTATGAATCAGGCGAGACCCGAGTATTTCCCATAAGCGGAGCAACAGGAGAGGGCATCAGGGAGCTGCTTTTATATGCCTCCAAGGTTGTATCCGACCACCCGGATGAAGGTAAGAAATTCGAACAGGAATACTTCCCGGAATCCCATGTCCATGAAAAGGAACCCTACACCATCTATTACGATGAAAAGGAACAGGTCTATGTACTGGAGGGACCCAGGATTGAAAAGATGCTTGGATATACCAACCTCAATTCCGAAAAGGGTTTTCAGTTCTTTCAGCGTTTCCTTAAGGATAACGGGATGATCAAGGAGCTTGAGGATCTGGGGATCAATGAGGGTGATACCGTCAGGATGTACGGACACTATTTCGACTTCTATAGATGATTATTGGAGGATCAATGGAATTAAAGAGTTATCAGAGAGCATATTTGAAGAGTCTTGCCATGAATATGGATCCCATATATCAGATCGGCAAGGAATCGGTAACCCCTGCGCTGGTCAAGGGTATAGATGATGCCATAACTGCAAGGGAGCTCATAAAGGTTTCGGTGCTCAAGAACTGTGAAGATGATATAAGATCCATAGCGGAGACTGTAGCCGAAAGGACAGGATCCACTCTTGTTCAGGTAATAGGCAGGAGATTTGTACTTTACAGGCCCGCAAAAAAGCCTAAGATCGAACTGCCTGTAAGGAAGTAGGTAAGAAATGGCTGCAAACAGTGTAGGTATAATGGGTGGTACCTTCAATCCCATACATAACGAACATATAAGATTAGCCAGGGAATCCAAGAAACAGTTTGACCTGCATAAGGTTTTATTCATCCCAAGCGGAGAGTCTTACTTTAAGAGAAATACAGGTGTATTGGACAGTAGTGTAAGATACGAGATGACCTGCCTTGCCGTAAAGGACGATGAAGATTTCGAGGTGAGTGATATCGAGATAAAACGGGAAGGAGATTCTTATACCTGGGAAACTCTAAAGGAGCTTCTTGATGAGGATCCGAAGTCCACATACTACCTTATAGTTGGGGCTGATACCTTCTTAAGTCTTGATAAGTGGAGAGATCCGCAATATATTTTTGACAGCTGCGTAGTGTGTGTTGCCAAAAGAGATGATACAGGCGACAATGAGATCAAGCTCATGACAAGGATATATGAGGGTAAATATGACGCAACGGTAAGGGTTATAGAAGGAGATCCTGTTAAGCTGTCTTCGTCCATGATCAGAGACATGGCTTCAAAAGGAGAGGATATAACCCCTTATGTGGCTCCTTCCGTAAATGAATACATAATAAGGAACAGATTATACAGATGATGGATGAAGAGACAGACGAGATCAGAAAGAAGATAAAAAAGGAACTGGACAGAAGTCGTTATCAGCATACTCTTGGTGTGGCTTATACCGCAGCAGCTCTTGCCATGAGGTACAGACAGGACATAGAAAAGGCTTACCTTGCAGGATTGCTTCATGATTGTGCCAAGTGTATACCTACAGATAAAAAGTTTGAACTGTGTGAAAAATATGATATCAGTCTCACTGATTCAGAGAAGGAGAATCCGGCTCTTATTCATGCAAAGCTTGGAGCATATCTGGCAAAGTCCCAATATGGTATAGATGACGAGGATATAATAGCTTCCATAAGGACTCATACAACAGGTGATGTGGATATGAGCATGCTGCAGAAGATCATATTCACTGCGGATTATATCGAGCCCAAAAGGGATCAGGCTCCGAATCTTTGTGAGATAAGACAGATGGCCTTTACGGATATCGACAGAGCCATCGTACGGATATTATCCGATACATTGGATCATCTGAATCAAAAATCCGCAGCAGTAGACCCCAAGACCAGAGAAACATATGAATATTATCTGTCATTAACAGATAACGGATCATGATAAACATATAACAGCAAAGTTAACAGGCATATCCCATGGGAGGTTTCAATTTGGAGATCAGTGAATTAGCAAAAGGAATATACCAGGCCTTAGATGATAAAAAAGCAGAAGAGATATCGGTTATTGATATATCTTCTTTGTCCGATATAGCCGATTATTTTGTCATTGCAACGGTTAATAATACAAATCAGATGGATGCGGCTTGTGATGCTGTAGATGAATATATGACCAAACAGGGGATTACGGCCAAGAATATTGAAGGTCATGTCAGAGACCGCTCCAATTGGATACTAATGGATTATACAGATATCATAGTCCATGTCTTTGACAGGGAAGCACGTGATTTCTATAACCTGGAGCATATCTGGAAGGACGGCAAGTCAGTGACATTCTGATCCCCAAAAAATCCATAACAGGTCAGATATCACTTAATGCAATTATCGTAATATGGAATGATAAGCTCTGTGCCCTCCGAAATGTCAGATGCACAGAAGAGGTGATTGATAGATACTATCTCTGCAACATATCTGTCTATGGAAGAATACTCGTCCGTCATATATGCAGATGCAATCTTTTTAAGGCTGTCGCCACTTTGTACCGTATAGGATGTGTAGTATTTATATGAAGGCGTCTCCGAACTCCTGTCATATGCAAAAGACTTAATGGAAAGAGTCAGCGTAGCGGCTGACATCAATATGAACAATGCCATCACAAGGAAGAATTTCCTCCTGTACGCATCCTGACGTCTCCTCATATCTGCCCTGAGTAATATGATATTTGATATCCTCGATCTGCCGTGATCCATACTGTACTCCATACCTGAACACTCCTGTATCTTCTGAAATATGATCCAAATGCTGTCTCGAACAACTGTTCTGTATTGCATTATAATCGAACATCCGTTCTTTGTCAACATAAAATCGAACATATATTCTTCTTTTGATCTGATAGTGGTCAAGCCGGCTTAAGAAGCAGGGTTAACAGATGGTCCTTATCATGGCTCTTATTCCGGTTATACCTAATGGTATGGTATGATACCTTATGTTTCAGCTCAGACCGATGTAACACTGTGGGGATTCACGAAGGCTCTTGCCGTCGGCTGCCTTCCCTTTATCGTAGTTTTTGTATGCTGCGGGGATATGCTCCTGAGTGAGCATTTTAAGATCACGCTTCCTGTTGTTATCGTTCTGATAATGATCGTATTACTTTTTGTCTTATTCAAAAACAAGATCACGAAGCTGATCCTATCTGAAGATAAATAATAAAACGGTCATACACATATGAGGATCTCATTGAAATAACCGATATCGGGATTCTAGTATTCATTCACTACTCTTTATTCGCATAATTTATATTATACGAACAAATGTATATGTTTGATCACACTCTTCCGGCATCAAATTGAATGTCGTATCCAGTAGAGTTTATTTGTATAGTACAAAAGTTTATTACTTTGGTTGCATGTTCGTTTATTCCCACATTTGATTTACGCTATCAAAATTGCGATATTGCTATACCTTATGACCATGTTGTACTATGAAAACAGCAACGAAATACTTAACTGATGGATCCTTGGGAGGTAAAACATGTCGGCTGCATGGCTTAAGAATGCAATATTTTACGAGATCTATCCCCAATCCTTTTATGATTCCAATAATGACGGTATCGGTGATATAAACGGTATCACAGGTAAGCTTGACTATATAAAGAGCCTTGGCTGCAATGCCATATGGATAAATCCATGCTTCGACTCTCCTTTTAAGGATGCAGGATATGATGTGCGGGATTACAAGAAGGTGGCTCCCAGATACGGTACAAACGATGATCTTGTAAAACTGTTTGAAAAAGCTCACGAAATGGGCATGCATGTGCTCCTGGATCTGGTGGCCGGACATACCTCCGAGGAACATCCCTGGTTCTTAGAGAGCAGTAAGGCAGAAAGGAATGAATACAGCGACCGGTATATATGGACGGATTTCTGCTTCGGAAATGCTGATGATCTCCCCTATATCGGCGGTGAATGCGAACGAAACGGCACCTATGTCCTTAATTTCTTTAAATGTCAGCCGGCACTCAACTACGGTTTTCTCAATGTTACAAAGCCCTGGCAGAAGCCCATGAACGATCCTGCAGTGATCGCAACCAGAGAAGCGCTTAAGGATATTATGAGATTCTGGCTTGATCTGGGCTGTGACGGATTTCGGGTTGACATGGCCTCTTCTCTTGTGAAGCATGATGATGATAAGAAATCCGGGACCAGTGCTATATGGCACGACATACGACGGATGCTTGAGTGTGAATACCCCGAAGCAGCCATGGTAGCGGAATGGAGTGATCCCAGGCTTTCCTTAAGAGCCGGCTATGATACGGATTTCTATCTGAATGTGACAGGCAACGGCTACTCTACTCTGGTGCGTGATTATGAGAATCATGAAAACGAGGATC
>JAEEGL016646820.1_pt1 | contig 15039 bp, 8 predicted proteins | sample 9134231 | NCBI WGS metagenome assembly JAEEGL01 (sample SAMN16246548, study PRJNA631951) | gut metagenome | biome: gut microbiome; feature: rumen; material: fiber-attached | host: Bos | place: Iran: Karaj | collected 2018-10 | reverse complement strand
TTGGGGCGCGGCAGGCTGGCGCGAGGTAAAAGGTAATAGTGAATAGTGAATAGTGAATATGTTTGCCGGCTTCCGAACATGCATAATCGCGCGGCGGTTCAAGCCGTTTTCTTACGGTGATCCCGCGCGCGGCGCCCCCCTTTACCGCGCGCGATCATTCGGCACAGCCGAATGATCCGACCCTTACGTTTCGTGCGTATCCCTAAACGGATCGCCGCCCCCCTGAAAGGATTGCGGAGGGGGAAGGGGTACGGGGGATATTGGGGGGGTGGGGAATCCCCCGTGAATAATTCCTATTTCACCCGGTCCGCAAGAACCGGATTTCACCGCCAAAGGCGATTTCGCCGCGAAAGCGATTTCACTCGTCGGCACTGCCGACGAATTTCACTGCGGCGTGCCGCCGGGGGGCGGGGATCCCCCGGAAGAGCGAACGGTCAGCATGAATATAATTCATGGAACCGAAGAGGTCGTCGCCCGCAACAGGCTTTTTGCGGAAAACTCCGTGTTTAACGTACAGCCGAAGTACAGATCCACGGACCGAACGTATAATAAGAGGTAATATGACAAGGATCACAAGCAAAGACAATCCGCGGCTTGTCGCGGCGGGATCGCTGAAGATCAGAAAATACAGAGACGAAACGGGACTTTTCATCATATCCGGCAAAAAACTCGCCGAAGAGGCGAGGATATGCCGCGTAAACGTAAAAGAAATATACGTCTCCGACGGGTTTTTGAACAGAGACGCGGCGTTTGTAAATAAGCTGCAGTCGGCGTATGCTTCCGCGGCGGTATATTCGATACCGGACGGACTTTGCAGAAAGCTCACGGACGAAGACAGCCCCGAGGGCGTTTTCTGCGTCTGCGAAAAACCGGCGGCAAGCGCCGGAGGCTTCGGCGGGTTCGTTCTGATATGCGAGCGGCTCTCGGATCCCGGCAACGTCGGGACGGTGCTTCGTTCCGCACGCGCTTTCGGCGCGGGCGTGATACTCACAAAGGACTGCGCCGATCCTTATTCGCCGAAGGTGCTGCGCGCGGCTATGGGAGCGGTGTTTTCGAACCGCGTTTCATTTGCGCCCGACGCCGTGACCGCCGCTTCGCATCTGCGCGGCGACGGCTACAGGATCTACGCGGCGGCCCTGCATAAAGAAGCCGAACCGCTTTCGTCCGTCGATCTTTCGGGCAGACGCGCCGTGATCGTCGGCAACGAGGGCGCGGGACTTTCCGACGCGGCTATAAACGCCTGCGACGGGGTCATACTGATAGAAATGGAAAAAGAATGCGAATCGCTGAACGCCGCCGTGGCGGCTTCGGTGATTATGTATCACGCTTATAAAAAATGATCGGGAGACCGTCATGCCTTACGGAGAGACTTTATACAGCATCTGGCTTTCACTGCGTTACAAACCCGGCGATCCCACGCCCGGGGAGCTTTTACGGCGCCTGCGCAAAGCCTCGAAGATCTATTCCGCCGACAGGGAATTCCTTCTGAGCCTCGGTTTTACCGCGAAGAGCGTGAGACCGCTTTCCGCAAAGAGTCTCGAGGCGGCGGAGAAGATCGCTTCCGCCTGCGCCAAAGCGGGCGTCGGCGCGCTGTCTTACTCCGATCCGAACTACCCCGTGCAGTTCATGCAGCTGCAAACGCCGCCGCCGGTGCTTTATTACAGAGGCAAACTGCCGCGCTTTGACGACAACGTTTTCATAACCGCGGTCGGCACGAGAAAAATGAGCGACGCCGGCAGGATGAACGCTCACAGGCTCTGCTTCGAACTTGCCGCGGCCGGCGCGGTCGTCGTGTCCGGTATGGCGCGGGGCATAGATTCCGTCTGTCACGCCGGAGCGATAGACGCCGAAGGGCAGACGCTTGCGATACTCGGCTGCGGCGCCGACGTGATATATCCGCCCGAAAACTCGTATCTGTACGGTCAGATAATGGAGCGCGGAGGCTTCATTTCGGAATATCCGCCCGGTACGGAACCGATGGCGGGCAACTTTCCCTACCGCAACCGGCTGCTTGCGGCGCTCGGCGCGGCGACCGTAATAGTCGAAGCCGGCGTCGGCAGCGGCGCGCTCATAACCGCGGAGCACGCGATGAAACTCGGCAGACCGGTCTACGCCGTGCCCGGTTCGCTCAACACCCCCTCCGCCCGCGGTTCGAACCTGCTTCTGCAGAGAGGCGCGGCGATGTGTACCGGCGCGGAAGATATACTCGTCAATTACGAATCGGTCTTTCCGCACAGGATCAAAATAGAGAAAATATATTCAAAAAAGTATTTCATAGGCAACATGGCTCCGTCCGGAGTGCCGGACGCGGAGACGGAAGCCGCGGCCGCGGCCGCGGGAGCGGACGCGCAGGAACTCAAAATCAGCCGCTCGTCTGAGCTGTCCGGCGCGGACAGAACGGTCTACGAGCTTCTGCTCAAAAAAGGCGCGATGACGCCGGAAGCGTTTTCGGATCTCGGTTTCGATACCGCCGAAGCGACGTACAGGCTCACAATGCTCGAGATCGGCGGTTACGTCACCATGCTGCCCGGCGGCAAATATACAGTAAGATAATCATAAAGGAAGGTACCGTTTATGGTAAATCTCGTTATTATAGAATCGCCCGGTAAAATAAAGGCGTTAAAAAACTATCTCGGCGACGGATATAAAGTGGTCGCGTCGGTCGGTCACGTGCGCGATCTGCCGAAGAGCTCGTTCGGCGTCGATATCGAACACGGCTTCGAAGCGAAATACGTCAACATAAGAGAGAAAGCCGATCTGCTCGAAACGCTACGCAAAGAGGCGCAGAAAGCCGATACCGTCTATCTCGCGACGGACCCCGACCGCGAGGGCGAGGCCATTTCCTGGCATCTGCTCTCGGTCATCGACTGTCCAGACGAGAAGATAAGGCGCGTGACGTTCAACGAAATAACGAAAAACGCGGTCAGAGCCGGCATAGCGGATCCGCGCGGTATAGATATGGACCTTGTGAATTCACAGCAGGCGAGAAGGATACTCGACAGGATCGTCGGGTATAAGCTCAGTCCGTTCCTCTGGCACACTATCAGACCGGGACTTTCCGCCGGCAGAGTCCAGTCCGTGGCGGTGAGAGCCGTCGTCGACCGCGAAAATGAAATAAGAAATTTTGTACCCGAAGAGTACTGGCATATAGATGCGGAACTTGAAACGGATGAAAAAAAGCGTTTCACCGCGCGGTTTTACGGCGTCGACGGTCAGAAAAAGACCGTATGCAGCAAAGAAGAAGCCGACGAGATCTATTCGGGCTCGGTAAACGAGCAGTTTGTCGTTTCGTCGGTCAAAAAGAGCGCGAAGACGAAATCGCCCGCGCCGCCTTTCACCACCTCGACGATGCTTCAGGACGCGTCGCGCAAGTTGAATTTCCGCGCGGCGAAGACGATGAAGGTCGCTCAGGAGCTTTACGAAGGCGTCGACCTCGGAGCCGAACACGGCGGCTCGCAGGGTCTTATCACGTATATGCGTACCGACTCGGTGCGTATCTCCGGTGAAGCGCTCTCGGCGGCGAGAGATATGATAAAAGCCGAATACGGCGACAAATATCTGCCGGCAAAACCGAGATACTTCAAGACGAAGGCGTCCGCGCAGGACGCGCACGAGGCGATAAGACCGTCGCATATCGAAAACACGCCCGACAGGATCAAAGACAAACTCAGCTCCGATCAGTATAAGCTTTACAAGCTGATATGGGAGCGGTTTCTCGCGTGCCAGATGGCGGCGGCGGTGTTCGATACGGTGAACGTCGAGCTCAAAGCCGGCAGATACGATTATCACGCGAGCGGCAGTACGGTCAAATTCAAGGGTTATCTCGCGTTATACGAAGAGGCGACCGACGAAAAGAGTGAAAAAGAAGCCGTTTTGCCGCCGCTTTCCGAGGGCGACACGCCGAAGCTGACGGACCTCAGAAGAGAACAGAAATTCACCGAGCCGCCTCCGAGATACACGGAAGCCTCGCTGATCAAATTCCTCGAAGATCAGGGCATCGGCAGGCCGAGCACGATACCGCCGACTATAACGACGATAATAGACAGAGATTACGTCGCCCGCGACGGCAAGAGCCTCTCCGCGACGAAGCTCGGCGAGCTGACGGTCGATCTGATGAAAGACAATTTCCCCGACATAATAGACTATAAATTCACGGCCGACATGGAAACGAAACTCGACGAGATAGCCACCGGCAAGATGACGATGGAAAAAGTGCTCGAGCAGTTCTGGAAACCGTTTTCGGAGGACCTCGAAGCCGCCGAAAAGCACTCCGAAAAGGGCGCTTACGTCGAAGAAACGGATATAATATGCGACAAGTGCGGAGCGAAGATGATAGTCAAGTCGGGCAGATTCGGCAAATTCGCCGCCTGTCCGAACTATCCGCGCTGTCAGAACACGGTCAAACTCGGCAAAAACGGAAGACCGGTCGCCAAGGCCGCGAAAGAAGCGCCGGAACCGACCGATATGGTCTGCGAACTCTGCGGCGGCAGAATGGTGAAGAGAAAAGGCAGATACGGCGAGTTCTACTCGTGCGAGAATTTCCCGAAATGCAGGAATTCAAAGCCCATCGAAGCGCCGGAGAACGCGGAATGCCCCGTCTGCGGCAAAAAGCTCACGAAAAAACGCTCGAAAAAAGGCGACTTCTATTCGTGTTCGGGTTATCCGGAATGCAAATTCTCGACGTCGTACCGCCCGTCGGGCGACAAATGCCCGTCGTGCGGCAAGTCTTTGTTCCTTACAAAAGCAGACAAAAAGGTGTGTCTTAACAAGGAATGCCCCGAATGCAAAAGAAAATAACGGAGTCTGATTTGGACAGCAAAGAGAGAAAAGGGATACTGATCGCCGGCAACGTCCTTGCCGACAGAGTAAAGGTCATAGACGCGTATCCGGGAAAACAGATGCTTGCGAACATCATATCCGTGTCGGACGCCGTCGGCGGCTGCGTGCCGAATACGGCGATAGATCTGCGTAAGATCGACGGTTCGCTGACCGTCGGCGCGGCGGGCATGACCGGCGACGACGGAACGGGCGGATACGTGTTCGCTCAGCTGAAAAAGTACGGAGTCGATACGGGATACGTCAGGATATCAAAGACGGAGCGGACGTCGTTTTCGGACGTGATGAGCGTCAGATCGACCGGCGAGCGCACGTTTTTCCACTTCCGCGGGGCGAACGCCCGGTTCTCGCCGGACGATCTGCCCGTTTCGGAGCTTGACTGCCGTATGCTTCACATCGGATATATAATGCTGCTCGACAGCTTCGACCGGGAAAACGCGGAGTACGGAACGGAAATGGCGAAGTTTTTGTGCGAAGCGCAGGCGGCGGGCATAAAAACGTCGGTCGACGCGGTAAGCGACGAAAGCGGAAGATTCGCCGAAAAAGTCCTGCCGGCGCTTCGCTATACCGACAACGCGGTAATGAACGAGATCGAGGCGTGCGCCGCGGCGGGATATGTTCCGCGGAACGCCGGCGGAAGCCTTGATTTGAAAAACATACGCGCCGCCGCTGAAAAACTGCTTTCGTGCGGAGTGCGCGAAAGGGTGATAATCCACGCGCCCGAAGCGGGGTTCATACTGAACGCGGACGGCGTCTTCACCGCCGTGCCGTCGCTCGATCTGCCCGACGGGTCCATAAAAGGAAGCGTCGGCGCGGGCGACGCGTTCTGCGCAGGGTGTCTTTACGGCATATATAACGGTTACAACGACCGCTGCATACTCGAATTCGCGTCAGGCGCGGCGGCGTGCAGTCTTTTTTGCGAAGATTCGGTCGGCGGGATGAGATCCGCGGACGAAATAAACAAACTGATATCGGAAACGCCGAGAAAAACGGGAGTGATACAATGAAAAGAACCGAGATCGAAGCGCAGAAGAGAAAAGCGCTTCCGTATTACGAAAAAGCCGGTATAGTGCTTACCGAAGAAGAGAAGAAGAATATAGAGATCGCGGATTTCGGGCTCGGCAGAGTCGACCGCGTCGGGCTGCAGCTCGTCGTTTACGTCAATACCGAGAGGGTCTGCGCCAAAGAAATGGTCCTTCTGCCTCATCAGGTCTGCCCTGAGCACCGCCACGTGCCGACGAACGGCACGGAAGGCAAAGAGGAGACGTTCCGCTGCCGTTACGGCAAAGTGTATCTCTATACCGACGGAGAGGGGAACAGGGACGGTATAGGCGTCCCGCTGCCTGAAACGGCAGTGACCGTCTTTCACGAGACGGTATTACGCCCCGGCGAGCAGTTCACGATCACGCCGGGAACGCTCCACTGGTTCGCGGCGGGCGAAGACGGCGCCGTGATATCGGAATTTTCCACGCACAGCACCGACGAAACCGACTTCTTCACCGATCCGGATATCGTGAGGATACCGCAGATCGAAGACTGAGAGGGAAAATATGCTTGTCAATCTGAACGACGTATTAAAAAAGGCGCAGAGAGAACGCTACGCCGTAGGTCTGTTCAACGCGACCGATTCGGATATGCTCGACGCGCTGATCTCTGCGGCCGAAGAGCTGCGTTCGCCGATAATAATAGGCACCGCAGAAGTGCTTCTGCCTTACGGCGAGCTTTCGCTGATCGCTCCGGGGCTTATCAGCACGGCAAAAAACGCGAGCGTGCCGGTAGTCGTACATTACGACCACGGGCTGACGTTCAACAGATGCATGGAGGCGCTGAAACGCGGCTTTTCGAGCGTTATGTTCGACGGCTCGGCGAAGAGCTATGAGGAAAACATAGCCGAAACGAAAGAGATAGTAAAGATCGCTCACGCGTTCGGCGCGAGCGTCGAGGGCGAGATAGGCCGCGTAGGCGACAACGTCAATAACGAAGGCGATCTGACGGATATGTATACGAAACCCGAAGAAGCGGTCGAATATCTCGCCGCGACCGGCGTCGACGCGCTCGCCGTAGCCATAGGCACTGCGCACGGAGCGTATAAACATAAACCGAAACTCGATATAGGAAGACTGAAAGAGATACGCGCCGCGGTCGACGTTCCGCTCGTGCTTCACGGCGGATCGGGTCTTTCCGACGACGATTTCAGAAACTGCATCGACGCAGGCGTGTCGAAGGTCAATATATTCACCGATCTGTGTCTCGCCGGCAGTGCGGCGATGAAGTCCGCATCCGAACGCGGCCTCGATTACCTCGAATGCCGCAGCGAAAAAGTCGCCGCGATAAAAAAAGAAGCCGAAAAGAAGATGAGACTTTTTGGATCGGTCGGCAAAGCGTAAAGGATCAAAAACAAAACGCCGCGGCGTATTCGGCGCGGCGTGATAAGGGAGTTTTTTGAATTATTATTTCCGCGCCGAAAATGAAGTCGCCCTTCGGGCTGATGAAGAAATGAAGACGTTTCACTAATGAAATAATTTAAAAAAACGGTTTTCTTCACCTGTATTGCGCGGAGCGCCGCGACCGGGTGTAAAGGGGTTCCCCAAAAAAACTGTGCTTTTTTGGGGGTTCCCGGGTGTGGGGGAGGCCCCGGCCGCGGGATATTATTATTGTTCCCGGTGAAGAAAACCCTTGCGTACCGACACTTTATTATCGGTTTTTATAGATTTGCAACTGTTTATTACGCAAAAAAGGCTGTTTATCCGCCTGAATTATAATTCAGGTTTTTAAACAGCCCTTTTGTTCAATGCGCGCTTACCCGCCGCACGAATTTGAGGGGAAAAACCGCCTTATGACGGTCGGGCATTCAACGCCGCGGCGCTTTTATTTCTCATATTATCCCGCCGTACCGCCTTATGACGTCTTTTTCGTCTTCACCGATCTGCGACCTCGGATGAAGCTGCGTAAAATCCACACCCATCAAATCAAGCCCGGGAAAACAAGGAGCCTCTTTAAGCGGAACAAAACTGTTCGCATCCCATATTTTTATAACTCCGTTTTCGTTGGCGGTTATAATAAGAGTCCCGTTCCGGTTATAATGAACCGAGTTTACGCGATACGAGTTGTCTTCAATAGGAGGGCACGGATCAAGGTTTTCCGCATCGTAAATCTTCGCACAGCCTCTCGACAGTATAATAACGTATTTGCCGTCCGGACTGAATTCGACGTTGTACGCATATTCGTCAATCTTATCGAGAAACGCATAGTTTTCCGCGCTCCAGAATTTTACGGTATTATCTCTTGATACCGTGATTATGCGTTTGCCGTCCGGGCTGAAAGAAGCAGAGTATACCAGGTCGTTATGGTCATCAAGAGTTTTGACCGGCTCGCATCCTTTCTCTCTCCATACTTTTGCTGTTTTATCATAAGACGCGGTGACGATAAGATCGCCTTCCGGATTGTACGCTGCCGTGTTAATCCAGCGCGTGTGGCCCTTAAGCGTACCGAGCGGATTAAAATTTTCTGCATCCCAGATTTTTGCGGTTTTATCGTATGAAGCGGTAACGATGTGTTCCCCTCTTTTGTTGTATGCGGCCGAAACAACCGACGAAGAGTGTTCATCAAGCGTACCTGACAGTTCAAAACTGTCCGCATCCCAAACTTTAGCCGTATGGTCACGCGACGCTGTGACGATATGTTTGTCGTCCGGACTGTAAACCGCCGAGAACACCCTGGCTGTGTGCCCTTCGAGAGTGCCGAGCAAAACAAAACTATCCGCATCCCATACCTTCGCGGTATTATCGTATGAAGTCGTTACGATACGGTTGCCGGCGGAGTTGAAAACGGCGGATTTAACGCTGTTATACGATCCTTTCGCTTCCTCTGTCAAAACGTAGGTTTCTGCATCGCACAGCGTCAAAGAAGAGCTGTAAGCCAATATAATATATTTATCGTCGGTACTGAAACCGGCTACGTTAATATGCTTGAAGGTTTTTAATAACGAAAGGCTGTCTGCCGTCCACACTTTTGCCGTCTTGTCTGAAGACATAGTAATTATACGTTTGCCGTCATGACTGAACACTGCGGAAATCAGTTTGGATTCGTTGATTTCAGACGTGCAGAGCAACTCAAAACTGTGCGCGTCCCAAAGCTTTGCCGTTTTGTCCGATGATACGGTAACTATATGCTGCCCGCCGGGACTGTATACGGCTGCATTCACGTCGCCCTTATGCCTTTTCAGAGTGCCGCACGGCTTCAGGCTCTCCGCGCTCCATACTTTTGCCGTGTTGCCGTATAGAGACGTTGTAACGATGTGTTTGCTGTCGGGGCTGTATGAGGCTGTTTTTATTTTGCCGCGCGCAATAGTACCGTACACCTCGTAACTTGCCGCATCAATGATCGTCAGAACGCCTGAATCCAGTATCATAATATGTTTGCCGTCCGGTCTGTATACGGCTGATTGAGCGGTCCGGTTAACCTGTTTGATCGTTACGGGCGACTTAGGGTCGTCTGCGTCCCATTGATTTATACGCCCGTCTGCCGATACGGTGATTATATATCTGTTCAGCCAAGCCCCGGTGCTGTCCGGTGGACTGAACCCGGCGTATTTAATCTCTTTTTCTTTTAACGTATATATCAACTGCAGCGTATTCGTGTCCCATATTTTAACTGCGCCGTCCTTTGATTTTGACAGCAGATACATGCCGTCGGGGCTGCACGACACATAGTCGATTGAAAACGTATGACCTTTATATATTATGTTTTCACCGTGAACCACCGCATCGGAAAACTTTGCGGCAAGACCTTTTCTCGACAGGCGCATTCCGTTCAGGCCGCATCCCGTGAAATCGAGGCGCGAAAAGTCGCAGCCGGAGAGGTCTGTGCGGGCTTCATTTAGGATATGTATAAGCGAATACACGCCGTATCCGGCGGTTTTCCGGTCGATTCCGCGGTAAATATCGAGAGCTTTCATTACAAGGCTTTCTTTTTGCGGCGGTTTCCACGTTTTGTTTTCACGGTACGGTTTGTTGTGATGCTCGCCCGTTATCTCTCCTATGAACCTGCGTATCTGCAGGCTTACCGGCTTATCTTTGAAATAAGCGTTCATCAGCCCGAGCGCGGTATCTTTTTCGCCGTCTTTTGACAAAGCCGCCGAAAGTTTCATAACGTTAATATCTTTCACCGCCGAGAAATAGTCACGGAAGTGCTGGTGGATGAAACCGTATTCGCCGTTTGTGATCTGAAAAAGTCCGAGGTTTTTCACGAGGCAGTCGAGTATCGCTTCGCATATCTCGTCTTCATCGTTGTCAAACGCGTCAAGCATGCTCTTTGCGACCGCCTTCGGCGATTTTTCCGTTCCGTCTTTGCAGACGACCGGGAATACGTATTTACCGTATATGCCGCATTCGTCCGTGATCTTTTTTCCGTTTATCACGTCGAGCATCGGACCGTATAATTTCAGCGGAGAAATATAGTGTAGACCGTTTTTCTCCATTTCATAGCCGATCCGCGGCAGTATAAGATCGAGTATGAATATCTGCATGTCGGCGGAAAGTCTCGCTTTTTCAACGGAAGGCTCCGAATAAACGAAATTCGTGCCGATCTGCGCGAGGCGCTTCTGCGCGGTATAAGCGCTGATATTTACGCGCCTTTCGCTGAAAAACGCGTTAAGGATCTCGCCCTGAGTGTTTATACCGACGGTATCCTTCAAATCGGCGTACATGGTCAGAAACAGCGGCACGCGCAGCGTTTTCATCAGCTCTTTGTCCTCTTTCGCCGCTTTTATGCGTTCAAGGGGCATACCGCTTTTTGTCAGGTATTTTTCAATATTCTTTTCGTCAACGCCGGAAAGATAAATACGCGTAAACCCGTCGAACGGCACAGCCGATTCGTCGCTTCGCGAGGTGAGTATCACTCTGACGTTAGGGCAGTTTTCGGTGATATACCGTATCTCCTGCAAGACGAGACCGATCACCGTCTCGTCGCCGCCTTTTATCTTTGCCGGAGAAACTTCGTTCAGCCCGTCGAGCAGAAGCAGATATTCGGGTGAAGGCGATTCTCTCGTAAACAGATCCTTTACCGGTTTGACCGCGACGGACGGATCCATGCCGAACACCTCGTCGAGTTCTTCAACGCCGTTGTTCACGTCCTGATCCGAGTCGCGCCTGTCGATTATCTGTTTATATATCGATCGGAAGATGAACGTCGATTTTCTCGGTTCGATCCATTTGCCGTTTTTATCGGGAGCGAAAGACAGCTCGACGAATATCGGTACCTGATCGGTCTGTGAATAATCATTCCCGTACGTCTCTTCCATTATGTGTATCAGAGACGTCGTTTTGCCGATGCCGCCTTCACCTATGAGATACAGGTTGCCGCCCGTATTTTTAATCGCGTCGAGCAGCGGAACGGTATCGCCGCTTTCTTTGTCGGTGATCACCTCTATCGGCAGTTCTTCTCTGTCTTTTTTCTCCGACGCCGAGGGCATGATATTTTTTTCTATGCGGAGACGCGCAAAACGCCCGCCCGGCCTTTTACCGTTTTCGAGCCAGCGATGAGCGGCGTGCCAGAGGTTCGCGCGGCTCACGGCCGTCACAACGCCGAGTATTTTATCAAATGCCTCCGTTTGAAGCAGATCGGTTGCTATCAGGTTGTCCTGATTCAGTATATCCCGCATATCGGCCGGCAAATCGCCCCGAGACGGCAGCTCGGCGCCTTTCGGAACGTAGACCGTTACCGTGCGGTCTGTATCTCTGTTGGCAAGCGCCGTGCGTATCTCTTCTTTTACAAAATCAAGATCGCCGGTCTCAACGTTCTCGGCCCTGAAATCAAACGCGCCCTTTGTACCGACAAGTACGTAATGCGGCGCTTTTTTTATCGCGTTATGCAGCTGATCGGGAAAACTCTTGCCGATCTCTAATTTTTCCTTATCACGAAAAACGCGCACCCCTTTGCCGGCAAGGAAATCATACAGCGCTTTTGCGATGTCTTCTCCGTCCCGGCGGCGGTACGATATGAATACGTCGAATACTTCTGCCATGACAATTTCCTCAATACATTATTTTCCGAACGTGTTCGTTTTCAAAAATCTGCCCCACGGGCGGATCGCGAAGAGAAGTATGACCGAAGACGCCGCCATGAGAGAGAGCCATATGGCGACCGTCGCGCCCCAGCCGATGCGCTCCGACACGCTGCCGAAGACGTAGGTCGACACGGCGCAGCCGGCGTATATCAGCGAGTTTATTATACCGGACACCGTCGAAGCCCTGCCGTAGGGGGCGAACTGCGCCGGTACGAGCGTCGAGAATATGTGGTTGAACGCCGTCATCAAAAGAGAAATGAATATCAGACATATCACGCCGCCGGCAAGCGGGACCGAAGACGGATCGAGAAACAGTACCGTCGGTATCATCGACAGAGCCATGAAAAGCACGCCGACCGACGCGTGGTTCTGCTTGAAAAACCGGCCTATCACGAAATTCGCTATCAGCGCGCCGACAATATTGGCGATCGGCAGAAGCACGGTCAGAAGCGTCGAGAACCCGTCGGATATTTCGTACGAATCGCGGATCAGCGTCGGTACCCATGAGAGCAGGCCGTCGTTCATCATGCCGTGAAATACGACGGGTATGACGAATACGAGCGCGCCGGCAGACGCGAGAAGTGTGAGAAGCGAGCCTTTTTTGCCGCCTTCATCCTTCGGCTTGAGCTCGGGCTCCGCCTCGACGACGTCGGGCGCGGAAAACGCTTTATGATACGTCAGAGCGAACGCGATACAGCTCAGCGCGCCGACTCCCGCCGCTATGAAATAGATGACTCTGAAGGGCAGACCGAGATAAGAGCAGACCGAACTCAGAAGATACGCCGCGATCACGCCGGCAGGCTTTGACGTGCTCATATTGGCTATCGAGGACAGCCGCTTTTTCTCCGCTATCATGCCGGACAGTATCCGCACTATCGGCGCCCAGAGCATAGCTTCGAGAAATCCGTTAAGGCTCCAGATGACGAGCATCGCGGCGAAATTCGGCGCCGCGGCGGCCATCAGCAGGTTGGCGCAGACCGTGCCGGCTATGCCGAATATCATCATGAAGCGCGGCGATATTTTGTCGGCGAGTATGCCGTTTATGAGATGCCCCGCGCCGTACGCGGCAAAATAGCAGGTGCTTATCAGCCCCGACTGCGTCTCCGTCAGAAGCGACGCGCCGGTCAGAACGACGATCGTCACCGAATAGGTATTTCTCGTTATATACGCGACCGCGTATACGAGCCAGCACGCGAGAAACACCGCGTTGCTGCTTTTTTCGTTTGTCAGCGTTTTTCTGCTTTTCATTTTTCCGTCTTCTTCAAAGTATTCCGCCGGAATTATACCACGCGCGCGCCGCTTTGTCAATATATGATCGGTTTTTACGCTTCAAACGGTATTGCAATTTTGATTTCCGTATGATATAATGGAAAAAAACGTTATAAAGGCGGCAGTTATGAAACAAATAATCACGTTGGCAGTTATATTGTGCATGGCGTTTGCTCTTGCGGCGAGCGCCGCGGCGGCGGACGCGCACGCCCTTTCGGCAGAGGAGCAGAAAAGAGCCGAAGAGCTGATATCTCAGGCTCTCGAAAAAGCGCCCGAAATACCGAACGAACCGGTCAAAGCCGAGCACGACGACGCCGATCTCACGCTCTGGTTCGAGCACACTCACGTAAAAACTCCGGCTGAGACGACGGAATCGAACGGCAGATATTCGTATCAGATACGTATGGCGAAAAACGAGATCGAATGCGTATGGCTCGTGCTGTCGTCGAAAACCGAAAAGACGGTAACGCTGACCGTTTCCGATTTCACGAACGGCGAGGTCTCTCTTACGCCGAGGCTTTATTACGGTTTCTACTTCGACGACGTCGAAGGGCAGTCGGTGATCGACCCGATACCGCCGCTCGACGGTCCGATAACGCTGCATGCGAACAGAAGCCAGGCGTTCCTTATCAAAATTTCGGCCGGCAAAAACGCGCCCTCCGGTCAGTATGCGGCTTTTGCCGAGGTAAAGGACGGCGACGGAAAACAGATCAAATGCGCGAACGTTTACGCGTACGTCTGGGATTTCGCCCTGCCCGATTCTCCGCGCGTCAAAACGCTGACCGACGTCGGCTGGTGGGGCATTTACGCCGCCGACCCGCAGCTTTACTCCGGCGACGACGGCTACGCCTATAAATTCTACTACAACACGCTTCTCGAAAACAAGGTCAACGCCTACTCCATGCCCACCCTCCTCGAAGGCGATTACGGCGGTCTTGAGGGCGAAAACCTCGAAACGGTAAAGGCGTATCTCGACGACCCGAGAATGCAGGCGTTCAATCCGCTCGGCTGGAAGACGGCGCTCTCCGAAGACAATATCAAAGCGGCGTATGAATTTTTGTCGCAGAAGCCCGAATGGCTCGAAAAAGCGTATTTTTATCCCGATAACAACGACGAACCGATGACGAAACAGCAGCTCGACAGCGTCATATCGAACGCGGCTCTCATAAAGAGCGCGTGGGGCGAGAAATATAAACTCATAATCCCGATGCACTGGAACTCGGTGCTCGACTCGAAGACGGGTTTAGACCATTTCGAATACGTTAAAGACGCCGTGACGGTATGGTGCCCGCACACGTTCTTCTTCAATACGCTCGCCGATCAGAAGGCGAACAAAAAACTCACCGTCCGCGTCAAATCGAAGACCGAAAAAGCCTACGGCACCTTCCCCGAAAGAATGGCGAAGGAACAGGCCGGCGGCGACGAGGTGTGGTGGTACGTAACGAGATTCCCGCAGGATCCGGAGCTTTCGCTCTCTATATCCGATCCCGAGGTCAATCACCGCCTGCTTTTCTGGCAGCAGAAGCTGTATAACGTCGACGGATTTCTCTATTACAGCGCTACGGACTGGTACGGCGCCGGCTCTTCTCAGCACAGCTGGGGCTGGAACAGCAAGCACGAGGTCGATACCGGTACGATAAATCCGTTCAACTACTACGGCAACGGCGTGCTGCTCTATCACGGCGGCTACGTCGGCAGACTGCACGAATGCGTCGAGTCGATCCGTCTCGAATCAATACGCGACGGTATCGAAGACTACGACTATTTCGACCTGCTCGACGAAAAATACGGCGAAGGCTCGAGCACGCTGATAATAAAACAGATCACGACCTCGCTCGGCAATTATAACCCCGACGCGGAGCTGCTTT
>JAEEGL013398450.1_pt1 | contig 15039 bp, 11 predicted proteins | sample 9134231 | NCBI WGS metagenome assembly JAEEGL01 (sample SAMN16246548, study PRJNA631951) | gut metagenome | biome: gut microbiome; feature: rumen; material: fiber-attached | host: Bos | place: Iran: Karaj | collected 2018-10 | reverse complement strand
TATTAAATAATTCAGGAAGTATAACAGTAGTAGAAATTGAAAAATGCTAAAAATATAGGATTATCATTAGAACAAATCATTAAATTAACAGGACTTTCAAAAGAAGAAATTAATTCTTTATAAGTGTTAAGCTATGCATTCAAGCATAGCTTTTTTCATAATTGAAAATATAAACCAAATATGATATTATAAATTGAATAAAAAAGGAATGTGGCTTAATATGGAAATATTAAAAAAGATATATAAAAGATTATTATTAGTGATTGCATATACATTTGTTGCATGTTTAGTTTATGGTTATTGGTTTAATTATCAATGGGGTAAGTGGTATCTTACTTTAATGATAATTGTAATTATTTTAATTGCTGCATCTATTATTGGATATTTTTATATTAAAAAATTATTAAAACCAAATAAAGAAGAAGTTATAGAAGTAAAAGAAGAAAATAAAGAAGAAATAAATGTTACTGTAGAAAATAAGTAAAATTTATTTATTAATTAGTTATTATTGTGATATAATCTTAAATGTATATTTCTTAAATGATGGGAATAAGTAATTTATATAATTCATTTTAAGAGAGCTACTGTTTGGTGAAAAGTAGTATTGAATATATAGACGAATCTAGCCTTGATAAGAAACGTATAACTGCGTTAAAGTTATTTAAGTGCTAGCATTAGCTAGAATTAAGGTGGCACCGCGATAATTCGTCCTTAAAAGTTTTTTAACTTTAAGGACTTTTTTATTTTTAAAAGGAGGATATTTAAAATGTTAGATATTAAATTTGTAAGAGAAAATCCAGAGGTAGTAAAGGAAAATATTAAGAAGAAATTCCAAGATGAAAAGCTACCATTAGTAGATGAGGTAATTGATATTGATAAAAATATTAGAGCCTTAAAGCAAGAAGGAGAATCTTTAAAGGCTTCAAGAAATACTTTATCAAAGCAAATTGGCGCATTAATGAAGGAAAAGAAGATTGATGAGGCTAATAAAATAAAGGAAACAGTTTCTAAGAATAATGAAAGAATTGCTGAAATTGATCCTGAAATTACTAAATTAGAAGAAGAATTAAGAAGCAAAATGCTTGTCATTCCAAATATTGTTGATCCATCAGTACCTGTTGGTAAGGATGATAGCCAAAATGTTGAAATTGAAAGATTTGGTGAACCATTTGTGCCTAACTATGAAATCCCTTATCATGCAGATATTATTGCTAAATTTAATGGATTAGATAAGGAAGCTTCAGGAAGAACATCAGGTAATGGATTCTATTATTTAATTGGTGATATCGCAAGACTTCATTCAGCTATGCTTGCTTATGCTAGAGATTTCATGATTGAAAAAGGATTTACTTATTGTATTCCTCCTTTCATGATTCATTCAGATGTTGTTAATGGCGTTATGTCTTTTGCTGAAATGGAAAACATGATGTATAAAATTGAAGGAGAAGACCTATATTTAATTGGTACTTCTGAGCACTCAATGATTGGTAGATTTAAAGGTCAAATTGTTAAGGAAGAAGAATTACCTATTACTTTAACTTCTTATTCACCATGCTTTAGAAAAGAAGTTGGTGCTCATGGTATTGAAGAACGTGGTATCTATAGAGTTCACCAATTTGAAAAGCAAGAAATGGTTGTTTTATGTAAGCCTGAAGATTCAATGACTTGGTATAACAAAATGTGGAGCTTTACTGTAGAATTCTTTAGAAGCCTAGATGTTCCTGTAAGAACATTAGAATGCTGTACAGGTGATTTAGCTGATTTAAAGGTTAAATCTTGTGACGTTGAAGCTTGGTCTCCAAGACAAAAGAAGTATTTTGAGGTAGGTTCTTGTTCTACTTTAGGTGATGCCCAAGCTAGAAGATTAGGTATTAGAACTAAAAATGATAAGGGTACTTATTTAGTTCATACTTTAAATAATACTGTTTTAGCAACTCCAAGAGGCTTAATTGCAGTATTAGAAAACAACTATAATGAAGATGGTTCTATTAGAATTCCAAAGGCTTTAAGACCTTATATGGGTGGAAAAGAAATCATTAAATAATTTTGGAGGATGAAATGTTTTTAACAGATGTTGCTGAAAATATTAATGAAGCTAAAATTGATTGGCAGCTTGTTTTAGATAAGGTTGTTGATTGGTGTACAACAACTGGTATAAAGGTTTTAATCTCATTAATTATTTGGTTTATATCATGGAGAATAATAAATATAATAACTAAAAAGATATATAAGCATCTACAAAAGAGAAAGACAGATGCTACATTATCTAAGGTTTTATGCAATGTCGCAAGAATTGCATTAAAGATTATAGTTGTTATAGGTATTATTGGATATGTTGGTATTGAGACAGCTTCAATTTCTGCAGTTGTTGCATCTGCTGGTGTAGGTTTATCTTTAGCTGTACAGGGTACATTAGCTAATTTTGCTGGTGGTGTTATTATAATTGTAATGAGACCATTTAAATTAGGTGATTTTATTACTTCAAATGATCAATCAGGAACTGTTGAAGATATTAAATTATTCTATACTCAAATTGTTTCGCCAGACAATAAAGTAATTTATATACCAAATGCTCAATTAGCAAATAATGTTATTGTTAATATATCAGTAAAGGAAACAAGAAGAGTAGAGGTTATTATGCCTATTTCTTATAGCGCTGATGTTGAGCTTGCTAAAAGGGTAATAAAGGAAGTTGCTTTAAGAAATTCTTTAATATTACAAAATCCAGCACCTTTTGCTGAGGTTGCTGAATATGGTGATTCATCAATAAATATTAAAGTTAGAGTATGGTGTAAAAATGCTGATTATTGGAATGTAAATTGGTATTTATTATCTGAAATAAAAACTGAATTTGATAATAATAATATTGAAATTCCATTCACTCAAATTGATGTTAATATTAAAAAGCAAGATTAGGCAAGAAATTGCCTAATCTTTTTTCATATTTATAATATTTTATAGAAAAATAATTGAATTATAAAATAATATTCATAATTTTTAAATTATTGTTTAAAAAATAAATGATTATTTAGTTTTCTATTATTGAAAAGCATTTGTTAAAATGCTAAAATAGATTAAAATTGATATATAAAGGAGAAACCCATGGCTTATTATTATAGTGAACCGTCACACACATTTAGTGAGTATTTATTAGTTCCAGGATATTCAGATGAGAATTCAATTCCTAGTAATGTTTCTTTAAAAACACCTTTAGTTAAATTTAAAAAGGGTGAAGAACCATCAATTACTATGAATATTCCTTTAATTTCAGCAATCATGCAATCAGTATCTAATGATACTATGGCTGTTGCTTTAGCGAAGGAAGGTGGAGTTTCATTTATCTATGGATCTCAAACTATTGAAGCACAAGCTGAAATGGTTAAAAAGGTTAAAGCTTATAAAGCTGGTTTTGTTACATCAGATTCTAATTTAACTCCTGATGCAACTTTAAAAGATGTTTTAGAATTAAAAGAATTAAAAGGACATTCTACTGTTGCAGTTACAGAAGATGGTACTCCTAATTCTAAGCTTTTAGGTATCGTATCAAGTAGAGATTATCGTGTTTCAAGAATGGAATTAACTGAAAAGGTTAAGGATTTTATGACGCCTTTATCTAAGCTTGTTACAGCTCCTTTAGGAACTACTTTAAAAGAAGCAAATGATATTATTTGGGAACATAAATTAAATTCATTACCGATTGTTGATAAGAATGGTTGTTTAGTTGCTTTCGTATTTAGAAAGGATTATGCATCTCATAAAGAAAATCCAAATGAATTATTAGATAGCCATAAAAGATATATCGTTGGTGCTGGTATCAATACAAGAGACTACGAAGAGCGTGTTCCTGCTTTAGTTGAAGCTGGTGCTGATGTATTATGTATTGATTCAAGTGAAGGATATTCTGCTTGGCAAGCAAATACAATTAAATTTATTAGAGAAAAATACGGCGACTCAGTAAAGGTTGGTGCTGGTAATATTGTTGATGGAGAAGGCTTTAGATTCTTAGCTGAAGCTGGTGCTGACTTCATTAAAATCGGTATCGGCGGAGGTTCTATTTGTATAACAAGAGAAACTAAGGGTATCGGTCGTGGTCAAGCTACTGCAGTAATTGAGGTAGCTAAGGCTCGTGATGAATATTACAAAGAAACTGGTATTTACGTACCTATTTGTTCTGATGGTGGTATTGTTCATGATTATCATATTACTCTAGCATTAGCTATGGGTGCAGATTTCTGTATGTTAGGTAGATATTTTGCTAGATTTGATGAATCACCTACAAATAAGGTATTAGTAAACGGTAATTATATGAAAGAGTACTGGGGCGAAGGAAGTGCACGTGCACGTAACTGGCAAAGATACGATTTAGGTGGTGCTAAGAAGCTATCATTTGTGGAGGGGGTAGATTCTTATGTTCCATATGCAGGTTCACTTCATGACAATCTTGCTATTACTTTAAGTAAGATTAAGCACACAATGTGTAATTGTGGTGCATTATCTATTCCAGAACTACAAGATAAAGCTAAGCTTACATTAGTAAGTAGTGTTTCTATCGTTGAAGGTGGAGCACATGATGTAGTTGTTAAAGATAGGGATAACAATTAAATTTGAAGTATTAATGTAGGGCTTACAGCAGCCCTACATTTTTTATAAAATTATAATAAAAATTTATCACTTTTAAATAATTTTTAAGCACTTTTTATTTACTATATTATATATTTTTGATAAAATATATATATGGTGAGAAAGAGTTAAAAAGTTAATAAATACAAATTAAAGGAGAAGGTATTTATGAAAATTGTATTAAAAAATCTAACCAAGGTCTTTACAAAGAGAACTGGTAAAGGCACGGTTACTGCCGTTAGTGATATGGATATTGAAATTCCTGACGGTAAGCTTGTTGGTTTATTAGGACCTTCTGGTTGTGGTAAATCAACAACACTTTTTATGATTTCTGGTTTACAAAATCCTACATCAGGAAGTATTTACTTCGGTGATGTTGATGTAACCAAGTTAGCTCCTGAAAAAAGAGGTATCGGCTTAGTATTCCAAAACTACGCTTTATATCCTCATATGACAGTTGAGCAAAACATTATGTTCCCTTTAGAAAATCAAAAGGTTCCTAAGGCAATCGCAAGAGAAAAAGCTTTAGCAGCTGCTAAGCTTGTTCAATTAGATAACATGCTTGAAAGAAAGCCTGCTGAAATGTCAGGTGGTCAACAACAACGTGTTGCTATTGCTCGTGCATTAGTAAAAGAACCAAATGTTTTACTTTTAGATGAACCTTTATCAAATCTAGATGCAAGATTAAGACTTCAAACAAGAGAAGAAATTAAAAGAATTCAAAGGGAAACAGGGGTTACAACAGTATTCGTAACACATGACCAAGAAGAAGCAATGTCTATTTCTGATATCATTGTTGTTATGAAGCTAGGTGTTGTACAACAGATGGATGAACCTCAAAAGGTTTATGATGATCCTAAGAATTTATTCGTAGCACAATTCTTAGGTACACCTCCAATCAATACTTTTACTGGTACAATTAAATCTGGTAAAGTTTATATTGGAGAAGAAGCAATTATGGATACAAAGCTTCCTGATCAAGATGTTTATGTTGGTATTAGACCTGAAGGTGCTATTCCTGCAGAAGATGGTGTATTAACATTAAATCTTGAACAACTTGAGGTTATGGGAAGAGATATTTCTATCGTTGCTAAGCATGAAGCTTGTATTAAACCAACAGTAAGATTTATTGTTGATGCTGATACAAAGCTTGCTGGTACTGAAATCAAAGTTAACTTAAAGCCTCATAAAGTATTCTTATTCGATAGAGAAACAGAAGTTAGACTTTATGAAGATGAAGTTAATGCCTTAGAACAAGAAGAAAAAGAAGAGCAAAGTGAAGAATAGGAGGACTAATTAATGGAGACAAGACAGTCTTGGAAAGCATGGATATACTTAGCTCCAGTATTAATCCTTTTAGCAATATTTACTTTCTACCCATTCTTTAATACAATATTACTTTCATTCTTAGATGGTTATAAGCTTTCTACTGCTCAAGCAGCAGCAAGAAAAGGTATTTCAATGTTCCAAGCTTTCAGCTTTGGTGTTGATAACTATGTTAAGGTTGTCCAAGGTAATGATGAATTTGCAGAAGGTTTATTAAATACTTTTATTATTACAATTGTAACAGTTCCTGTTTCAACATTATTAGGTTTATTTATTGCAATAGCTTTAAACTCAATAAAGCCATTACAAAAAGTATTCCAAACAATCTTCTTCCTACCATATGTAACAAATGCTATCGCAATTGGTATGGTATTCGCGATGATGTTTAATGTTGTAGGTACTGGTGATAATATCACTGATATGGGTATCGTTAATAGATTCTTAGGTTTATTTGGAGTTAATGTTCAAGAATGGATATCAATAGGAGCTCCTAAATTTAATAAAATGTTTGTATTATGCTTCTATATTATATGGAATGCATTACCATTTAAAATTTTGATTTTCGTTGGTGCATTACAATCTGTTAATAAGCAATATTATGATGCTGCAAAGGTTGATGGTGCATCTAAATGGAGAATATTTAGAAAAGTTACTGTTCCTTTAATTTCACCTATGATTTTATATGTTGTTATAACTGGTGTTATAGGTTCATTTAAGGAATATACTGCTGTTGTAGGTATCTTCGGTGAAAATATTTCTATGTATGGTATGTCTACAATGGTTGGATTTATTTATTCATCACTTTCTAACATTCAAACTGGTCGTGCCGCTGCTGGTGCTATTGTATTATTCTTAATTATATTAGTTGCTACAGGCGTTCAGTTCCTAGTTAGTAAGAAAAGGGTACATTACTAGGAGGTGAAACAAATGAGTGAAAATTTAGAAAATATTGAAGTAGGTTCAAAAATATCTGATAATGATAGATTATCAAGATTAAAAAATTTAGTTCAAAGTGAAGATGAATTAAGAAAAGAAGAAAAACGTCAAAGAGTTATTCAAATAATCAGAAAAGTCTTTACTTATGTATTCTTATTTGTTTTAGCTGTTATAATGGTATTCCCATTTTATTGGATGTTAATTTCATCAGTAAAATCAATTGATGAATATTATTTCACAGTTCCAACATTCTGGCCACAACATTTCCAATTCTCAAATTATCTTGATGCTTGGCATAAGGCCGATTTTGGAAGATATATGCTAAATACAATAATTGTAGGTTTCACATCAACAGTTGTTTCATTATTCATTACAATTTTAGCAGCATTCGCATTTGCTAAGCTAAAATTCAAAGGTAGAGATACATTATTTAGTATCTTACTTGCTACAATGATGATTCCTGGTGAAATGTTTACAATTACAAACTATTCAACAGTTTCAAACTGGGGTTGGAAGGATTCTTATACAGTATTAATCGTTCCATTCTTAGTAAGTGTATTCTATATTTATTTATTAAGACAAAATTTCAAACAAATTCCAGATTCACTATATTATGCAGCAAAGGTTGATGGATGTAGTGATATGAAATATTTATTTAGAGTATTAGTTCCACTTTCAATGCCTTCAATCATCACAATTACAATATTAAAGATGATGGGCGCATGGAACTCATACATTTGGCCAAGATTGGTTACAACATCAGATTCATTTAAACTAGTAACAAATGGTTTAAGAACTGCATTTAATGATGAAGCCTCAGGCAGAGTTAATTATCCTCTTCAAATGGCTGCTGTAGTAATCGTCTCATTACCATTATTTATTATTTTCGTATTATTTAGAAAATATATAATGAGAGGCGTATCTAGAAGCGGTACAAAGGGTTAATAATAAAAAAGGAGAAATAAAAAAATAATGAAAAAGAGAATTTTAGGTGCTATAGCACTAGTTGGACTTGTAGGTGCAAGTTTAACATCTTGTAATCGTAATGTTGTTTCAGGATTTAATGTTCCTGAAAGCTTCGACACAGAAGCAAAAATTGAAGTTACATTCTGGAATACAATGGGTGATAACTTACAATCAGTTTTAAATGAAGCAATTGAAGGTTTCAATTCTTATTATCCAAATGTAACAATTAAAAACACTCAAATTGGTGGTTATGATGATGTTAAGAGTCAAATCGTAACTGAAATGGGTACTGGTAACTATCCATCTTTAGCATATTGCTATGATGACCACGTTGCAGCTTATAATGAAGCTGAAATTACAGTACCTCTAAACAACTTAATGACTAATGCTAAATATGGTTTTGGCGGAAGCGAAGTTAAATATGCTATTAAAGATAGCGATATTATTGAAGGTTTCAGAACTAAATCTGATACATTCGGTGATGGCAATTATTATACTTTACCATTCTTAAGATCAACAGAAGTTTTATATTATAATGAAACATTCTTCACAGACCATAATTTAACTGTTCCTCAAACTTGGGAAGATTTATGGACTACATGTGCTAAGATTAAAGAAATCGATCCAAAATGTACTCCACTAGGATATGACTCAGAAGCAAACTTCTTCATCACATTATGTGAAGCATATGGTTATGATTATACAACAGCTTCATCAACTGATGTTGCTGGTCATTTCATTTTCAATAATGATAAGACAAACGCAATGATTTCTCAATTAAGAGATTATTATGATAAGGGTTACTTCACAACTCAAGAATTATATGGTGCTTATACATCTGGTTTATTTGCTCCAACAACAGCTACTGAAACAGTATGTTATATGTGTATTGGTTCATCAGCAGGTGCATCATATCAATTCTCATCTTCATTCACAGCTAATATTGCTAAATTACCTAAGGCAAAAGATGGTACAGCAAAGGCTATTTCTCAAGGTCCATCTTTAGTATTCTTCAACAAGGGTAATGATCAAGAAGTTTTAGCAGCATGGTTATTTGCTCAATATTTATTAACTCCAGAAATTCAAGCTTCATTCGCTTTAACATCTGGTTACATGCCAGTTACAACTCCTGCTACTGAAGTTAAAGCTTATAAGGATAAGATGGCAACAGCTGGTACAAGTTCAAAGACAAGCTTAGCTACATTATCAATTAAGACTGCTTTATCACAAAAGGATTCTTATTTCACATCTGATGTATTCGTAGGTTCTGCAGATGCAAGAACTCAAGTTGGTACATTACTTGCATCAGTTATGGCTGATAAGACAATCACAGCTGATAACAAGGCTGCAAAGATTAAAGCATACTTCGATGCTGCAATTAAGCAATGTATTTACTTAGCTAGCTAATTATTAAACGCTTATGAGTATTAAAAAAAGTAAATTAATAGCTTTATTATTACTTGTATTTTCTATTTTCTTTATATCAAGCTGTGATAAAAAGGAAGAACCAACTGAAAAAGATTATGTAGCTGAAACAAAGCTTGAACAAACTTTTTCAGCAAATACAAAATTTACTGGTAACGATGGTATCGAAGAAGTTACCTTATACCAAGCAATTGATGGAGATACAATTCATGTAACTGATAAAGCTGGTACAATTTTAAAATTAAGATTTTTAGGTGTTGATACCCCAGAATCTACTTCTAAAGTAGAAGCTTGGGGTATGGCAGCCTCAAAATTTACTAAAAACATAGTAAAAAACGCCAAATCAATTGTTATTCAATCTGATGGTGGTGCTGCAAAGGAAGATAACTATAATAGATATCTTGCTTGGATTTGGTATAAAATGGATGATAAATCTGATTACAGATTATTAAACGTTGAGCTTGTTCAAGAAGGATATTCATTTGGTAAATCTGATGGTCTTCAAAGATATAAAGATACAATTGTTGCTGCAGCTGCACAAGCTCGTAATAAGGGTATTAAAGTATTTGGAGAAACAGATCCTGATTATTGCTATAGCGAAGCAATTGAGCTTACTTTAAAAGAATTAAGAACAAGCTTAGATGCTAATGGTAATGATTCAGAATATTATAATAAGAAAGTAGTATTTGAATGTACAGTTGCTGCTTTAGATGGTAATGGTACATATTATTTTAATGATACTGATTTAGAAACAGGCATAGTTTATGGTATTCAAGCTTATTCAAATCAAGTAGGTTCTGGATTACTTGAAACTGTTGGAAACAGAATCAGAATCAGTGGTACTGTTGTTTATTATGAAACAGGTGGAGTTTATCAATTAACATCTTTAGTTGATAGAGTTATTTCATCAAATAAGGATAATATCAAATTAATTGAAGAAAATTATGAAGTTGATATTAAAGATATAACTGCACAAGAGCTTTTAGATAAGACTAATAAGTCAAAATTATTTACAGTTGTTAAATTATCAAACGTACAAGTTACAAGTGTTTATACAACAAAAACTGAAGGCTCATCTAATAAAGGTGCTATCACTATTACAGGTAATGTTGGTGGCACTACAGTAACAATTAGAACTATAGTTTTACATGATAGAACAGGTAAATATGAAACTGATGCAGCTAAGGTTGTATTAGAATCTAATTTCAAAAATAAAACTATGGATGTTGTAGGTGTTGTTGAATTATATGACGGCAATTACCAATTAAAATTATTATCAATGGATGATGTTACATTCCGTTAATAAATAAATTAGAAGGAGAAACAAAGAAAAATGAAAAATGGTAAGAAAGGCATAATAGCTCTTGCTGCATTAGCATCATTAGCTTTCTTCGCATCATGTAATGGTAAAAAATATGATGTAGAAGGTGCTGCAAAAAGAGTAATGGTTAATGAAGATAAATCAGAAGCCGTTACAGCAGACTTTACTGTTCCAAGAACAGTAACTTTAGATGGCAATACATTTAATGTAGATTGGTCATCAAACAATGAATATGCAAAGGTATCTTCATCTACAGAAGACGCAAAATATTTAATTGATATTGATTATATTAATAATAGAACACAAGCTCAAGATGTTACATTAACAGCTACAGTTTCTATTGAAGGATATAAGCAAACAGTTACTAAAACATTTGGATTTAAGATTCCAAAATTTGTATTAAATACAATTGCTGAAGCTGATGCTGCAAACTCAAAAACAAATTTAACTTTAAAAGGTGTTATTGTTGCTAAAGAAGCATATAGCTCAACTAATAAAGGTACAAATGTTTATTTAAAGTGCGATGGTGGTGGATTCGAAGCTTATAAATTATCTTGTACAGAAGACCAATATAAGAAGGAATTAGAAGTTGGTAATACAATTTATGTTTCTGGTCCTAAGAGCTATTATAATGGCTTAAGAGAATTATCAGGCTGCTCATATATTTATGATGATAAGACTGCAAAACAAACTCTTACAGCTACTGATTTAACAGATAAGCTAGGAAGCATTACTACTGAATATCAATGTAATTTAGTTAAGTTCACTAATGTTGAAATTGTTTCAATTGATACACCTGATAAAGATGGTCAATATTCAATTGTTGTTGGTGATCCTACTGATGCTACTAAGCAAGATGTAGTTAGAGTTTCTAAGTATTTCTTTACTGGTAAGAATGCTGAAGATTATGCATTCAAAGATTTAAACTTAGTTCCTGGTCAAAAGATTACAGCTACTGGTTTCTTAGGATGGTATAATAAAGCTCAATTAACTTTAACTAAGGCTGAAGATTTAGTTGCTGGTGAAGTAAACTATGGTTCAGGTTTAGCTTCTGCATATCAAACTGCTGGTACTACAGCTGTTGGTGCTCAAGTTGTACCTCTAAAGACTATTGATTTACCTTCTAGATTAGAAGATTTAGGCTTAACTGGTGATAATTATAAGAATTATACTGTTGAATGGACTACTGATTCAACTGTTGCTGAAATTAAGACTACTGCTGTAGCTGCTAAAGATGAAGTTCCTGCAACAGAAACAGAACCAGCTCAACCAGCTGAAGCTGCTTATACTAAATATTCAGTTGTAACTAAACAGCCAACTGAAGATACTGATGTAACTTTAACTGTAACAGTTAGAGGAACTGAAGATAATTCAGTATCTACTAGAACAGTTACATTCAAGCTATTAGAAAAAGTTGAATATAATACTCATGCTGAATTTGTTGAAGCTGAAAAGGATGCAGAATTATATATTCAAGGTACAATTTTTGGTTTCAAATCAAATAAAAAAGAAGTATATATTCAAGATGCTGATGGAAATGGTTATTATGCAAAATTTGATAAAGCTGTAAGTGCTGACTGGTTAAAGGTTGGCAATAAAGTTGGTTTATTCGGTAAGAAGGCTGTTTCATATGGTGTTCCTAATTTAGGAAGTGCAGTTTATATTGAAACAATTGCTGAAAATCAAACTTGTACAATTGCTGATTATACTGAAGAATTTACTACAAACGGATTCACAGCTCCAGAAAAGACTGTATTATCTAATGATTTATTATTTGATGCAGTAACTTTCAACGGTGTTGTAAAATCTGTAAATGGTAATGAATTTGTAATTACAGTTGGTGAAAAAGATATAATTGTTTATTGTTATTGTACAGCTCCATCATTTGGCCAAAATGATAAAGTAAAAGTAACAGGTTTATTAGGTGAATATGTATCAATGACTGGTGATGAAGTAACAGCAGTTAAATATCAAGTATTCTTACTTGCTACTGAACATATGGAATCAAATGCTACAGATTCTGAAAAAGTTGCTGATGCAATTAAGGTTATTAAAGCTCAATTCTCATCTGAAACTTATAAACAAAAAACTGATATTACTTTAACAAACAAGTATGGTTCAAGCCAAATAGTAACTATTACATCTGAAGATGGTAATGGTGTTACATTAGATAAAACAGCATTAAAAGTAACAATCACTCCAACATCAACTGAACAAACATATACTTTAACATTTACTGTTAAGATTGGTGAAGTTACATCAGAAGAACAAACAGTTGTTGTTAAATCTCAAGCATCTCAAAAAGGTTTAACAGATGCAACTGATTTTTCTGGAAATTCATCAACTGCCTATAATGTAGCGACTGCTTCAATTGATGTTGCAAAATTAGGATTATCATCAGATGTTTTTACAGCTGCTGGCAATAAAAATAGTAGATCTGCTGGCAATTCAGTATATGTTAATGGTACTCAATTGAGATTATATCAAGATGACAGAGAAGAAAATAACACAGGAGATGGCACACAAATTACAATTTCTGCTAAATCAGGTTGGATAATCGATTCTGTTAATATTACATTTGCAGATGGTAAAGCAAATTCAGCTGTTTATTCTGGAAATTCAACAACTGCATTAACAGCTGCAAGTGGAGTATATACAATTAATGCTACAAGTTTTACTATTAAAGATATTGGAACTGGTCAAGTAAAGATTAGTTCAATGGTAATTACTTATTCAGCAGCTTAATTTTTACTACATTAATTGAGAAAATTTAATTAAAAAATCAAAATAAAAGCTTTTTAAGATGATGTTTTTCTAAAACAATTCTTAGAAAGCTTTTTCTTTTTGTATAAATTTTAGTAATATATTTTTTAATTGAAAAAACAAATAATTAAAGTATAATAATTATATATTATATATATAATTTTGTGAGGATTTAAAAATGAAGAAAAAGATTGTGACATTAATGTCTTTATTTATATTATCAACAGTAACTGCTTGTTCAAATTCTAAATCATCTGATTTAATGATTTCTGAGTTTATTTCTGGTGATGATTATAATAAAGTAGTAGAAATTTATAATAATAGTGATAAAGAATTAGATTTAAAGAATTATGCAATTGGTATTTATAATGTTAAAGATAGTGCTGGTTCACCATCTTTAAAGGTTAATTTAGAAGGTAAAATAGCTTCTAAAGGAACTTATGTTATTTCTAATTCAAAGGCTGATTCAGATATTTTATCTAAAACTAACCAAAAGAGTGATGATTTAAATTTTGGTGGTAAAGAAGGAATATCTTTAATGTTTAAAAATGAAGATTTAGATTCAATTGGTACTTTAGGTGCTAGAAATCAAAATCAAGGAATGGCATATGTTAGAAAAACATGGATGACTACTCCATCAAAAGTATTCAATAACACAACAGATTTCTTATATTATAATGCAGCTGATGCGGTTAAATATTTAGGTGAATTTACAAATTCAGTAACACAAGAGGATTTAATTGCTGGACCTAAATTTGTAAATGATTATTTAAATAAAGAATTTTATCAATATACTACATCATATTTTGGAACAGGTGGAGCTGTTGAGGTTAAAATTAAATCAAATGTAGATGGCGATACAACAGATTTCTATTTTCCAACTGAGGCAAATATAGAAGAATATGCTAAATCTTGTGTTTATAATTCAAATGGTAAATATTCTGTTAAAGTAAGATATCAAGATGTAGATACTCCAGAAACTCAGGTTCAAAATAATAAGGTTGAAGAATGGGGCTGGCCTGCAAAATTAAATACTGCTAAGCTTCAAAATGAAGCTGAGCATATTTATGTTCAATCTAATACTAATAAAGCCATTGTTGAAAACTATGGAAGAATGTTAGGATTTGTATTTGTTGTAAGTGGAAATGATTCAAAATTAGTTAATTTTGAAACTATAAAGAATGGTTATACACCAAATAGATTAGAATTTAATGGTGATATTAAATATAAGGATTGTCCATATTATAATTATTTTGTTGAAGCATTAAATTACGCTATGGAAAATAAATTAGGATTATATGGTCAAAAAGATCCATATTGGGATTATACAAATAATAAATCTAAACAATTATAACGGTGATTATTATGAAAAAGAAAGTATTAATTTTAACATCTATATTCTTATTTGGATTATCTTTAGCATCATGTGATAAGAAAGATAACACAACTGATAATAAGAATACAGAAGAAAAAGGAACAACTGAAGAAGAAAATAAAACTCCAGAATTAACTAAACCCGTTTATTCTAATAAGATTTTAGATAAAGATGGTAATTTATTATTAGAATTAACTAATACTTATTATTCACCTATATCTTGTAATTTAGATACAAAGGATAATTTTAAAAAGACACTTCATGCTTTACTTGAACAAAGTCATACAAAGCATTTAAGCTATACACC
>JAEEGL012461888.1_pt1 | contig 15039 bp, 14 predicted proteins | sample 9134231 | NCBI WGS metagenome assembly JAEEGL01 (sample SAMN16246548, study PRJNA631951) | gut metagenome | biome: gut microbiome; feature: rumen; material: fiber-attached | host: Bos | place: Iran: Karaj | collected 2018-10 | reverse complement strand
TTATAATTACAATTACAATTCTGATAATAAAAACAACAATAATAATAATAATATTTATGCTCTTGAAGACCAACGAAATGAAAAAAAAAAAAATATTATTTATTTAATTATGGCAATATTAATTTTTATATTTTTAGTAATAGAATCAATTTTTTATATTGCAAATGGAGTTTTTATAAAAATTTATTTTATTCATATTGATCAACTAGCAATGTTAATATTAGCAGTTTTATATCTAAAAAAATACAAAGAAAAAGAAGAAAGTGCATTTCTTAATTGTATTTTACCTACACTTAATGTTGGGGTTTGGTTCTGTGGATTTGCAATGAGAGGATTTGGGATGGTGCAAATGAAAAAAAATGTTGGATTAAGTTTTTTTTTCATTGTTATTAGAACATTTGGTTTGTTTTTTTGTATTCCGATTACCTCTAAAAATTGCAGATAAATTTTGTTATTAAAAAAAAAGAAATTTTTTAAATTTAAAATTTTTTATTTAAATAAAATAATTAATTAAAGAAAAGGTTGGTGAATCGATTGAATGATGTTGAATTTGTATTCAATATTATAATAATATACCTCAAATATTATTCTTTCATTATATTAATAATAATATTTATGTAATTTGGAAATTATTTATGTTTTTTTTATCAAGTTTTACTTTTATCAAAGATATATAAATATTTATTTAATTATTCTTAATCTTATTCTTTTCATTTTAAAAATATTCTCATTTATTATTTTATTTGAATATAATATTTAATTTATGAAATTTTTTTTATTTTTAAAATAATGTTTTTTTACTTTTTATTTATTTCACATAAATTCATTAGAATTATAAATATTATTTATTTAATTTTCATTAATTAAAATTTTTAATTCTAATAATTTTAATTAATCCATTTTCAAATGATGTTATCAAATAATTTATTTTTTTCCCTTTTTTATTTATTTTTATAAATTTTATAATTCCTGTTAATTTTTCTTCAACTAATAATTTTTGTTTTCTTAATTTTAAAAATTTTGAATTATGATATGAATATTTTTGTAATGTACTTATTAATAATCCTTCATTTGTTTCTTTTATTTTTCCAAATAAAATTTTATTATTATTTAATTGTAAATAATTAATTACGTGCCAATCTTCTCCTATATTTATTTTATTAACAATAGTTTTATTTTTAATATCAATTACATATATAAAATCAACACATCCTGCTAAAATAAAATTTCTAAAAACATAAACTTTTTTTGAATAAGGACTTAAATCTAAAAGTAAATTCCCTTCATTAATAATTTTATAATTATTTATTTCCCAAAATGAAAAAATGCTTTCAAAATAACAAAATGTAATTATTAAACTTTGATTAATTTCTTGAATAAAATCAATATTATATTGTGTTATATTTTTAATAATTTGATACATTAAAAAATGCTTGTTATAATCTTTTTTATAAAGAATTAATTTTTTATTTTTTGTGGAAGAAAGAAAAAAATTAAAATCACAAAAAGAAAGTTCAATAATTTGTATTAAATGATCTGAAGGGAAAAAACTCATTAATTTTTTATATGAAAATATTTGATATTTTAAATTAAGAATAAGTGCTATAATTATTATATTATTATCATTAGATAAAAGAATATTAAAAGTTTTATATTCTTTGTTATTAATATTTTTTCCAAATTTTCCTTTTAAAAATATGAGATTCTTTATTTTATTTTTTTCTTTTGGAAATAAATCTTTAAAAGAATGAATTAAAGAAACATTTAAATTTTGAAGAATTTTCAAAATATGAATTGAAGAATAAGATAATATCATCAAAAAATTATCATAAAAGAATTGAATATTATAAATTGGGAAATCAAATAACAAAGTTTGTTTTGTTATATAAGAATTCATTTAATCAGTAATGAAATTTAAATAATATAAAAAATAATATTGAAATTTAAATAAGCTCAATAAAAAAGTAAAAAAGAAAAAGAAATATAAAACTCCTTCAAGAATAATTAAAATTATGACCTAAAGATATTTTAAAATTTAATTTTCTTGAAAAATAAAAAGAAAATTATTGTTTACATTTTTCTTTAATACAATCATCAGCACATTTTGCATATTCAAAATGTTTTTTAATATGCATGCAACTTCCATAACAGTTAGCTTCACATTCAGTTGGTTTTCTTTTTTCAGGAACGAATTTCTTTTTTTCTGGTTTTTTACCTTTGGCAGCTAAATCTCTCATTGGAGAAAACAATAATAATTCTTTATTCCAGCATTTAAGTACTTCTTCTTCAATAACTGGATAAGCTTCTAATAATGCTTCAATTATTTTAGGAACATCTTTTGTTTTCACGATTTCAATAATATCTACTACATATTCATATATTACTTCATTTGTAATCAAACATTGAATTTTTTCAACTATTGATGATTCAACTTTATTTGTTGAAGTAAGAGCAAATAATACAAAAAAAATAAATATTGATTGTTTCATTTTTTTATAATTAAAAAATTTTTGGTATCATTTATTACAATTATTAAATATATTATCGTATATTTGTAATAAAAAAATTATTAATTATTTTAAAGATTAATTTTATTTTATGTTAATTAAATTTCATAAATTTTTTAATTTAAATATAATAAATAGAATGATGAATAATCATTAATCAATAACAAAAAAAACATTACAAAAAAGACATATCACTCATTTTTATACTTATGATATTTATTTAAAGTATAGTGTTGTGATTTTAAAATGGAAAATTATGCATTTTAATTCTTTGTCTCTTAAAAGGTAAATAATAATGTATATTTCATATACTTGACCTAATAAGGGTTTTTTTTATTTTTAATGCATTATTTAGATAGATAAATTTTATCACGAAGTCCAATAAAATTCAAATGATAAATATCCATTAAGATAATCTTCATCTAGAATATAATTAACAAAAATAATTATAAATTTTCGGAATCACTAATTTTTTATGGAAATAAAATTTATACACTTTGAAAAATATAATTAAAATCTTTTTATCTTTCTTTTATAAAATTTGTTAAAAAATTGTCATCTTTAATTATTTCCTTTAAAATTATTGTTATTCCCTATTTTAAATTTTAAAAAAAAAATTTATAATTAAATATCAAATAACAAAATATACTCATTTCTTAGTTTTAAAAAATTTGAAAAAAACATATGTTGAAGAAAACAACATTTTATAAAATATTTTTTTACTAATAATAGAAATCAATGAATTATTTTAATTAATTGTTTCTATTTTTTGTTTCAATTATCAGTCCATTTTTACTGATTTTGTTTTTTTTGAATTTAAAAAGTTTTTCTTTGTTGTTTAATTATAATAATTATATTTTTGAAGAATGTTATTTTTTGAAATATAATATAATTTGTTTGTTTTTGCTTTTTTGTGAAAAAAATAATTTCCTTACTGACTTTAAATAATTAAATAAGATTTTAAGATTAAATACAATGTATATTATAATTATTCAATACTAAAAAAAATTCTTAAATTAAAAAAAAATACATTTTTAATTAGTCTTATTCAATTATTTATATATCCTAAATATATTTTTATTTTGGAAAAAATAAAACTTAATTTTAAAACTAATTTAAAAAATGCAAGAAAATGATTTTATTTATGAAGAAATAATAAGTTCCCCTCCTCCTGATTCTTTAAAAAAATCAAAAAAAAAAACCGAACCAAAACTAAGTCGTTATATGATAGATACAAGAAAACATTATTATTTAGCATCAAATACTGATTCAATTGAATCATATATGCAACAACAAATAAATGAATTAACAAATATTTTAATAAATTATAAGTTTCAATATGATAATATAATAAGACAAAGAATAAAAAAAAAAGAAGATTCAATTGAAATAGAAAAAAAAATTGAAATGTTAAAAAAAGTTGATAATAAAATTCAAAGACAATTAAATAGAGCAAAATCACAAAATGACATAATTAAATCAAATGTTGCTTATAAAAAAGAACAGAAGGATGAATTATTATATGAGAAAAAAACTTTGAAAAATTTAATTTCAAAAATAAGAAATGACATTTATGTAATTAATAAACAAACTTCTTTATTAGATAAAAAAACTGAAAGTTTGGAAAAAAATTATTTTAAAGAAAAAATAAATGAGAAAGATGTTATGTTAGAAACCAATAAAGTTTATAATCAAATTTTAGAACAAAATAAAAAAAATGCATATGAAAAAAATGAACAAGATTTAACAATAAAATTTTATAATACAATAATAGAACAAAAAAGTGATTTTTTAAAAGGAAATGAAATAAGAGAAATTCAACAAAAAAAAATAGAAGAAAAACAATCAAAAGAAAATACAGATAAAATTGAAATTGAAGGAAGAAAAGTTTTATTATTATCAAAATTATATAATAAATTTTTAAAGATAAAAATGAATAAATTATTAAGAAAATATTCTGGAATGGAAAAATGTTATGAAAAAATAAGAAATATTTATGGAACTTCAGATCTAAATTTTATTGTAGATGAAATGTTAAATAGAGAAAAAAATTATCAATTAAAGATTAAAGAAGTGAAAGAATTAGAAAAAAAATTAGAAGATTTAAAAAATACTATTAAAAATAAAGAAGAAAATATAAAAATATTTTCACAAAAATGTGGAACTTTAATTGATGAAGAAATAATAAATTCAAAAAAATTAGAAGAAGATGAAAAATTAATAAACAAAGAAAAAGAATTAGAAAATAAATTAAAAAATTTAAAAGAATTAAATGAAATAATTTCAGTTAAATATAATAATATGAAAAGTAATATTGTTAAAATATGTAAAGATTATAATAAATATTTCCAAAATAAAGAAACAGCACAAACAAATTTAATTACAAATAATGAATTAGATGAGTTAACTTTAGAAACAAAAAATTCAACAATTGAAGATAATTTAATAGAAAATAATTATTATGAATTTTTAAAAAATTTAGATAAAAAAATTGAAGGATTATTTTTATGTCATTCAAAAAAAGAATTCTTACAAATCATGAGACAAAAAGGAAATAAAATAAATCCTATATTAGAAGATAATTTCAAAAAAATTTCTAAAAATTTTAAAAATGACCTTTTTCCAAAAAAGTTATATAGAGAAAATAGTGATATTATGCTTTCTTCCAGTTCATGTTCTACTAATAGAAATTGTATGATTGATAAAAAAAAATTAAATACAAATAATTTTTTCAAAGAAAAACAAATTCAAAACAATATTTTTAATCATTTTTTGAAAGGATATAAACAAAAATTAATTGAAGAAACTGGTGTTGATACTGAGAAACATAAAATTATTAGAAAAAAAATATAAGCTTTTTTCATTCATTTTTAAATTATATAATTTTTTTGTTTTTATTTTTTTAATTGAAATTATAATTTTTTAGTTTATTTCTTATTAATTTATATATTTTAAATAATAATAACGTTCTACAATTAATGTAAAAATTAAATAATTTTTATCAATTTAATGTGATTGATTTTGAAATTATATTTCTTTTATTATTATATTTCTAACTAACATCAAAATCAAATATAAATTAAAAAAAAATTATGAAATTAATTACATATTATAAATTCTATCTTTGTTTTTAGGAGTAGTTATTCTTAAAATAAATCTTAATTTTTATCAAAATGTTGATGTTTGTTAAAATGAATCTTATTTTATATATAATCAACTTTTTAAATTCTATAAAAAGTAATAATATAAAAAAATTAAAAAAAAAAGATTGTTAAATCCTCATAAACAGAAATAAAATAAATAAATGAATGATAATAGTGAATGATTTATGCTGAAATAAAACCATTTTTGTTTAAAAATAATAAAACTGAAAAATTTAAATAAGTTAAAGGTGTAAAGAAATTAACTTGTTTGTTTGTTTAAAAAATGATAATTCAATATTCTTCTTTTTTAATAGTCATATAATTGATATCTTTAAATATAAAATCATTGTCATTCATAAAAAAATATAATGATAAAAATAATAAAAAAAGAAAAAAATTTCAATAAAATTTTTTCGATAATAAATTAAATAAGGATAAGTACTAAAAGGAAATATTCTCTTTATTTTTAATAAAACGATTTATAACATAATTTCATCAGATAAAATATGATAAAATATAAATGATATATAAATAAAATAAATTTTGTAAGAATTAATATTTAAATATTCTTTTTGATATTCAAAAAAAGAAAAAAATAAGAAAAATAAAAGAATTTTTTATTCATTAATAATTTAATATTATTTTATTTTTCTTAAATCAACCTTTTTTTAACCCCTCTTGAATTAATAATCTGAATGCCTAAAAATTTTTGTTAATTTAATTTCCTTTTGTCATTTAAATTCTTTCATACCATAATAATTTTTGTATGTGATTTTTAAAACAATCTGTAACATTAAATCTTATTAAATTTATTATATTTAATTTAAATTATAATATTGATTATTTAAACTAATAAAAACTATTAATATTTATTTTTAAAATTGGGATTAGGAGCAATCCCCACAATCTTTTTTTATTGAATATAATTCACAAAACAACAAAAATAAAAATTAATGTAATTATAAGCAATATTTATTATTATAAATAAAAAGATGTGTGATATAGATGACACATTCAAAACTATTTTACAAATTTCTTTATCTATAATTAATGTAATAAGATTTTGTTTCTCAGTTGTTATTACGGTATACTCTCAATTTAATGATGGATTAATAGTACTTTCAATTTTTAGTTTATTATGCTCTGATATTCTAATGATTGCATTCATTATTTTTTTATTGGAATGATGTATGCTGATACAGTTTATGTACACGAAAAGGAGCGTATAATTATTTATACAATTGATAGAGAAAAAAAAAAAAAGAAGATTATTTACAAACTAGAGAAAGAATGAATAAAATGGATTATTACATTTACCTTGCAAAAAATTTTTTTTATATATCTTTTATTTGTATGATAGGCTTTATTGAAGAATTTATTAGATTTAATAAATTACTTAAACCAGATAATTCTGTTTGTTGCTTTTTCTGTTTTTTATTATATTCAATTGAACTTAACATGACAATTAATTATTTGATTCAGAATGATTTTATCAAAAATAAATAAAGATTACTCTAATCCCACTGGCTTTCCCAACAAATCATTATCATTTTTTAAAATTTCTGACTGGTATGGTAGACAAGACCAAAAAAAATTTTTTTTTTTAAAAGAGCTTTTTTTTTTTGCTCTTTTTTTGATTGTTTGGAAAAATTTATAAAATGAAAAAAAATGAAATCATATATCCTTTTATTTTTCATACTATAATAATAATTTTAGTATGTGATAAAAATAAATATAACTCAAAAAAAAACTATAGGATAATTAAAGTGAGCATATTATCTAAGTGAATTCAATAAAATTAATTGATTTTAAAATAAAAAGTAATTATGTGAAGGATTTGATATATAAAAAAATAGGGAAAAATTTTGTAAAATCAAAAAATGAAATAATTTAATTATACATATTATAAATAAAAAGAACAAAATTTTATGAAATTAAGTGAATAAACAATTTTGAATTTATTTTCAAAACATTTATTTATACTCAAATGAATTATTTTTCATTTGATTTTCTTTTTTTTATATAATTATATGTTTCTTGTGTAATATTAATTTATTCAAATGAAATTAAGGATTTATTTTATAAAACAATCCAATCAAGGATTCCCAAAAAAAATTGTATATCAGAAATAATTAAATCATTTTTGTTAAACAAAAAACTTAAAATCAATTTTAATGCTTATAATATCAATTTTAAATTCATCTTATTCAAATCTAACTTTTGATTTTGAAAGAAAATATTATCTTTTTCAAAACAAAGATATTATTACTTCAATATTAGCATCAGAAGAAGATATATCTCTATATATAAAAAAAGATTCAAAATTATTTTATTCAGAGATTTATCATGATGAAAACAATAAAAAAATGTTTATTTTTTCAGTTAATTAACCTGGAATTTACGAATTTAAATATAAAAAATATGAAGAAGAATATCAAATAATTGAAAAAGTGATTGTTTTTAATAATCTTAAAGAATTTATTGAAATTTCAAATATAAAAGAAAAAAATTGTTTTTATTTAAAAGAAGAAATAAGTTATATAATTACAAATATATTTGATCTAATGATGATATAAGTAATGTTAATCTTCTGTTATATAAAGAATCAATGGAAATTAAAAACTCAAAAGAAATTTTAATTAAATTTTCAAAAAAATTTAAATGAATATTCTTTAGATTTTATTTCTCAACGGAAAATATAAAGTTCTTATTACTGAAGGAAATGATACAGAAAATTATTTATCTTAATCAATATTATATATTTAACTGATATAATTCCTAATTCCTATTTTTAAACTGATTCTAAAAAATTATATTTAACGACAACATGCGAATTATTAAGTCCTCATTTGAGTTTAAAAAGTGAAAATAAATTAATTGATTTTATTTATGATGATTGTTCAAAATATTATAAAGAAAACAATAAATTTTTATGTTGTTTTTCACAAAATACACAAAATGATGAATATATGGTTTATTATAAATCTATTCAATTAAATAAAAAGATTTTTGAATAAATATTAAAGATATAAATTACTCTATAATAGAACCAAACACAAAAAAAATTAAAAATATAACCAAATAATAATTTATTCAAATATATATTTTTATAATAAAAATATTGAAAAAGGAATAGTAATAAAACATGATAATGAAAAAATTGAATTTTTATCTTCACTTTCAATGGATGATCCAAATAAATTATTATATAATAACAATACAAATTATTTATCTTTGAATTTATTTGTTGATAAAGGAGATAAATTTAATTTTGTAAAAATCATGAGAAAATTAGAAGATTAAGAAAAAGACAATCATCCTTAAATAGAAAGAACATTTGATTTTCCAAATAATATTATTTTTACTTCTCCTTTATTTGATAAATTTTATTTCAACCATATTATGCATTTTTCCCTGTTTATTAAAAATATGAGGAGATATTAAAAAAAATATAGGTCTTATTCTTATTTTAATGTTACTTTTAATGAATCTAATGTAAAAGATATCAATTTTTATAAAAATTATTTTTTTTCAAAATCAATATATCTAAGAGAAAGGAGGTAATTTTTATTGTGAATTTAATTCAACTAATAATACTAATGTAATTAATACTACAATTATATTTCAACAAAAAGTTATACGACATTTGAAAAAAGAATATTCTGAAAATGTAAAATTTTTTCTTATAATTTATGATAATTTATGTCAAAGTCTTATAAATCCATTTTCTCAACAAAAAAATATTACATTTATATTTTATGTACATAAAGATAAAAAAGTTTTAAGTTTATTATCAAAATTATTATCTTAATGACAATAGAAGAGGGAAATTATGTTATACAAAAGTTTAAAATATTTTTTCCTATTAAAGATTCAGAAATTAAAATTTATACTGATGATGGAAATTTTAAGATTTTTCATATTGAATTTTCAAGAAATTATATTCCAGATTTTACAACAGATGAAATTCTTTTTTTTTAGATTTATGTCAAAATCATGCTTCCAATTTACATTAAATTTTAATTCCTCGACAACAGATATAAGTAAATATTTAGAAATGGGGATATTTTATTTTTTAGATTTAGAAAATAGTTCAAATGTTTTTATGAAAAAATTCCAAATTCAGTTTCATTTGAAATAACTAAAATAATAAGTGATATATATTATTTATATTTTGAAGATAAATGTAATTATTTAATTAGATTAAATTTTAAACTTATAAATAGATTAGGACATTTAACACAATATTGTAATATACTAATAAATGGAAAATTTTTTTTACTTTCAAGTCAAATATAAAAACTTTTTTATTTTGATATTATAGTAAAGTAGAAATACATAAAATATATGATAATGATACATTGAAAGCAACTGACCCATTTAGAAATCAACAACTAAGATTTTATTATAATTTTACTAAACAAGGTATATATTTGATTAAATATCAATAAATTAATTCAAATTACAATATTTCCTCAGATTACTTTTATGTTGGTGAAAACATTAATTTTGTTTTTCCCCGAGTTTAAAATAGAAAATGAATATTTTGATGAATATCAATACATATTAACTTTATCTAAAAATCTTTTCTTTTCTCCAATTTATCCATCTGATGTAAACTTTAAAACTCCTTTTGACTCTTTTTATTATGACAATATAAATGGGATAATTATACATTCTATACAAATTATTTCTAATTAATTTAATTATAATTATTATTATGTAAAAGAAAATTTTATTAAAATATAAGATTTTAATAGAATAGAGGTAAAAGATAATCTTTTATATGAAAAAAAATATTTTTTTCATCGATTAAATAAATTCTATTTTTTATGTTAATTATAACTATATTATTCTTAATCAAATAAGTTGTAAACCATTAAAAGTTGAAATTTCAAATTCTTCAAAAAATATTTTAACTGAACTCCATCTTTGAAAAAAATTTTTTAAATTGTATTGTTCCTAATAATATATTTGGGAAATGAAACTATTTATTAATAATTTTTTGAAAGATGATATTATTATTACATATCATTTTTCTCAAGCTTCTTTTTCTATTGATCAAAAAGAATTAAAAGTTGGAAGAAATGATATAAATTTATCTTCTCAAACTTTTTATATTTCTGAAATATATCAAAAAAAAATTTGTTGATAGTGAATTAAAGTATATTCAAGAAACAAAAATAAATATGAAATATTATGAAGAATTATCATATTCTTATCTTTTTCACTAATTGCTTTTCCAGATACAACTAATTATATTATTCAAATAATTGATAAAAGTAATTTAAATTATAATTTTACATTACCAATCTAATTGAATGATATCTCTTTTGAAATAAACTACAATAATTTTATTTTAGATAACTCACATTAATATGTTGAAATAAAAGTAAATGGTTATAATAATAAAAGTATTGGCGGAATTTGTATTAGATAAAGAAATGGTTTATATAACATAAAAAATCCTTTTATTAAAGATAAAAATTTTTATAAATTTCTTTTAAAAGAAAAAGGTGAATTTACTTTTGGTTTTTCAGTTGAAGGTGATTAAATATTTATATATAAGACATGAAAATAAAAGTAGTATTAAATATTTTTGAAATATTAATTTTTATTCCACCTAATCCATTTATTTTAAAAGATTTAGCTGAAGAAAAATTAAAATTAGATATAATTCCTTATTATGGATATAATTTTGATATTACTCTTAATTTATTTAAAGAAAATGAAGAAAATAAAATAATAGAATATCAATATAATAAGGGAAGTAGTGTATATCAAATATCAAATGAAAATTTAATAAATTTAGAATGTAATCAAATTTATTATTTTACAATTACAAAGAATTCAAATCAAAATTTTTATATAAAAAAAAATTATTTTTAGTAATATGAAAATTGAACATTCTATTATCTTGATAATAATATATATATTTCAAATAAAAAAATTAATTTTTTAATAGTCAAATGAGGGAAATGAAATTTATGAATTAGAAAATGATAAATATTCCCAAAATATATTTTTCTTTAATTATTATTTTATATCTAGAAGTCAATGTCAATTTGATAATATTTTATTGGATATTAAAATATTTTTGGATATTGATAATTCAATTAATGTTTATTATGATAATATGAAATTGATTAAAAACGGAAAATTAATAAACATTAATTCTTCTTTATTATCCAAAGGTGAGCACAATATATATTCACAAGAAAATTTGGAAGAAAAACAATTAATTTTAAAAATAAAATAAGAATTTTTGAAGCAAATTATATAGAAAATATTGAAGGGATATTATATGAAGGAAAAGAAAATCAAAGTATTACTATTAAAATTTTAAAAATAATTTCATCAATTAAAAATACAATTTTATTATTAGAAAATTTTTCACGTAAAATTTATACTGAAAAATGTAGTTTGAATAATAAAAAGTAAGTAATATGTCAATTTGATTTGTCTTCAATTCCTTTTGGTTTATATAAACTTTCATATTTTAGTGAATGTGACAATTATATAGAAATACAATATATAGAGGTTAAAGAAAATTTTACTTTACTAAGAGTTACTTCTTTTTCTTTAAACATTGAAAATTTAGAAAGTTTAACAGAAATTCAATTGAAATATTCTCATAACTTAATGATGATAATTTTCCTTAAAATTAATATTTTTTAAAGATTCAATTTCATTTGAAGAATTTGAAATTAATTCAAATGTTATTTCTATATTTTATTCCAAAGAGAGTAATTTAAATTCAGAATATTTTATTAAAACAATATTATCTTAAATGGATATAATATATACTTTTATCATTCAATTTCATTACTTGATTCAAAAATAACTTTAATTAAAAATTCAAAAAAAATACAAAAAATTACTATTATTTTTACATAAAAACTTTATTCTAAAACAATAACACAAGTTATTTATGAAGATAGAAATTATTTATCATATAAAATTTATAAAAAAGATTCAAAAATTCCAATAATTTCAACGTCAAAAATAGATTTATCTTTAGGCGACAATATATTTTATATTTATACACTTTCAGATTATTTTAAATTTAAAGTTAACATTATAGAATTAGAAAAAAAATTAATATTAAGACATTCATTGATTACATAATGATGACGGTGATGCATATTTATTAATTTCATCTTCTGAATCAACTTCAAATATTATTAAAATGAAAAAATGTTAGAAAATAAAAAATTCAACCATGTGTTGATTTGAAGTAGTATTTATATTTATAAAACAAGAGAAACATATGAATAAATGACTCTAACTTACTTATAAAATATGATATTAATATTCTAATAATTAATAATTTAGTTGATATCCTTATTTGAGAAATATCTTCATATATTCCAAGTTCTTGTGAAATACAAAAGAAACTAAAATTCAAATTTCAGAACTAAAATCAGAAATAGAAACTGAAAAAAAGAAGTAAAAGAAAGAGAAACAAATATAGTTATATATACTATATCTTCTACTGTTCAAAATAATAATAATATATTAAAATATTTTATAATATTTTTAAGATAATACTATTTAGAATTCATTCAATTTTCATGATTTATAAAAATCTAAATTTAATATCATATTTATTCTTTATTTCCCCAACTATAAATTATTTTGGTTTTAATTCATTATTTTATGTAGAATCTTATATCAAAAAAAGAATAGAAAATCAAATTAAAGATTAAAGGAATTGTGATTTTATTTTCAATATTTTACTCAATTATTTTTGTAATAATATCAAAATTAATGGTTTATCTTGAGATCAAAGAATTCTAGAAATAAAAATTAGAAAATTTTTAGTAGTTTATTTATTCTTTTAATTGATTATTCTTCTTTTTTTATTCATTAATATTTTGTAATTTATATAGGAACACTCAAAAAATTTGGTTAATAACAAGCTTAATATGCATTATACTTGATTGGGTAATTATTTCTCCTATTTTTATATTAATGATGTGTCTAATGTATTATAAAGGAACAACATTCTTCAAATATATTGAAAAATATTATCTTTTTTAAATATATTATTCAATAAATAGTAATTGAAAATTTTATTTTTCAAATATATGATAGTTATTATTTTATATAATTAACTAATAATAAAAAATTAATAAATTTTTTAATATAAGAAATTGTGTTTTAATATCAATATTAAAATCTTTAATTCCTTTTAATATTTTATTAAAATTAAATAAATATAATTCTTATAAAAAAACCTATTTTTAACTAAACTATATTATAATGAAGGTTATATAATGATTGAATCAGAATATCAAAATAAAAATCAAAAAATGTTTATAAATATATGAATATATATAATAAATATAATATTTAAAAAAAATGTAAATTGTTTGGATAAAGAGAATTTTTTTATTGTTCCAAATGAGAAAATTTTTCATTTAATCAGAGATAAACATAACAATATGAATTTCATGTAAAATTCATTCAAGTTTATTTGTTTAATGTTGAATTAAAAGATCAAAAATTTATAAGTCTCAACATCAATATCATAAATTAAGGGGTTTATCAAAATTTAATTAAAATAATAGAAGAAAAAAAGAAAAATTTAGATAATTTAAGATATTATAAAGAAATTAATAAGTTAAAAGAATAATGAATAAAAAATGAAGTTTATTAAAATATTTATATATTTATGAACATAAAAAAAATGAAAATAATATATATTATCAAAAATTAAATGAATTTGAAAAACAATTTGAATCAAATAAAATTTATGAAAAATATATAAAAATGATAATAAATATTTTAAACTAATTTCAAAATATTAAATAAAATTTTTTTCTAAAAAATTGTAAAATTGTAAAAATTCTTATAGGTATAATATATCATTTATCTAAATTAAATGAAAGAAGATTAAATCAATCAAAGAATATATAAATAGTATTTTTGTATAAGTTCATTTAATGAATGAATAATAACATGTTCTTATAATAATACAATGACTTTATATCTTTTATTTAATTATATTTTTAGATATATTTATTTTATCTTATAAAACTTTTATTATAAAAATATAATTATATCCTTTACTAAGAAAGTAGAATAAAAATTATAAGATTTGAATAATAACAAAATAAAAAATCATAATTAATCTTTAGGAGTTGAAATTATAATATATTATATTTTTGAACTTATAAAAATAAATAAAATGTCAAATTATCAGTGAATTTAAATTTTTAAAAAATATAAAAAATAACAAAATTATATAATCAATTAATTTTTTATTTTTTTATACCAACTTTTAAAATAATAGAGCTTTGGATTTGAATGTTTCAAAAACCAATAATTATAAATTAGTTTTTTGAGAGAAATTTCAATTTTTTGACAATTACAATCTAAACAAG
>JAEEGL011547528.1_pt1 | contig 15039 bp, 5 predicted proteins | sample 9134231 | NCBI WGS metagenome assembly JAEEGL01 (sample SAMN16246548, study PRJNA631951) | gut metagenome | biome: gut microbiome; feature: rumen; material: fiber-attached | host: Bos | place: Iran: Karaj | collected 2018-10 | reverse complement strand
CCAAGAAATTCATATAGAGGAAATTTTGGTTTTATTAAATTTGCAAATAAAATTAATATATTACAATCACCTGATGTTTTATATTTTGAATATTCATTTAAATTAAATTTTAAGAATAAACATCCATCTTTTTTAGGAGTATATTTCATACCATTTTCAATTTTAAAATATCCTTCTTCATAACATGATGAATTTCTTCCTAATAAAGTTCCAATCAAATAATTATTATATAATTCATTATTATTATTTTTTATATTCCAATTCCCGATTATTTGAAAAATAATAGTATTATTTTTAATTAATTTAAAAGGACATAAATATTCAAAAGGTGTTATTGATAAAGTAATTATTACTTTTGGTATATTATTTTTTTGAATTTTATGATTATTTTCTAAATTATTTAAAATATTATCAATTAAATTAAATGAATTTGAATATTTAAGATTATTTTGAGATGAGTTTTCTAATAAAACTAATCTTTTAAATTATAAAATAAAAACACATAATTTACATTTTTCTAATACATTATTTGATTTTTCATTTTCTTTATTTAAATATTCATCCATCATTTTAAAAAATAAAAATAGTAAAAAAAAATTTAAATTATTTATTGATTAATTATTTTATTAATCATTATTTTCTTCTTCTTCATTATTTTCTTTGTCTTTTAATTCATCAACTTTATCTTGTAAACCAAGTTCTTTAATTAAAAATTCCATATTTAAACAATTATTAGTTAATTGATCAATAACTTCTTCTTGTGATCTAATTTTTTCTTTTTGTTTTCTAATTTGATTTTCCATATCCATATGATCACCCATTGTTTTATTTGATATTTCATTTAATTTTTGATTTTTTCTTGCTAAAGAATTAATATTATAAAGCATATATTGAATTAAAATTTGATAATCTTCAATTAATTTTTTTTCATTTTGGGTAAAATCAAAAAATTCATTTGTATCAAAGTTTTCTTGTGATATATCTTGTAATATTTGATTTAATCCTTCAAGATTGTTTGTTTTTAATAAGCTATCTATATTTGCATTTCTTAAATATTTTGGTGTTATTACATTATGTTGTCCACGAGTAAAGTTAAAATTATTTGATGATTTCATTTTATTTTATTTATTATTGTTAATTGTATTAATTATTATTTCATTTTATTTTTAAAATAAAATTAAAATAAATATTTTGTAAATATTTTATTTATTATTTATATTATTAATAAAATATGAATTAATAAATTTTGGATTTCGGGAAAAAATTAGAAAATATTCAATATAAATATTATTTATGACATATTTTTTTTAAATATTCTATTAAAACTAAACTTAAATTATAGCAATCTAAAACCCAAAATATGGATAATATTCTATTATCCAAAAAAATCACTCAATTCTTAATTGACCTCTGATTAAAAAAAAATTAAACAAAACATCACTAAAAAAAATAATACAAAAATTTCAATAACTAAAAAAAATTATATAACAACATCCAAATTAAAAAAAAAATATATAAAAAAAAATGCAATCCAAAGTCACTGGACAAAAAACATTATCAAACTATGAGCGTTTGAAAGCTGAACGTGCTCGTCAAATGGCAGAAAAAGAAAAAACAATCCAAACAGTATTAGACAGTGCAAAAGGAAAATTAAAATTCATTCACTTAATAATATATTGTCTAAACAGTATAGAAAAATTCATATCACCACCAAATCGTGAAATTCGTGTAAACGCAAAGATAATAATTCGTTTAGAAGGAGTAAGCACCCTCAGAGCAATCGCTTTAGTAAATTGTAACAATGATCCAATTGTAATTCAAACAGGAGAAATTATTTGGAAATTAATATCAGTTTATGATATTGTAGACAGAGAATTAGCTTTAATGTTTACTGATAAAGGAGGTCATCAAGCAGTTATTGATATTTTAGCTAAGAAAGATGGAGGACCTGGTTCTGCACCTTATTTAAAGATTATTAATGGATTATGTGGTATTCCTGGTTTAGTTAATACTTTAATTAATGCTGGATTACCTTCTACTATTAAAGCTATTAATGATAAATTTCCTGATGATATGGATGTTATTGCTGCTAATTTTGATGCTATGAAAAAAATGAGTAATACTAAAGCTGGAAGAGATAAATTAATTGAAGAAGATGTTATTGGAAGTATTTTGAGAAATTTGAAAACTTGTTCTGATCATGGTAATGCTAAAGCTGTTGTTACTGGAATTCAGGTTTTAGATAATTTATGTAAGAGTGAAAAAGGAAGAAAAGCTATAATTGATGCTAAACCTATGCCAATTTTAAATGAAATTATGGATAAATTTTCAAATGATGAAAAAGTTTTAAGACAAGGAGCTAAATTATATGCTAAAATTTGTACTGAAGATGATATGAGAAAACAATTAAGAATTATGAAAGAATGTTCTGGAAAAATTAAAGCTGATCCTTCACAAGGAAATATTGAAGAATTAAAAGAACCTTCTATTATGGTTGCTAATTTAATGCTTGTTGAAGATATTGGAAGAATTGCTTGTGAACCTGATAATTTAAAAATGTTAATTGAATTATTTGAAATTTTATACAAAATTGATTTAAAAGGTAAAGATGCTCATTATATTAAAACTTATGTTTCTGTTTTAAAATATTTCATGGTTATTTTCCAAAGAATCTTTAATATTATTCCTGATTGTTATGATGAAGACACAGACAGAGGAAAACAATGTCTTGAATTATTTAATAATATAGATAATTCAATCAAAACAACATTTGAATGTGTTAAAACATGTGTTGAAAAATTAGAAAAAGATGGAGATCCAGAAAAATTAGTTGAACCTATTCTATCATCATTTAAAACATATTTCGCAGCATATGCTGATTTATTTGTTCAAAATTATCGTTCAAAACATGAAAATGAAAAGAAAGATGTTCGTTATATTGAAATTATAATATATATTTTAGAAAATATTATAATATATGGAGATAAATATTTTTCTAAAGCTGAAAAAGCAAATTATGGTGCTTCTTGTATATTAAAAGTTTCTAGTGAAATAATAAATAAATATCCTGATATATCCCAAAATATTAAAACAACTTTACCTAAAACAGTTCCATATATGAAAAATGTTATTAAAACAAGTGATAATTATTTAACAATTAAAAATGATTTAGAAGTATGTTATGAATTAGTTAAAGGAGAAGAAAATGATGAAAAAAAGAAAATAAAACAAGAAATTGTTCCAGTTTCAGTTGAATTTATGGAAAAAAAACCTAAATTTAGAGCACCAAATAAAACAAATTTAGATATTTTAGAAACTTACTTAACTCCAGAATTTATAACTGCATACTTTAAAAATCCAGATCCAAAAGTAAATCCAAATTTTGCATTAAATTATGTTGATGCAATTGATAGTGTTATGGTGAAAGCTTTTTATGAATCATCAGTTCCAGAAGAAAAAAAAGAAGAAGGAACTGAAGAAGAAGAAGAAATGTTTAAAGAAGAATATAATGAAGAATTAGAAAAAGAAATAAGTGAGAAAGGTAGTATTTTATTAAAAAAAGTTATTGATATGAAAGACTTTTTAAAAGAAGTTGAAAACTTTAAAAAAAATGCTCCTAAAGTTAAAACTATTAATGGTAATCCTAATGATATTAAAGCAATAGAAAAAAATCTTATTTATCAACAATGTGCAATTACCATTAAAGAATTATTTGATGCAGGAGCACAAGATGATTTTGTAACCTTAAAAGAATTAGTTAAAAGAGAAATATCAGATCTTGAACAATATAAAAGAGCACAATTACAATCAACAGATAATAAAAATTATAAAGAATTCCAAGAAAATTGTTCAAATGTTTCAAAAAGAATTAGATTAGAATTAGGATTACTTAAAAAATTAGAAGATTCAGCAATTAAATTTTACAATGAAACAAAAGATGAAAAATATCTTGAAATGTTAAGAAATATTAATTCATTAAATATAGAAGTAATTGAAAAATGTACAGAAAATCCAATATTAATAGAACATATTGAACATCTTTCAAAAATAATTCCATTTATAAAAGAAAATGAAGATAAATTAAAAACTGCTCGTGGAGAAGGAATAATAGAAAAATATATTAATTCATTAATGAATCTTTTAAGAAAATCTGGTTATGATGATGATAAATTATGTGATAGCATAATTAAAACTTTAATTGTTTTAGTTAATAAAAAACCAGAAACATGTAATTTATTAGTTAAAGCTGGTTGTCCAAGACAATTATTACAAATTATGGAAGCTACTAATAATAATCAAATTGCAAATAATGCAATGGAACTTTTAAAAACTATCACTTTATCAAATCAAGAAAATTTAATAATGGTTGCTAATCAAAATATTTTAATAAGTTTATTTGAAGTAAGAGCTAAATTTTCAAGTGATGAAAATATTACAAGATCAGCTGATTTAATTTCAAATGAAATTATGAAATTACCAGGACAAGAAAAGAATGCTGAAGAAATTTTAATTCAAACTATTTCAAAATTCCATGAAGATAGTCAAAAAGATTTTAATGATACTGATAATCAATTAAAATTATTAAATGAATTAGAAATAATTAATGCATTTACTTCAAATAAAAAACAAACTGATTTAATTACAAATGATCAATTTATGGAAGATTTAACTAAAACAATGGATAATACATTAAAACAAACTTTATATTCAAGAACAATTGGTCAATTATTAGTTAATGAAATGACTGTTTTAAGAAAAATGAAAGATAATTTACCAAAAGATGATTCAAAACATGAACAAATTGTTAAATATTCACTTACTACTTTATTAACTAAATCAACTTATTCAGATGCATTACTTATTCCAATAAGAACACTTAATGAATATATTAAAGATGAATATTTATATAAACAATATTTAGAAAATAAACTTGATGAAAAATTCATTGAACAATTATTTGAAATATCAGAAATGTATAATGAAAATCCTGAAATTACAAAAGAAATTAATAATCTTTTATGTAATGTTTCATTAAGAAATCCAAAATTAGGAGAATATATTGTACAAAGAGGAGGATTAACAAGTATTTTAGAAGAATTAAAAGCAACAGTTAACTTAAATGATGAATATTCAAAACAAGTTAAATTAAATGCATTAAAAATGTTAAGTACATTATTACAAGATCCAAATAATATGGATAAATTTATTGCTGAACATGGAGTAGATTTAATTAATAATATTGTTAAAAATGAAGTTAATATTTATAGAGGAGGAAATAAAGAAGAAGAAGGTTCACTTTTAAAAACTAGACAAACAATTAATACTAAAACACCAGAACAAAGAAAAGAAGATGAAATTGAAGGAATTTCAACAATTAAACAACAAAATGAATATTTCGTTCATTGTTTAAAAATATATAATCAAGGAATAAAAGAAGGTAGAAAAGAATTTATTGATAATAAAGTTATTAAGAATTTATTAGAATTAGCTCAAGCAAATTATCCAGATAGAGATTTATTCATTGAAATTGTTAAAATTATTACTAAAAATGAAGTTGTTCTTGAAGAAGATATTGAAAGAGATATGAAATTAATTAAATTAGCACTTGATTATAAATCTGAATATTATAATGATGAAGAAGTAAATAAAGCTGCTGATACTTTAGTTGAAAAATTAGGTCCAAGTACTTTCAAAACTGAACAATTCAAAAAATATTTCAAAGAATCAATTAATAGTGAAGATGATAATATTGATGAATTAAATAAAAAATTAACATATTATGCTTTAATTAGTAATTCAAAAGGATTTGATGAAATTCAAAATGAAAATAAAGAAGATATTGGTAAATTTTATAAGAGAATAGTTATTACTTATAAAAAACAAGTAGAAGAATTTAAAAAAAGTGGTAAAACTGATCCAAAAGATTTACCATTTGATGAAGGTACTGTAATTTCATTAATGACATTAACAGATAATTTAATGGAAAAAGGATTAATTGATAAAGATGATGAATATTATAAAATAATAACAGATATGGGAACATACTTTTATAAACCAGATAATTATAATTATGTTCAATCATATAATAAATTATCAAAGAAATTATTAAAAAAATATGGTGAAGCTACTGAACCAGAATTAGTAGAAGGAAAATATGTTTTAAAAGCAACAAAACCACAATTAGAAAATTTGAATAAAGATTATAATACAGCATCTGAATTTATTGATTATCAAAAGAAACAATTAGAATTAACTTCTCAAGGTTCATTCCCAACTGCAGGTGATGTAAAAGATGAAAATTTAGATGAAATATTAACAAATGTAGTAACATATTATAAAACAAAACCAGAAATTAAAGAAACAGAAGATAAAGAAGGAAAACCTTCATTAATTGCTCCTAAAACAATATTAAGGAAAGCAGTTGACTTATCTGATACATATAAGAAAAATGGTATTGCTGAACATAGTGATGATGAAGATCCTGAAATAAGAGAAAATTATAAAAGAACTATTAAAAGAATTCAATATATTTGGAATGTTGTTAATGGTGCAATGGAAACTGATGAAACATTTTTAACTGATCCTGAAAATACTGAAGAAATTATTAGTATTATTGATAAAATTGAAGAATTTATGAAATTACCTGGTGCTGATACTAATGAATTTAGAAAGATTATTAATTATATTTCTACTAAAACTGAAGGTAATGATGCTGTTGCTGAAAGAATTTATAAATTTATTCTTGAAGATTATGAAAAGAATAAAAATGATCCTGAAATCGCTAAAAGAGATTTAGAAATTATTAGTAATTTAAGTCAAAATCCAACAATTTTAAAACAAATTATTAAAAATGAACAATTATGGAAAGATATTAAGGAAATTTATGCAGATGAAAATGTTCCAATGTCACAAAGAAGATATATTTCAATTATTATGAGAAATGTAATGAAATCACCTTATAATGTAGAATATTTAATTAATAATGATCCAGAAGCTATTATTTTATTAAAGAATAAAGCTTTATTAAAAACAATTACTGGAGATAAAGATAATGATGTTGCTCAAAATGAAATTGAAGCTTTTACTTATTTAATTAATGATCCAAATAATTATAAAATTCTTATTGAAAAGAAAATTATTACTGAAGTTGATTTAGATACTTTAGAAAAGAATTATAGTGGTAAACCAGATTTATTAATAGCATTTAATCCAGTCAAAAAACGAATTATTGCTGAAAGTAAATCTCATCAAGAAGAAAATGCTGTAAAAGAAGATGAAGAAAACTTAAATAAATATTCAGAAATAGTAACAAAAGCATTTAATGAACATTCAGATAAATTAAAGAAATTAACATCAGGTCAAAAACCTGAAAAAGAAAAAGATGAAAAAGATGTATTAAAAAAATCTTCAAAATTATTAAAAAAGAAAATGACATTTGTAACAGGAACATTAGTATTTGACAAAGAATTAAATGAAAGTATAGAATCACCATTAAGTATTAAAAACAATAAAGAAATACCATTAACATTAGAACAAATATTAGCAATATTAAGAAAAACATATACAGATTTAAATACATCAAAAGAAGAATCTTTAGTAGAAAGAAGAAAACAAATAATATTAAAATGTTTAACATTACTTAAAAACTTATCTCTTGCACCAGATAATCATAGACCAATTTTAGAAGGTGGATTACTATCATTTTGTGAGAAATTAGGAGAAGAAAATGAGAAAGCATCACCAGATGAAAATGGATTAAAATTAGAAAAGAAAATATTACCATTTAATGTCAATGCTAAAGCAGTTTTACAAGATTGTTCCCATAGTGATAATGCAGTACCTTTAATTGTTGAATCTCCTGTTTTAGAATCTACTATTAAAGAAGTTACTACTTTATATAATCATCCTGAAGTTATTGAAAGTGATGAAGGAATTAAACAAATTTTCTTATATGATAATATTATTTTCTCTAATTGTTGTAAAAATCAAAAAGGATTTGAATTTATTTTTAATACAATTGGTTTAGAACAATTAATTGTATTAGGTAAAAAAACTGGAAATGTTGTTTTATTAGAAGCAATTGTTGATATGTTAATTAATTATTTAAAAGGTATTCAAAATATAAATGATTTAAGTGATACATTCTGGGGAGATGTTTTAACAATAATTAACAAATGTTATGAATTAGATGGAAGAACACCATCATTAATTTCAAAAACACACACATTAATTTCTTTAATATGGTTACCTAAATTAGTTCCATATTTTGATAAAATGGAGATATTAAAGAAAATGAATGAAGATTTCCCTAAATTCAAAAATAATTTAGATTATTTAAATTCAACATTAAATTGTTTAAGTATAATGACAGCAGATAATTCTCGTTATAGTAAAGAAGTAGTTTCAACTGGTTTAGTAACTAAATTAAAAGATGAAGTATCAAAATTAGATCCAGATGATAATACAAAAATGATATATAATTTAACAAAACTATATTATTCATTAGTATTAAATAATATGGAAAATATAGAAGCTTTTTGTGATAATGGTATTGTAGATAATACTATTTTCTGGTTAGATAACTTTAATAATAAATTAAGTCCACCTGATGAAAAAGAACAAACTGCTACTTTAAGTAAAGGAGGTATTAAAAGAATGGCAACTGTTAAAGAAAATATATTAGAAGCTTTTAGTAGATATGAAGATGAAGAAGAAGAAGAAAAAGATGAAGTTAATCCTTTAGCTGCTTCTGTTGCTATTCCTATTAAACCTAAAAAGAATTTATTAGCTCAAAGTGCTTTTATTAAAAATTTAAAGAAAGTTACTGGTCCAAAAAAAGAGACTAATCAACTTAATACTTCTACATTATTTAGAAAAATTGTTAAAAAAAGTTTAGCTGATTCTAAAGTTGTTAATCCTGATTTCTTTAAAAAAACAGAAGATAAATTTGATTATGTTAGAGGAATTATGGATAATTCAATTAAGACACTTGATCAAGTTACTATTTCTAAAAAATCAAATACTTATTTAAGTAAAACTAAATTCTTTGATTCAGTTGATCAAACACTTAATAATAAAAATCATATGATTTATTATATTACTATTGCTTTACATACTTTTGGTAATTATTTATATTTTGAAGCTGGAGATAATATTAAAAAATTAAAATTAGAAGAATTATATCAATTATTAGTTAATTTACAGAAAAAATACTATGCAAATTCTGATATATTAGCAAATATTAATTATATTTGTGGTGCAATTATTAAAAATATTAAGGATAAAAGTTATATTGAAAAATTCTTTGTTTTAATTAATGAAAGTACAAAATGTCAAGATTGGAATGTTAAATTAGTAATAATGGCATTGAGATTAATGTTAGAAGCATTAAAAAAACATGAAGCTCTTTCAGATAATGATTATGTATATAATGATACAGTTCCCAATTTATATAATTTACTTGATTTATATAAGAATAATGCATACATTAATCTTTTAATTTATAGAATTCTTGCATTCTTTGCCAAAAATAAAGAAAATAGTTATTCAATGATTAATTCTGGATTATTTGTACATATTAAAGATTCATTAGAAAATGGTGTCTTTGACAAAAAGAATAAAACTTCATTAAAAAATTCCATTATTACATTACTTTCAGTACTCTCAGATGATGCTCAAAATGCAAGTAATATTTCAGATGATTTAATGATAGAACTCTTACATGAAATAGAAAATTCATCAGAAAATGATGATGCTGAAAACTTAGAAGTAGCAAAATTATTAAATAAATTATTACAACATAAATATTGTGCTCAACCATTCACACAATATAAAGGAATAGAAACAATATGTGATGCATTAAAAAGAGAAGATGATGACCCAGATTTACTTTTAGAATTATTAAGATTATTAACAACACTCGCAAATCAAGGAGATGAATATAAAGTAATGATGCAAAATTTAAAAGTCCCAGATGTAATTAATACTGTTATTCAAAAAGCTGGAATGTATGAAAAAATGATAGAATATGAAGGAAGATATTTAATATTCTTAATAAATATGGCACAAATTAAATCTGAAAATGTTGAAAATATTGATATGAATGATATTAAAGTAGTTACACCAATTGAAGTTGATGTTAGAGAATATTTAGTTAAAGGACAAAATTTAAAATTAGTAAAAGATAATGGTGATTTATTGGATTGTCAATTAATGTTTTCACCAGATTTAACTAAAATTCATATTAAAGTTGGTGATCAACCTTTAGATGATAAATTAACTATGAAAACTAATGAAGTTGTTGAACTTTCATTAGGAAATGAAAATGATGTATTTGAAAAAATGAAAGGAGGAATGCCAAATCCAGAAAATTGTTTCACTATGAAAGATGAACATGGTACAACATTTAATATTTATTGTGAGAATGAAAAAGATGCTGAAAAATTAATTAATAGTATTGATTTGGTTATTACCTTCTTCAATAATTCTCATACTCAAAATACTACTGTTGAAACAACTACTGGTGAAAATGGAGAAATTATTATGAGTACAACTATCACAACTACAACAACTACTAGAACTACAGAAAAAAAAAAGAAAAAATAAATTCGAGTTTTTATTTATTTATTTATTTATTTAAAAAAATTTTTATAAGTGTTTAAATTTTAAAATTTTTTATTTTTTATAATATTATATTTTTATAATTTATAAGTAAATTATTTTAGAAAATGTTATACAAATAAAATATTAAAAGATTTTTTATCCCATTCATTTAAATTAGATAATTCATAACTTCCAGGACCAGGAACTGGCATTTTATCATTTTTATTATAACTAAACCTTTCATTATTTTCATTAAATGGAGCAGCATTTTGTTTAACTTCTTGACTAATATTTCTATAATAAACTCCAGGACCAATATAATCACCTTTTTCTTTATATTCAAATCTCCTTTCTTGAGAACCAAAACCAACTTTTTTATTATCTTGATTTGTATTAATACTACTTTGAACTTTATAATTCATAGATAAAACTAATCCAGGATTATAAGTACCAATTGGTGGTGGTTGATAACGTTCATATTTAATATTTTTCTCATCAGAAGCAATACTTTTTTTTATTAAATGAGGAATTTTTTTATTTTCTTTATTATTATTATTATCATGATTATTTCCTAAATAATAACCTGGACCTGGACTTTCTTCTGTTATTTTATAATTAAATCTCTTTTCTTTAAAACCAAAACCATCAAAATTACCAAATTTTTTTTTCATTAAATTACCAGAAATATCATATGAACCAGGACCAATTTTATTTTTATCATCATTTTTATTCATTATAATATTATAAGCAGAAATTTTTTCTAATTCTTTATTACTACTTCCTAATAATTTTCCAATTTTATATTTTGGTTTTATTATTTCTTTTGGATGTGAGAAATTATAATAAAAACCAGGACCTAAATCATTTTTTGTTTTTTGCTTTTCTTGAAAACGAGGTGAAGTTGAATCAAAACTTTGTATAACACCATTTGAATTTCTTTTAACTTTCCAATCATTATCAATTTCCTGTGTATAATAACCTGGACCAGGAGGAGCATTAAATATAAAATCAGTTGGTGAATGTTCTCTTTTTTCTTTTATTGCTCTTACTGTATCATATCTTTTATTTAAATAATATTTTAATAATACTTTTTTATCATTATTTTGTTTATATTCTCTTTTATTATTAGTTTCAAATGATTTTTTATCTTTTTCTTTACTTAATGATTTAGAATTTTTCTCTTCTGAATTTTTCCATTTAAGAACATTAGCAGACCAAGTTGAATTAATATCATATTGTCCAGGACCAACAGTATCATTTTTTTCACCTGAAAATTTAATATCTTTCTCAGGATCATCAATCATTTTTTCAATACCATCTTTGGTTCTTTCATAACCAAAATTTTCTTTAGAAGGAATAGTAGTTTTTCTATAAATAGAACCAGTTGTAAAAACTTCTCTATTTTTGATATTATTTTTCCTATTTATATTTGAATTATTCATTGATGAAAAACTTGTACTTACTTCATATGAACCAGGACCTGGAAAAGTATCAGTTGATAATAAATCATTTGTATAATTAAATCTTTCTCCTCTTGTATTAAAAGCTATTTTTCCTCTTTCTTTAAATAATTCTACTATTCTTTTTGGAAGTACTGTTTTTTCTACTGTTTGAATTAAATTTAAATTCTTGTCTTTTAATTTTTCTCTTTGATGTGGTTCTAAATATTGATATTCTTTTTCATATGTTCCTGGACCTGGAGTTTCATTTTTTGGAACAAAAGAATTTTTATTTCTTTTAACTAAACTATTGAATGGAGCCACGTTTGGTTCTGATTTTTGAAATGATGTTGTTAATTCATATAATCCTGGAGCTGAATCGTTTTCTTCCATTAAATCTAATTTCATATTTCTTTCTGATCTATATACAAATGCCATTTATTTTATTAATGTATAAATTTATATAAGTATTTAAAAATTATTTAATTAGTTCCAATTTAATTTTAAAATTAAAAATATAAAGAAATAATATTAATAAAAGAGATACTTAGAGATCTATTTATTTTTAAATAACCAAGTAAAATTATCACTTTTATACAAAATAAATTTGATATTTATATTTACATGATACAATTAAATATAATTAAGGATTCAATTCAATTTTTATGAAAGAATAATGCTTTATTAAAAGCCATCTACAAAAATGTTGAATTAATTCAATCAACTCTAAAATATCTCCATTATTATAACCAAAATAGTTTTCAGTTAAATAATTAGAAAAAAAATCATTACAAAAATCTGGAATATAATTAGCATTTTCTAAAGATGTATATTCTATATTTGAATATTTTGATTCTTTAATCATTTTTAAATTTATAAATTCTCTAAATATTAAAATAAATTGTAAAGCAAAAATAAAATATTTTTCATTTGTAAATTTACGAATATTCATTAAATATTCAGAAAAAATATCATCACAGATTGGGAAAAAAAACCTTTTTTTATTAATTAAATTATTTAATATTGGATTTTCTTTTGGTTCTTTTAAACATTTAAAAAATTTTTTTGGAGAATTATCTTGATAAATTGAAAAAAAAACAATATTTACTAATTTTTCATAATTATCAGTGGTAACTTCATAAAAATATTTTCTTCTTTTTTCATCATTAAAAAAAGAATTATAAATCCTCATTTTTTTTTCTTCAAGTAATTTTTGTATAGTTTCATATTTATTTGGTCTTCCTTTTTTCCTTCTATAAATTCTATTTTCTTTTACTAAATCAGGATGTTTTTTAAATATATGATTTAAAAGTGAAGATTGGCTTAAATATGATTTATAACAAGTTTCACAAGCATACTTTCTTCCTTCTTTACAATGTCTTGAACGTCTATGTTGTTTTTCTTTATGTGATATGTGCAAATTTTCTTTCTGATCTTCATCTGAAATTGAGTTATTTTTTTCATTCATATTTTCTAAATTCTCTTCATCTAATAAAATTCTATTTCGTTTTTTCATTCAATCTTTTATTTTATAAAATTATTTTGATTTCTCTATTATTATTAATATAGTCAATGGAAAGTTGGAATACAAAATATTAAGAGATGAAATTTTTTTTACAAATAGATAAAATATAATTACTTTATTAAAATAGCTTTAATTATATGTATAAAATATTAATTTATTGAAAATTTGCTTTTTTATTTTTCAAAATTATTACAGTTGAAATATCAAAATGTTTGTTAATTATTCATTTTTATAGATCTTATAATTTTAATATATATATTATTTTTTATTTTATTTAATTATTATATAATGATTAACAATATAAGATAATATTTAATAAATAATAACAAATATTTAATTTTTTTATAAATATTAATTAAATCGTTTTTAATTTCAAATAATTTGAGTTAAAACGAACTAATTAATAAAAAATTTAAAAATAAACATTTATTAACAAACTCAATGAAACAAAATAGTTTAAATTCAGAGAAAATCTACATAAATGATATATATTCATTAGAAAATGGAACAACAACAGCAGCATTAGATAATGATGAAATCTTAACAAGAATATATGAAGAAAATTATGATAAATTTGAAAACATATCAAAAATAATTAAATATAGTCAAATATTTATCTATTTATCAAGTTTTTTATTTTTTATTATTTTGATTGTTAAACTTTCATCAAAGGGAAATTTTAATTGGTTATATTTATCATTTCCATATTTTTTCATTTTATTAAGTTTTATTACATTATTAAATTGTTTTCTTCATTTAAAAAATTTGATAGATAAAATTGATAATAATACAAATTCAAATAATTTTGGAACTATATTTACATTTATTATAGGTAATTTAATTGGATTATTCTTATCAATTTTTTTTATTATTTTAATGTTAAGATTAGATATGAAAATATTAGTTAATAATGATTTAAATTTAATTATGATTCCTTTATATGTTTCTTTAGGACTGGGACTATTATTTTGTATATTTATTTCTCCTTCATTTTTTTCAAATGGTTTATATATTGAAATAATATTATATTTTATTGATTTAATTTCTTGTTTATTTTTTATTTGCTTAATATGTGTAAAATTCAATTCAAGCATTAATTTAAATAAAAATAATAAATTAAATTATTTTCATTGTTTTATTACTTTTTATTTTGCTCTTTTTTCACATTTAATTTACTCAGTTTTTAAATGTTTTAATGATTTTTCAGATAAAATTAAAAATAATAACTTTATCAAAGAATTTAGTGATTTTTTTATATTAAGTGGATTAGTGTTTTTGTTTTTGGCAGGATTAATAACACAATTAAAATTGGATAATCTTATTAACAATTCAAATCACTATATTCAAGGAATTTTATGTTTAATTTCATTTATACTTCTTTTTGCTGATAATATTCAAAGTTTATTTATTAATGATGATATAGATGAATAAATAAAGAAAAAAAATGATTCATTTTTAAATTAAAATATATAT
>JAEEGL010717737.1_pt1 | contig 15039 bp, 10 predicted proteins | sample 9134231 | NCBI WGS metagenome assembly JAEEGL01 (sample SAMN16246548, study PRJNA631951) | gut metagenome | biome: gut microbiome; feature: rumen; material: fiber-attached | host: Bos | place: Iran: Karaj | collected 2018-10 | reverse complement strand
TTAGAGCGTCAGATTGTGGTTCTGAATGTCGTGGGTTCGAGTCCCACCGGGCACCCCTTGGGGCAAACCGCGTAAGTTGTGACTTGCGCGGTTTGTTGTTTTTTGACGTGTTACGGCATGGGAAAACAAAAGCGGCGTTTCTAATTTTTGAAACGCTGCTTGTAATTTTTGAAGTCCGACCTGTATAAGGAAAGCCACGTTCTTTTTCCGAAAAGAAATACCATGTGAAAATTGAGCATAAAAATAATTGTAGTATCAGATAAAATATGTATTTTTGCATCGAGATTTGGTAACAGACGGCCACGTGCCGTTTTGCTCAAGGGAATCAGGTGAAAGACCTGAGCTGTTCCTGCAGCTGTAATCCATTTTGTTGAAGGCTCAACACCGAAGTCACTGCGTAAGCGGGAAGACGTTGCGCCTATGGAAAGCCAGAAGACCTGCCACGTCTCTAAGAAGTTAACGCTTGCTCTCAGGATAAGAGCAGAATACTTTATGCAGACAAGACGTTTGGTTTTATGCATCTTAATGGTGCTTGTTGTGGCGACGGCCTATGGTCAGGAAAGGAGTGACACTCTTCCTGAAGTGGTAGTCACGGCTACCGGTACACAGCATCGGTTGAAAGATGTGCCCGTGCAGACCGAAGTGGTTACCCGCAAAGAACTGGAGCAGTATGGCGGGCGCAGTTTAGAGGAGATCCTCGGCGGTCTGACAGCCAGTTTCGCTTTCAGTGAAGATGATATGGGCAGCCAGATGCAGATGAACGGATTGGGTAATTCTTACATTTTGGTCTTGGTGGATGGCAAGCGTCTGCATGGCGACAATGGGGGACAGAACGATTTGGGACTTATTGACCCGGCACGCATCGAACGTATAGAGATTGTCAAGGGCGCTTCGTCGGCACTCTATGGGTCGGATGCCATTGCGGGTGTTATCAATATTATTACACGCAAGCCGTCCAAAGGTTGGCTCCTGGAGAATGAAACGCGGGGAGGCAGCTACGGTGACTTGCGGCAACACAATGCGGTCGGTATCACGTTGGGGAAAGTCCAGAGTTTTACGAATTTCCATTTCCGTCATTCCGACGGTTGGCAAAACACGGGCATGGAAGACCCGGCACAGATTGGAGGACGCATTATTACCGACTCGCGTAACAAGACGGTAAACCGGAATCAGTTGTATCAATTGTCACAACGTTTCACATGGCGTCCGGTGGAGAGCATGGAAGTCTATGCGGACGGCATGTGGTATCACAAGCGGATATACCGGCCCAATGGTAAATATGCAGTGGCCGATGTCCACGGTTACGACCTTTCTTACGACGATGCCGCGGCATCGGCCGGATGGTTGTGGCGTTTGGACGGCGGACACAGGCTGAGTGCGGATGTCAATTGGAACCGTCATGGCTATTACTATGACTATACTTCGGAAAAAGGTTGGTTGGTGGAGACGGGTGACAAAGCCACACCTTATTATATATATTACGACGGCGACCGCGCTCTGCAAGCAGACCAACGTCGCACAATGGCTCAACTGAAAGGCGTGTTTGAACTGTCTTCCCAGCATCGGTTAAGCGTGGGATATGACTTCCGCCACGACTGGTTGAAAGCCCCGTTACGTATCGATGACAACCGGGTTACCGACTGGACGCAAGCCTTCTATCTGCAGGATGAGTGGAACCCGTTGCAGTATATAAATGTGACTGCGGGTTTACGACTGGATCATAACGAGCAGTTCGGCCTGCATGTCACTCCTAAACTCTCGTCTATGCTTACTCTGGGTGACATGAAAGTGCGGGCTTCGTGGGCGCAAGGCTTCAAATCACCTACATTGAAAGAACTGCACTATCGATATGTCCGCGATATGGGCGGTGTGCGTCTCTTCCTCGGCAATATGGATTTGAAACCACAAGTAAGCAACTACTTCTCGTTGGGCACGGAATACACCGTGTCAAAATTGAACGTGAGTGTGACGGGTTACTACAACAAGGTTCACGACATGATAAACCTTGTCACCATTCCAGTTAACCAGGCCCCCGGCGAATTGATCATCAGATACGACCCGGCTTTCGTAAGACAGTATAAGAACTTGGAAAATGCCTATACCGCAGGTGTCGATTTTAATATGAAATGGTTCGTGACACGTGAGATAACCGTAGGCGGAGGCTACAGTTACCTGCAAGCCCGTGGTAGTGTTTATGATGAAAAAACAGAAGAGTTGCACCGTATGACTATCGACGGGACGGCACATCACAAAAGTAATGTCTTTGCCACATGGAATCATCGGTTTGTAAAGAACTATAAACTCGGCATAGGTCTGTATGGCCGCACCTCTTCGACCCGATACTATGAGAACTTTGGCAACGGCAAAGCGTTCCAGTTGTGGAGGCTGTCATCAACGCATGAATTTGGAAATGCCAAGAATACGACATACCGCATAGAAGCCGGTGTAGATAACATTTTCAATTATGTTGACCGTACGCCTCACTTGCGGCACTTGGGAACAACCAGTGCAGGAACGACACTCTTTGCCTCTCTGATTGTCCGCTTTCATAAAGGAACAAAAATAAACAGTAAACCTAATAATTCAACCCTAAAACAATTACATGATGAAGAAAATTAAAATTCTTTTGATGGCTCTTATGGCCATGGTGCTATCAACAGGTTTTATAGCCTGTTCGGATGATGACGATTCTCAGAAGGAGAACTTCACGAAGTATCTCTCACAAGTGGAGAATCAAGTGAAGTCCAAAAAGGCAGCAAGCGGCAACAATAAAGCGCTTTTGCTAGTTGCCTTTGGTTCAACTTGGGAAAATGCCCACAACACGTTCAAGGAAATTGTGGCTGATTACGAAAAAGATGCCTCTTTCAAAGGCTATGACATCTATTTTGCTTTTACTTCGGCCATTTGTATTAACAAGAGCCGTGAAGGAGAGCATTATGCCAGTCAAGATTTCTACGCTCCAAACTTCTGGCTTGAAGCCATCGGACGTCAGAAGTATGGAGAAGTACGTGTACAGTCTTTGCACGTAATTCCAGGCGAAGAGTTCCTGCGTTTGCGTGACAACTACATCAAAGACTTCAAGAATAATGTCTATGGCGATTTGGATGCCAAGTATCTTGAAGAAGGTGTGAGAGTGTTTGTCGGTGGCCCTCTGATGGCAGAGGAAGAAGATGTGGAGGCCGTTGCCAAAGCTCTTAATGTCAATTTCAACCAGTATGTCAAGGGTGATAATCTGATGGCATTCCTTGGTCATGGCAATCCTGAAGGTTATAACTATGGTAACGGCAACATCCGTTATACCCAACTTGAAGAGAAACTGAAGGAAATAAACAAGAATTATTTCGTGGCAACGGTTGATATGGAAGACAATCTGATTGATGATCTATATGACCGTATGAAAGAGCAACCCGTCAAGTCTGGCGTGACTGTTACTTTGCATGCTCTGATGTGTATTGCCGGTGACCATGCCCACAACGACATGTCCGGCATAGAGAATGAAGGTGACAGTTGGCGTGAGTTCTTCCAAGGCGAAGGCTTCAAGTGTGCTTATGATGGCAATGACGATAATAAAGCCAACAATTGTATTCTTAAGGGACTTGGTGATTATGCCAATATCCGTGCAATTTGGAAAAAGCATACTGTCGAGGCCACCGAAATGTTTGTTGAAGAAGAATAAAAGATAGAGAAACCCCTTAGGGAGGTTGATAATAGTTAGAATAAGTAATGGGACTGCCAGATAGGTGAATTATCTGGCTGTCCCGTTTCGTCGTTCAATAGATGATGAAAAAAAAGGATCTACTTTTTCTATTTGCTTTCCTGTTGTTTTCATGTGGAAATCAGAAGAGTAATTATAAAAACAGCGAGATTCTTGCTGTGGAGATGGACTCTGTCCTGAATCGTATTGATGAGTTTAGCGATACTATAGTTTTTCGATATGCCCGAGGATTGAGAACGGAATACCAATCGGACGGTGTGCACATTTATACCAGCAATCCTGATCCTGCGGTGCGGGTCAAAAAAGAAGAGCATATCGTTTTGCGACAGCCTGCCAAGCGTTTTATTTGTACTACGGCATTGCAATTAGGCAATTTTGAAGTACTTGGTTTGGAAGACAAAATCGTTGGCATCAATTCCCTGCGTAATCTCTTTTCTCCACGTATTAAAGAGCAAATGCAACAGGGTATGACGGTGCTGATAGGCAAGGAGGGGAACTTCGACCTTGAGAGTGTTATTGCAGCGCGCCCTGATTATATTTTTGTTTCGGCGTCGAAGCATGGAGGTTTTGAATCATTGAAAGAGTGCGGTATTCCTTTGATATCGCATCATGGCTATAAGGAAACAGATCCGTTGGGGCAAGCCGAGTGGATAAAGCTCATCGGTTTGCTTACCGGCGAGACTCGTCGTGCCAATGCTATTTTTGAATCCATAGAACGGCGGTATTTGGCTTTGAAGGATGAGGTGCTCAAATATGACAGTTCACATCGCCGTCCCACGGTGGTATGTGGCCGTCAGTTGCGTGACGGTTGGTATGTTTCGGGTGGACGTAGCTATTTGGCCCAATTGCTCAAGGATGCCGGTGCCGACTATATTATGAGTGACAATGAAGATTCTGGAGGGCTTACGTTGGATTTCGAGACCGTGTATGCCCGTGCCCTTCATGCGGAATACTGGTTGACTGACGGCAGTCATGCCGATGGTTTCAGTATGGTGACACTTGCTAAGGAAGATTCCCGTTATACGACGATGGATGCTTACAAGAACAAACGTGTTGTTTTTTGTAATTTTGCCCAGACTCCATACCGTGAATTGGCAGGGGTGCAACCCTATTTTTTGTTGGCTGATTTTGTGAAGGCTTTCCATCCGGGACTGTTGCCTGACTATGAGCCGAAATACTATAAATTACTGGAATAAAATTGTTAGGATATGCCTATATATACCAAAACAGGTGACCATGGCCAGACTTCGCTTGTAGGAGGCCAACGTGTCAGCAAATGTTGTCAACGGCTGGAGAGTTACGGAACGGTGGACGAACTGAATTCTCACATAGGTGTACTGATCACCTATTGCAGTGAGGTTGGCGCCACTGAGTTTCTGACACATGTGCAGGCCGATTTGTTCGTCTTGGGAGGCTATTTGGCCACTGATGCCAGCGCGAGAGAGGTGCGTCAGGGCAACATCGTCATGCCGGAGATGGTATCGGCCATAGAGGGTGAGATAGACCGTATGCAGAAATCCTTGCCTCCTCTCAGATTGTTCATTTTGCCTGGAGGCAGCCGTGGCGCGGCAATGGCCCATGTGTGCCGCACGGTGTGCCGGCGCGCGGAGCGTTCCATTTTACGTTTGGTCGAGACTGGAGTGGAAATGGATGAGAACGTATTGGCTTACGTGAACCGGTTGAGTGATTACTTCTTTGTATTGGCCCGGAAGATGAATTGTGATGCCGGTGTGGATGACATCGTGTGGAGAAGGGAGAGGTAATGGTTTTGGAATACAGATAATGGAGAAACGAGAACAACGACGGGTCGTTCAATGTCGGATGTTGAACGGACGAAACGCCGTTTCAAAATTTTGAGGCGCCGTTTCGGAACCGTTAAGAGGTAATCCAAAGAGAATGGAAGAAAAAACAGAATCGTTAGAACGGAAATGAGCATAATCAAGAAATTGTCGCTTTTATTCATCTGCTTTGTCACCTGTTTTTCAGGTCTCGGTCAGAACCGCAAGCCGGTTCAAACTGCTGATTCCTTGAAATCCATTATGCTTAATCCTGTGGTCGTGACAGGTACAGGCACTTATCACCGTGCCGACAACTCTCCCGTGGCTGTAAAAGTGATTACTTCGAAAGAATTGCAGGACACGCATGCCTCTAACTTGCAGGATGCCCTGTCGAGGTTGACTACAAATGTCACGACCCATACCAATGGCATGGGCACGTTTGTCAATTTCAACGGCGTGGGTGACGACTACATGATTATCCTTGAAAACGGAAAGCGTGTGAGCGGTGACGACCGCTGGAACCGCATTAATATGGCCAATGTCAGGCGGGTGGAGATTTTCAGCGGTGCGGCCAGTGCCCTCTATGGTAGCGAAGCCATAGCCGGAGTCATCAATATTATCACAGACGACAACCGTGAGCCTCTCTCTGCTTCGGCTTACACCAAATGGATGAACAAAGGAAGGCTGGAGGAAGAAATCAATGTGGACGTAAACGCGGGCCGAATTTCCAACCATACGTCATATGCCCATCATCAAGCGGACAACTGGCAAGTAAACCATTATCAGGCGTTCAAAGAGGGCGACAACGAGGTCCTGAAACTGACCGGACGTCCCATGTCAACAGCTTTCAGAAGCGAAAACATCAGCGAAAAATTGGAATGGAAGTTCAACGAGCAGTGGTCGGCCTATCTCCGCGGCTCTTACTATGACTACCTGACCGCCCGCCCGGAGAATGCAACTTATTTCACTCAAAGTACAAAGAAAGATGCGGTCACCGGTGAATACACTTATTCCTATAGCGAGCGCCAAGCCTATACATACGACTTGCATCACAAATCGTACACGTACGGGGCCGGTGCCCGCTGGTCACCCAACCGGCGTACTTATGTCTATTTTGATGTATACAGTGACAATTTTTCTTCAAAGTATGACTATTGGCAGACTTCGGAAAAAGAAGCCTATGATGAGACGCGCAAACGGACGCATTACACCAACGAGACTCTGAAAGGCATTATTCGTTTGGCTCCCTGGAACAAATTGTCGGCCGGTTTGGAAATGATACAAGAGAGTCTGCATAGCCAAAGCGACAACATTGACTTTGAGACAACGAATACGTATAATGTTTTTGCTCAGGATGAATTTAAAATAAATGGAAATCTGGAAGGCATAGCAGGGCTTCGCTATACTCAAAATGAACATTTCGGAGCCGAATTCACACCTAATGTGGGACTGTTCTGTCATATCGGCAACTTTCGTATGCGAACGAGTTATGCAAGCGGCTACCGCACTCCGTCACTTTCACAACTGTATGCCACAGACCAGGCCAAAACGGTAGCACGTTATACGTTGCACAATAAAACACTGAAACCTGAGAAGAATAATTTCTACAATGTTAATTTGGAATACAGCAACCGTTGGATTAGCGCTTCAGTGAGTGGGTTTGTCAACAAACTGCGTCACATGATTAATTACCGTACACTCTCACAAACTGAAATAGACGAAGATGCTTATCTTTCTTCTTTGTACTCGGAGGGATGGACAACTATTCGCCAGCGTGACAATATAGACCATGCCTCATTGTGCGGGCTAAATGTCTCGCTAAAAATACTCCTGCCTTGCGGTGTGGTGGTGGGAGGCTCTTATTCCTATACCGACAGCAAATCCAAGACGCAGACTCTGGATAAGAAAACCCAGCAATATGTAGTTACGGAATCGCCAGTAGACAAAAGTATCCGCAATGTATATAATGTGTTCGCCTCATGGGATTACGGATGGAAGAATTATCACCTCAACATCAGCCTTAATGGCCATATGCAAGGCCGTCGTTTCAGTAGCACATACGGTTATGCAGACGGTTATAGCCAATGGGATTTGACAACCCGTCATACCTTTTCATTTGAGCACTTTGTTCTTGAACCAGGCTTGGGTGTCGAAAATATACTGAACCAACGTGATACGTCGCCATGGAATTCTAATTTTTCTACGGTCAATCCCGGTCGTTCGTTTATTGTAAGTCTAAGATTAAAGTATTAAGTTAGTTTTATTCGGATTATTAACCATGAGTATTGTTGTTGTCGGTATTGGTCCCGGTTCAAAGGAGGATATGACACCTGCTGTTATTGATGCTCTGCGGACGAGCGATGTAGTTATTGGCTACAAATACTATTTTCAATTCGTCAAACCTTATCTTAAAGCAGAAGCCCAATGTATTGACACCGGTATGAAGCGGGAGCGTGAACGTGCCACGTTGGCTTTCGGTTATGCAGAAAAGCAAATGTCGGTGTGTGTGATTTCGAGTGGCGATGCCGGTATTTATGGTATGGCGTCTCTTATCTATGAAATGCGGAAAGAGCGCAATTCCCAAACCGAGATAACGGTGTTGCCGGGTATCAGTGCTTTTCAAAAGGCCGCGTCACTCCTCGGTGCTCCGATGGGGCATGATTTCTGTGTGATTTCTTTAAGTGATTTGATGACCCCTTGGGCATTAATAGAGCGGCGAATACGTGCTGCTGCGGCGGCAGACTTTGTTACGGCGGTCTATAATCCTCGTTCGGGTGAACGCTATTGGCAGTTGTACCGTTTACGTGAAATTTTTATGGAGTCACGTTGTGCTGATACGGTGGTAGGTTATGTGAAACAAGCGGGCAGGGCAGACCAAGCCGTTTGTGTGACGACATTGGAGGCTTTCAATCCGGAAGAAGTAGATATGTTTACCGTGGTAATCATAGGCAACAGCCAGTCTTATGTGGATGAGAGCAAGTTTATTACCCCGAGAGGCTATTATCGTGGCGCTGAGTCGGACAAATCTGTGGGGCAAAGCATCATGATACGTTCATTCCAGACAATACGAAGCGAATTACACCATACTGAGATGCCTTTGTGGCGTCTTTGGCCATTGTTGCATGCCATTCACACGACGGCAGACTTTGAAATGGAGCGTTTGCTTTGGATGGACAGTGATGCCACGGGTGTGCTATACGATAAAGTGCGGAGAGGTGAAGTCAAGACCATTGTGACCGATGTCACCATGGTTGCGAGTGGCATTCGTAAAGGTGCTTTGGAACGTTTGGGCATAGATGTGGTTTGTTATATCAATGATGCGCGTGCCGTTTCCATGTCACGGGAGTTACAAATTACGCGGGCTCAGGCTGCCATTCGGTTAGCCGCCGAAGCGTATCCCACTGCACTGTATGCTATAGGCAATGCACCCACAGCACTTCTTGAACTATGCGAACAAATGCGCCACAAGCGTTGCCTGCCTGCCGGTATTATTGCGGCTCCGGTCGGTTTTGTTCATGTGGAAGAAAGCAAACACGCTGTCAAGACGTTTTCGACGGTACCCAAGATAATCATTCAGGGTCGCAAAGGTGGCAGTAATTTGGCCGCAACGCTGGTTAACAGTGTGCTTACATATGATGATGCTGAACAACTCAAACCTGGCAGGGACGTATAACGGACATGGAAAAAGCGAAAAGGGACATAGAAAAAATGAAGTTTGACATTGTTGGGCTCACAGACAATCCGCATCCTTCGTTCTCTGGCGAAGTGAAGGCCATTGTCTCCCAAGCGAAAGTGTTTTCGGGAGGTCAGCGTCATCACACGATAGTTGCTCCGCTGTTGCCGGCAGATGCGCAGTGGATAGACATATCTGTACCTCTGAAAGATGTGTTTGAGCGTTATGCAAGCCACAATCATGTAGTTGTATTTGCCTCCGGAGACCCTCTCTTCTTCGGCTTTGCTGCTACCGTGATGCGTGAATTTCCAGGTAGTCAAGTGAATGTTTTCCCTACGTTCAATTCTTTGCAAATGCTTGCCCATCGTCTGAACAAACCATACCAAGATATGCGTGCCGTATCGCTGACCGGTCGGGCGTGGGATGCATTTGATGAATCTCTTATTCGTGGAGAACGCCTTATAGGTTGCCTGACGGACCGGACAAAAACACCTCAAGCAATCTGGGAAAGGATGAAAGCTTACGGTTACTCAAATTACCGGCTGTTTGTCGGCGAACATATGGGGAATCCAATGAAAGAACGAGTGAGGGAGTTCCGTGAAGGCATGTCAGTTGACTATCCTAATTGTGTATTAGCGGAACAGACACGAGCCCGTGATGGCTTCTGGGGTTTGCCGGATAAAGAATTTGTATTGTTGGATGGACGGGAAAAAATGATAACAAAAATGCCTATACGTCTATGTACATTGACGGCATTGTGTTTGAACAAATACAAAACGTTTTGGGACATTGGTTCCTGTACGGGAAGCATCAGTATTGAGGCCCGTCTGCGTTTTCCGCAAGTCCATGTCAGAGCCTTCGAATGTCGTTCCGAAGGTCGTGATTTGATGGAACAGAATGCATGTCATTTCGGCGCACCTGGAATAGAGATGGTGACAGGTGATTTTCTCGATATGGACCTCTCGCGGTATGAACGTCCTGATGCTGTTTTCATAGGTGGTCATGGAGGAAAACTAAAGGAAATGTTGGCCCGTATTCATACGGTGCTGAATCCCGGGGGATGTATCGTGTTCAATTCTGTCAGCGAGTCAAGTCGACGCCTGTTTGACGAAGGTGTTGCAGAAATCGGCATGAGTAGCAAGCACATTTATACTATCACAGTGGATAACAATAATCCGATTACAATAATGAAAGCGTTATGATACGTTACGAGTACATAGGAGAAAAGGGGAAACTTTTGGCTGACAAGATTAGCAACTCACTTTTGTCATACGACAGGGATGCCATTGTTTTTATAGGTTCTTTGGGTATTTGTGTCCGGAAAATTCTACCGCTTGTTAAAGATAAGTATACAGATCCGGCGGTTATTTGTGTCGATACGACGGGTCGTTGGGTTGTTCCTGTATTAAGTGGCCATGTGGGCGGAGCTAATGATTTGGCTCGCAGAATAGCACGCATTACAGAAGGACAAGCGGTCATTACTACACAAAGTGACAACGTGAATTTATGGGCTCTTGACACGTTGGCAAGCGATTTTGGTTGGACCATGGCGTATAAAGGACGCGAAGAACTGAATAAATCTATTGCCACATTTGTGAATGAACGGTCCACAGCGCTCATTCTTGAATGGGAAGACGAAGGTACGCGTCAGCTGGTACAGACATGTCCTGCACATGTCACGATATTTAAAACCTATGATGAGTATATTCGGTCGCAAAAGGTCTTCGAGTTGACAATAGTTGTAGGTTATCTCTTGAGAGAGCAAGCCTGTATACAATATTTCCCGCGTTGTCTCCAGTTGGGAATAGGTTGTCAGAAGCAAATCCCAGTCGAGGCAGCGGAACAACTGCTGGCAGAGATAAAAGACAAAGGTTATGCCCTTGAATCGATAGATTGTGTGTGTACGATTGAGTTAAAACGTGATGAACCTATTTTGGCAGAGATTTGTAAGCGATTACCTTATGCCCGACTCTGTGTCTGTGATGCAGAAGAGTTGGCAAAAATAAATGTTCCCAATCCCAGTGAAAAGGTAGTACATGTCACAGGCAGTGCAAGTGTGGCTGAGGCTTCGGCCATGGCCGGTGGCAACCGACTTGTTCTTGAAAAGCAGAAAGGAAACTTTAATGGTCGCTTCTATACTTATGCCATTGCTGTTAAAACGATGCATGGACATATTGAGATAGTAGGTGCCGGCCCTGGAGACCCCGATTTGGTGAGTGTACGAGGCCGAAAATTTTTGGAGAAAGCAGACCTCATCCTCTATGCAGGAAGTCTTGTCCCCAAAGCCCTTACCGAATGTGCCAAGCCTGGAGCTGTTGTGCGGAGCAGTGCTGATATGACATTACAGGAGCAATTCCAACTGATGAAAGCGTATTATGATAAAGGCTTTCTGATAGTTCGTCTTCATACGGGTGACCCATGCATTTACGGAGCGATAAGTGAGCAGATGAATTTTTTTGATGCAAACGGTATGAGTTACCATATTACCCCAGGAATAAGCAGTTTCTTGGCTGCAGCCGCAGAGCTGAGAAGTCAGTTTACAATTCCAGAACATTGTCAAACCATTATTCTTACTCGGGGAAGCGGTCGTACTCAGGTTCCAGAGAAAGAAAAATTGCGTTTGTTGGCGGCTCATCAGAGTACAATGTGCATCTTCTTGTCTGCAACATTGGCTGAGGAAATCCAAACTGAATTGTTGGCTGGAGGGTATCCGCCGGAAACGCCGGTAGCAGTGTGTCATAAGTTGACATGGAGAGAACAAATGATTTTACGTGGTCAATTGAAAGATTTGGCTCAAATTGTCAGAGAGAATAACCTCACGCTAACAACAATGATAATAGTGGGTGAGGCAATAGATAATCGTGAAGGTCAAAGCCGTCTTTACGACAAGAGTTTTTCTCACTTATTTCGTGAATCACAATCATGATATTGATTTTTGGAGGAACGACAGAAGGACGTCTTGCTGCTCAGGTTTGTGACCAAGCAGGGAAACTCTTTTATTACTCAACATTGAGTGATAGTCAAGTAATCCCCCTGCGCCATGGTGTACGGCTTGTCGAAGCAATGACGGCAGACGAAATGCTTCTGTTTTGTCAGAAGGAAAAAATTCATTGTATTGTTGATGCTTCCCATCCCTTTGCTGTAGAATTGCATAAAAACATAGCAAAGACGGGAATACACGTAATACGCTTGATGAGGCATAATGTCAAGGAAAAGACTACTTCTTCTTTAATCAATATGTGCTACGATTATGATGAACTGTTGGCAAAATTGAAAGAGAATCCTCCGAAACGCCTGTTAGCTTTGTCTGGTGTCAATACAATTCCCAAACTGAAAGAGTATTGGCAAACTCATGAAACTTTTTTCCGTATTTTGTCGCGTATAGAAAGCATAGAATGTGCGACAGATAACGGCTTTCCAATGGATAATCTCATTTTTTATACAGAATCCAACGTGTTGCCCACAAAGGAGCAAGAACAGGTTCTGATGAAAGAAATAGATTGTGATGCTATTGTTACGAAAGAAAGCGGTATAACCGGTGGTTACGCAGCAAAAGTCCAAGCTGCATTGGAGTTAGGTTTGAGGGTTTTTGTTATTAAAGCTCCAGATTATTCAGATTCTTTTTTTAACAAAGAAAGACTTCAAGTAGTAACGGGTTGTCATGGCCTCAGAAGAGCAATAGAAAAAACAATACCGGAATTTTTCCCCTTACATACGGGGTTCACTTCAGGTACAATTGCCACCGCAGCCGTCAAGGCAGCTGCCATGGCTTTGATAAAAAACAAAATCCAGGACGTTGTGGAGATTTTGTTGCCCAATTCAGAAACAATATCCATTAATGTGGAGGATGTAAGAGTAATAAATGTGGACGGAAGGCATTATGCAGAAGCGACCGTGTTGAAAGATTTCAGTGATGACCCTGATGTGACACGTGGTTGTAGGATTACAGCTCGTGTGGAAGTGACATCTGATTCGAATGGCGGTATTCGTTTTTTGAGAGGAGAAGGAGTGGGCCGAGTAACCTTGCCTGGATTAGGGATACCTGTAGGAGACGCTGCAATAAATAGGATTCCAAGGCAAATGATGACGGCTGAAGTGCGGAAGTTGACGGACAAAAGTGTAGATATTACGATTTCCGTTGAAAATGGGCAAGAAATAGCTAAGCGGACATTTAATGAACGTGTTGGAGTAATCGATGGTATAAGTATTATAGGTTCCACTGGTATAGTATTTCCTTTCTCTAACGATGCTTTCATTGAAAGTGTCAGTCGGGAATTGGAAGTTGCAAAGGCTATAGGCTGTGATGTCATAGGCCTTGCCTCAGGAAAGCAAGGTGAAGAAGCTCTGATTTCAGGAAACCCTTCTTTACGTGTGGTTCACTATGGGAATGTCATCGGCGACACCTTGAGTCGTGCATATGAAATAGGATTCCGTCATGTTATACTGGGTATAATGATAGGTAAAGCTGTGAAATTGGCGGAAGGAAATCTCAATACACATTCACATAAAGTGTCAATGAATAAACCATTCCTTATTGATGTGGCAAATTCTGTAGGAGTAGTCAATGCAAAAGAAACGATAGAAAGAATAACTTTGGCCCGAGAATTATGGGAACTGATGCCTCCTGAGTTTTTTGAGAATTTGCAAATGTTATGTTTGAAACATTGTAGGACGGTGTTTCCTTCGGGGGTACTGGATATACGGATAATTAAGAATAGATAACCGATGAAAATGTTGTTGTTACCATTGGGAGTAGTGGTATTTGGCCTATTAAACCTCATGATAGGTTCTGTGCCGATTCCGTTGGACGAAGTCACAAGAATACTTTTTGGTCAAGGCAGTGAAAACGAAGTCTATGCTAATATTGTCTTGAATACGCGTTTGCCGCAGACACTTACTGCAATAGCTAGTGGTGCTGGGCTGTCGGTTGCTGGTTTAGAAATGCAGACTGTTTTTCAAAATCCGTTGGCAGGGCCGTCTGTTTTGGGTGTCAGTAGTGCTGCCAGTTTGGGAGTTGCCTTTGTCGTCTTGTTGAGTGGAGTTATAGGAAGTAGCGTCCTGTCGCGTTTCGGGGTCGTCGGTAATGCGGCTCTGACGCTTGCGGCTATTGCAGGCGCTCTTTTAGCCATGACACTTATTGTTTGGCTCTCTCAAAGAGTAAAAGGACGAGCAACGCTACTCATTGTTGGTGTACTCATCGGATACATAGCAAGTGCCATTATTGGCGTTTTAAAGTATTTTTCTAATGAAGAAGATATCCGTGCTTATGTTATTTGGGGATTAGGCTCTTTTTCCCGGGTTACGGGGGGGCAGGTTTATGTGTTTGTAGGTCTCATGACTTTATTTTGTCCTCTTTCAATGCTTTTGGCAAAACCGCTTAATACATTGTTATTAGGTGAAAGATATGCTGCAAACTTAGGTATAAATATTCGTAGGACACGTATGCTGATTATTGGTTCCGCAGGAATCCTAACGGCAATTACAACGGCCTATTGTGGCCCCATCATGTTTCTCGGTTTAGCCGTTCCGCATATTTGCCGGGGACTCTTTGCCACCGCCGATCACCGGGTGTTACTTCCCTCCACGCTTTTTACTGGGGCAGCATTAGCTCTTGTATGTAATCTCATTGCAAGACTTCCAGGCATGGAGGGCGCCTTGCCGATTAATTCTGTAACAGCACTGATTGGGGCGCCTGTTGCTCTTACTATTTTACTTCATAGAAAATGAAAAAGAAATATACTGATATTTTTTTTGACTTGGATAATACGTTATACGATACCTCGCGGTTGGCAACGGGGAGTGCAGCCGGTTCATGTACAGATGTGTGTGTGCCGGGAGCGGAGTTGGTGGTTACATATTTAAAACAACACGGA